>Ga0256837_1000449_pt1 | contig 34860 bp, 33 predicted proteins | sample 4562384metaG_FD_185976 | JGI IMG/M metagenome (GOLD analysis project Ga0256837, IMG submission 185976) | Hydrothermal vent microbial communities from Guaymas Basin, Mexico - 4561-384 | ecosystem: Environmental > Aquatic > Marine > Hydrothermal vents | place: Mexico: Guaymas Basin | collected... | reverse complement strand
ATCTATGATATGTCGATTGACCGGTATGGAAGTAGCCAATGCATCATTATACGATGGAGGCACTGCCTTATATGAGGGTATGATGATGGCTTTGCGCGTAACTAAACGCAATAAAGTATTAATGGACTCTGGCGTCAATCCTATCTATAGGCAAATGATTCAAACCTATACAACAAATTTAGATATTGAATTAGTTGAAGCGCCAATTAGCCACGGACAAACTGACCGTCAAGCATTTCAAAATTTATTAGACGATTCGGTTGGTGCAGTACTAATTCAAAATCCTAATTTTTTTGGAGCTATTGACGATTTTACAGATATTTGCCAAATGGTTCACAACCATAAAGCATTAGTGGTAGCATCAACATACCCCATTAGTTTAGCTATTTTAAAAGATCCTTGTTCGATGGGGTGCGATATTGTAACAGGTGAAGGACAAAGCCTTGGCATTCCATTGGGTTTTGGCGGTCCTTACCTTGGCTTTATGGCAACAACTAAAAAGCTAGCACGCAAAATGCCTGGTAGAATTTGTGGAGAATCTGTCGACGCCAATGGCAATAAAAGTTATGTGTTGACATTACAAGCCAGAGAACAACACATACGCCGTGACAAAGCCACCTCAAATGTGTGTACCAATGTAGCTTTAATGGCATTAAGAGCCACTATTTATTTATCCCTAGTTGGCAAACAAGGGCTAAAAGAAATTGCCCAAACATGTTTTGATAGAGCCTCTTATGCCAAAAAACGTTTTGCCCAAATAAAAAATGTCAGCGTCAAGACATCTTCACCAACTTTCAATGAGATAACCATAGAGTTACCAATATCGGCCAACGAAGTTATCCCAGCAATGATTGAAAAAGGCATAGCTATCGGTTGGCCTTTAGGACGTTATTACAAAGGACTAGACAACCTTTTATTAATGGCCTTTACTGAAAAACGCACTAAAGAAGAAATTGATGTGGCTGCCGCCGCCTTGGAGGAAATACTATGTCGTTAATTTTTGAAAAATCAGAACCCGGTCGTCGCGGTATTGACTTTCCAAACAGCACAACCGACTACAAAACAGAACTAGATTCAAAATACTTAAGAGCAACAGACGCCGAATTACCAGAAGTAAGTGAGCTAGAAGTTGTAAGGCATTTTACACAATTGTCGCAAACCAACTTTTCAATTGATACTAACTTTTATCCGTTAGGCTCATGCACAATGAAATATAATCCCAGAGTAAATGAAGCCATGGCATCACTCGAAGGATTTGCGGGATTACACCCATTACTAAGCCAATTAAAACTTGGCGGAGTATTGACGCAAGGCGCTTTGCAAGTGCTATATGAAAGCGAAAAGATGCTTTGCGAAATATGCGGTATGGATGCTTTTACAATGCAACCAATGGCAGGCGCACATGGCGAGCTAACTGGTATTATGTTAATAGCAGCTTATCACCGCGATAATGGCAATAGTCACAAAAATAAAATATTAATACCTGACGCTGCACATGGCACCAATCCTGCCTCAGCTGCTATTGCAGGATACAAATGTATCACAATACCATCTGGTGACAATGGGTGTTTGGATTATGCGGCATTTGAGGCCGCCATGGATGACGATGTTGCTGGAGTAATGCTAACAAGCCCTAATACCGTTGGAGTATTTAACCCTGAAATTAAAAAGTTAAGCAACTTAGCCCATAAACATGGTGCATTAATGTATTATGATGGTGCAAACTTAAATGCAATTATGGGACATTGCCGTCCCGGTGAAATGGGCTTTGATGTAATCCATGTCAACATTCACAAAACCTTTTCAACCCCACACGGTGGAGGCGGACCAGGCGGAGGCCCTGTTGGAGTTAGCAAAAGATTACAACCTTACCTACCTATATCGTTAGTGGAAAAACGTGAAGACGGCACTTTGGGTTTACAATATAATGCCAAAAAATCTATAGGCTACCTAAGTGCATTTTATGGTAACTTTTTAGTAACTTTACGCGCCTATACTTATATGCTTAGACTAGGTGGCAATGGATTAAAAAAAGCTAGTGCAATAGCGGTATTAAATGCCAACTACATAAAAGAAAAACTAAAACCTGCCTATGACTTACCTATCGACAGAACTTGCATGCACGAAGTTGTGTTTTCTGCAAGCAGACAAAATCAATACGGCGTACATGCAATTGATATTTCAAAAGCTCTACTAGATCGTGGTATGCATGCACCGACTATGTATTTTCCGTTGGTAATTAAAGAAGCATTAATGATTGAACCAACCGAAACAGAAAGCAAACAAACTATTGATGATTTTATTGCGATTATGTTAGACATTGCCAAAGAAGCAAAAGAAAATCCTGAAGCTATAACAAGTGCACCACACAATACTTTTGTAGGACGCGTGGATGAAGTAAAAGCAGCCAAAGATATGAATTTAGCTTTTTGCCCTTATACATAATGTCTAAAAACAAAATTAGTGTTAATTTTAATGATGATGATTTCTCAACCTCTTTAACTAGAGATGTGAAATCATCACCTCTTACAAAAACAAATAACAATTTAAGCAATGTACAAGTGGCTCAAGAAGCAATAGAGTCTTTGCGAAACCTTCCTAATGATTTAAACAAAATAGCTCTTAGCATAGAAAAAGCTAATGGTTCTCGCAAAGGAGTCATTGCCATTACAATATTAGTGGCAATGGTCATTGCTATTGGCGGTTATTTAATTATACAAGAACAAGTAAAACGCTCGCTTGCCGAAAACGAATTATCTCAAGTTAAAACCAACCAACAAAACCTTATACAAAATTCCCAAGCACTAAAAGCCATAGAAGATGATTATCGTGAAAAAAACAAACTATTAAATAAAGCGATACTTTCGCATACTGCTACGCTAAACGAACAAATGGAAACAAGTTTTAGTATGATGAAAGAAGCATACGAAAAACGCGAAGCTCAACTTAAAGCTGTTATAACCCCAAAGGTTAAAAAATTAAAACAAATGAGCGAACAATACCAAATGCTAGAAAAAAGCAATGAGGTTTTAAATAATGAATTACAAGCCAGCAGTACGCAACTAGAACAACTATACCAAGAGCTTAAAGCCATCAAAGATGGTAAAGCTCAACTAGCTAAGCTACCACAGGCATTTAAAGATTTACAAAATAAAAATACTCAATTACAAATTGATTTAACAAAATCACAAAATTTAAATCGAGAGCTAACTAAAATTGTACAACGCCTAAAATCACAACAAACTTATGCACCTAATAATCGTGAAGAACTAATTATACTACGCTCTGAAAACCAAAGATTAAGGGATAAATTAACCGACAATATTAATCAAAATAAAAATTTACAAAACAAATTAAAAAAGCTCGAAGCAGAATCAGTACTCTTTAATACCAATGTAAAATCCTTACAATCGCGAACACGCAATAGATAATGACTCTCAAAAAAATTCTACTAATTGAAGATGAAATACCATTAGCCAATGCCTTAAAAGATTTTTTAGAAAACAATAATTATCAATGTGTACATAGCATCAACGGCAATGAAGGTTTACAAAAAGGCTTAACACAGGCTTATGATTTAATAGTTTTAGACCGCATGTTACCAGATCTAAACGGGTTAGAAATATGCAAAAAATTGCGTAAAAATAAAATTAAAATACCTATTATTTTTCTGACCGCCAAAAGTTTACAAACAGACTGCATAGAAGGCTTAAATGCCGGAGCTGACGATTATTTAAGCAAACCGTTTTCTCCTGCAGAATTATTGGCAAGAATTTCTGCCGTTTTACGCAGAAGTCAATCAACTTTGCCTACTATTAAATTTGGTGCCAACGTACTAGATTACAACACACATAAATTAACTCACAACGGTTTAGACCAAAATATAACCGCCAAAGAATATGATTTATTAAAATATTTTATAGAACATAAACCACGCGTTATTTCGCGGGCAGAATTGCTAAAAGAAATATGGGGATATAATGCCACACATATTACTCGTACTGTAGACATTCATATAGCATCGTTAAGACAAAAAATAGAAGACAATCCATCTAAACCAAAAATATTAATAACCTTGCATTCACAAGGTTATTACTTTAGTGATTAAATTTTTTGCTGTTGACGAGATTCAACACGCTTTAAGATATCGCTATACTTAACTAACCCCTTATCATTTAGCTCGTCTACTAAAGCTAATAATACCTCACGAAAAGACGCATTACGAATTTGCGAGCGAATTTTATCAGATCTAACATGTTGCTTTGGTGCTGGCGAAACACTAGGCTTATGAACTTGAGGATGATATACTAGATTTAATATTTTATTTATATCTTCTCCAGACATAATACATAACTCTACAGATTTTTCGGTTTCAAATTCCACTATATTAATAACGTCAAGATTAAAAGGGTCAGATGTTGCCACTTTAATAGTATTGGCATCACTAGCCACTGGAACAAAATCGTGTTTGAGCATTAGAGTATATTCAAAACTTTTAATTAATTTATGATCAATAAATATTTCATCGGCTTTCACTATAGGCGTCTGGCTAATAGCAGATAAACTTTGTAACAATTGCGATGATTTAATTATGCCCAAATCCACCAAAATAGCACCTAACTTACCACCATTTACCGATTGATACTTTAATGCTTTAGCTAGTTGCTCTTCGGTTATCAAACCATTTTTTACCAAATGTTGACCCAAGCTATTATTATTTTTATTCATAATTATTTTCCTTATCCACCGCCGAACTAATCTTAAATTTAAAAGTATCCTCTAATCTTATGTCTTGCACTTTAAGCCCAATATGTGGAACATCAACTGTAAACTTTGATTTTTTAATATGCCCTATTAATTTGTGATTAATTATTTTTGTAGTTATTATCGTAGAACAATTTTTTGGAAAAACTAATTTACCTTTTAATACTGCAACATCTTGATTTGATTTAGAAATAATTGTTAATTGTTTTTGCTTATCCATGCTTACATTTAATTGAAAACTGTTTTGATTAGAACCTACCAATTTAACATCACATTTTAAGGGCATCTGTTCTTTAAATTGATAAACAAAACCGCCCAAGATATGCGGATTAGACAAACCTAAAACCTTTTTAACAAGTTTATTTATATTTGGTTTATAAGCAGTCAACGCTTTTACATTGACATCTAAATGTTGTAATTTAATCCCATCACAAATATCGTTTGTATCAAATTTAGGAAATATTTCTGCATTTAATATATCAGCCCAAATTACTTTAGCCCCACCTTTTTTTAAAGGGAGCATCTCAATAACTGGTAATTTTAAACCATTTAAAACAACATCGGCAATAGTACCCGTTGCACCTGTTTTAATATTATATGCAATATTTAATTTGGCTGAAATAAATTTGCTTCTTAAAAAAGCAGAACCAATATTTAAAACTGAAAACTTTGATTGGTTAAATTTTAAAGATAAATCATTAATTACTAAAGTAAGATTCTTAGACTTGTCTTGTAAATTAGGCAAAATTAACTGGCAGTTTTTAAGGATAATTTCTGTAAACTTATTTTTAGCAGTACCAGAATTTTTACTTTTTTTTAGCCTTTTTAAAATCTTAATCAATGCCGTATCTGTACCTGGTTCTAAATATAGCTCACCATTACTAACATATAATTTATTTTTACCGTGTTTATTCCATGTGATATTTTCTGCGCTTACAATTGGTCTATCCTTACCTAGCGCTTCTACTCGCACATCCAATAAGCTAATACCCCCAAATCCATGCGGCACCACTTTGGCAACCCTTACATATTGCCCAGCCAACTCGGACGCCTTTAATGAAATAGTATTGGCGATAAAAGATGTTTTAAACCCTAACCAAAGTATTACAGAAATTAAAAGCGGTATTAAGACAAATATAAAAATTAAACCCAAATACCAGCTACGTCTATTTTGTGATATAAATTTCATAACTTGTTTGCTTTATCCAAGGCATCATGATGACGCTCAGCTGCCGATTTTTTTAGATATAAAGGACTTAACCCATGCACATCATCACTTGTCAAATCATTAAACCTGTCAACTAATTTACATATATGTAAACTGCGTGGTTGTATAAGCGAATCATCAAATACAAAAGTATTATCTAATAATTTTAAATTGTTAAAATCATTTACACTTATTAATTGAGGCTCTGAAATAACATTTAAATCTTTATCATAAATAGCATAAAAATATTCATCGTTTAAAGCATTCATAGTAGGACATAAATAATCGTATTTTGTATCTATTGTTTCTAGCATTGCTTGCGCTCTAATCAACAAACAATCTACACCTGCCACTTGCCACCCCAATGCCCACGCCAAAGTTTTAGCAGTTGTTACACCTATGCGAATACCTGTAAACGAACCAGGCCCTTTGGCAACTGCACATACATCTATGGCATTTTTATCAATATTGTATTGTTTTAAAATTTCTTCGATTGTTGAGACCAATAATTTAGAATGATTGCGTTTATCGGGCAATTCAATTTCTCCCAATAATTTATCATCACAACTCAATGCAATCGTGCCTAAATCTGTAGAAGTTTCAATAGCTAAAGTATACATTAATCTATCCTTTCAATAACAACCTCTGCATCTATTGTATCAAGATTTACATCTTTTTTATTAGGCTGCGTTATTTTAAATTTATCTGATTGTAAATTAATTTGTACCAGTTTAAATGACAAATCATCATCTAAAAAGGCTTCACTATCACTGCGATACCATACTACTCCATCTAAATCTTCTATATTTCCACCCGATACTGTATCGTCATCTGAAATTGCATCTGCGGCAATAACTTCGTATATAGCATGCTCTTTAGAGACTTCTATTTGAGCTTGAGCCAACTGTCGCAAAGAATTATTAACAACTTTCATTAAAGTGGCAGCCACAGTTGCCAACAATAAAACAGCCATCATAACTTCGACCAAAGTGAAAGCAGATTTATGCATTAATTATGTCCAAAACTTGGACTAGGCCAATCGTCAGCTAAAATGCCATTATCAATTTGCACAACCTCAATTAAACCAGATATAGAATGCACTTCTATTCTAGCAACATATTCATCTTGCTTAAGATAAATATGATGATTGCTTACCATACCATTTTTATCTATATCAAGAGCTATGGAATCCGAGTTAATTGTTTTATCCTTTGATAATTGAATTTCTTCAAAAAAGATATTTTTTGGTAAATAATACTTTTTTAACTTTAAAGAAGATAGCTTATCATCTGACATTAAACCCCTTTGCGCAGGCAATATCTCTGCCCAATAAGCATTATTTGATAAATCATAAACCAAACGTAAGGGTTTTTGCATACTCACTGCCCTATGTCTAATCGTATCAATATGTTTAACTAAAGTATTAACAGCATGACGAAAACGCCCCTCTTTAGTAACTCCACTAAAAGACACTGAGGCTATGCCCATAACCAACGCTATGAGACTTGTCATAATTAAAATTTCAATTAATGAAAAATTATTTTTTATCGGCCCAGTTTGTAATATCATCTTCCGTACCAGGGTTTTCGTCTGGACCTTTACTCCAAATATCAACTGCACCATTGGAGCCCGGTGAAAGATATAAAAATTCATTACCCCAAGGATCTTTTGGTATTTTTTTTAAATAGCCACCATCTGGATAATTTTCAACATCTGGATCATCCGGCTTAGAAACTAATGCTTTTAAGCCCTCTTCTGTAGTTGGATAACGATTATGAGCAATTTTAAACAAATCCAAAGCACCTTCTATATTGCTAATCTTAACTGACGTTAAATCAATATCTGCTTTATGTTTAGAACCCATAACATTTTTAGCGACAATTCCTGCTACTAAAGCCAAAATAGAAACTACTATCATTAATTCTACTAATGAAAAATATTTTTTGCGTAACATATCTAATCCTTAAAATAAAACTGTATTTTACAACTTTTTAAGATTTTTGCACTTAGTTAGACACATAATTATAAGTTATTTATTATATATTAATTATGTGATATTATTGACATCCAAATAGCGTTGCTAAAATACATAGATTATTGGTATACTCGTTTTCTTAAATTCATTTATTTTAGTCGCAACTGACGAAGCTATCTTGGAGTAGAAATGCATCAATACCTTAATTTATTAAATAAAATAATTAATGAAGGTCAAAGTCGTGAGGATCGTACTGGCACTGGTACATCTGGAATTTTTGGATACCAAATGCGTTTTAATTTAAATGAAGGATTTCCGCTATGCACCACCAAAAAAGTACATTGGAACTCAATTTTGCATGAATTATTATGGTTTACCAAAGGAGATACCAATATACGCTATTTGGTAAATAATGGCGTACGCATCTGGAATGAATGGCCGTTTCAAAATTATTTAAAAAGCAATGACTTAGAAGCCCAATACCCCAAACACAGCCCACAATGGGCAAAAAAAATGCAAGAATTTATACAAAATATTAAAGACAGCGAACTATTTGCCAAAAAATGGGGTGAATTAGGCCCTGTTTATGGACGACAATGGCGTAATTTTAATGGTTTTGATCAGTTAGACTGGGTGATAAATGAAATAAAAAACAATCCTAACTCTAGGCGTTTAATTGTATCTGCATGGAATCCGCCAGAAATTGAAGAAATGAGTAAAGCGGGTCTACCACCATGCCATTGTTTATACCAATTTTATGTGCAAAATAATAAGTTGTCTTGTCAATTATACCAAAGAAGTGCCGATAGTTTTTTAGGCGTACCATTTAATATTGCCTCTTATGCCTTATTAACAATGATGATAGCATCTATAACCAATCTCAAACTAGGCGATTTTGTACATACATTAGGCGACGCTCATCTTTATAAAAATCATTTTAACCAAGCCAAAACACAGCTAAAACGCAATCCAAAAGAATTGCCAACACTTAAAATAAATCCAGATATTGACAATATATTTGATTTTACAGCAGATGATTTTGAACTGCTCAATTACAACCCTGAGCCAACCATTAAAGCTCCGATAGCTATTTAAACCAATATGCAACCACAAACAGATAATTTTAAATTAAGTATAATAGTCGCCATGGACAACAAACGTACTATTGGAGCAAATAATACTTTATTATGGCACTTACCTACAGATTTAAAACATTTTAAAACCCTCACATCTGGGCATCCAATAATTATGGGACGCAAAACCTTTGAGAGTTTACCTGGCATTTTACCCAATCGACCCCATATTATTATTTCTCGCAATTTAAAATACCAAATTCAAAATGCCGTTGTATGTCAAGGATTGGACATAGCTATCAAACATGCTAAAACATATCAAACAGGACAAGCTTTTATTATTGGCGGTGGCGAAATATATAATTTAAGTATCAATATTGCCGATTGTTTAGAAATTACAGAAGTTGATGCCTCCTACACTGGAGATACGTTTTTTCCTGAAATAGATACAAATATTTGGCAAGAAGTATCCCGAAAATCATATCATGCCGACAATAAAAATCGACATGATTTTAATTTTGTAACCTACAACAAAAAAAATTAATCCTCAACTTTTAAAACTGCCATAAAGGCCGCTTGTGGCACATTAACACTGCCAATAGCTTTCATCTTTTTTTTGCCTTCTTTTTGTTTTTCTAAAAGCTTACGTTTGCGACTAATATCACCACCGTAACACTTTGCCGTTACATTTTTACTCATCGCACTGATAGTTTCGCGTGCGATAATTTTAGCCCCAACAGCTGCTTGTAACGCCACTTTAAACATATGACGAGGGATTTCTTTCTTCAATGTTTTAAGCATACTACGGCCTATTCTGTCAGCGGATTCACTATGTACAATGACCGAAAGAGCATCAGCCACTTCATCAGCAATTAAAATATCTAATTTAACCAATGTGCCTTTGCGAAACTCCTTAAATTCAAAATCCATTGTGCCGTAACCTCGGGTACAACTTTTTAATTTATCATAATAATCAAACAATATCTCAGCCATCGGAATATCATAAACAAGCATTACCTTGCTAGAGGTTATATATTCTGTACGTACATATTCACCACGTTTTTCTTGACTTAATGTCATTATGGCACCGATATATTCTTGAGGAACCATCACTTGCATTCTAACTATTGGCTCATGAATTTCTTCAATAGAACCCGGGTCTGGCAAATCTGTTGGATTATCCACCATCTCCTCAACGCCATCTTTTTTAACTACTTTAAAAGTAACATTAGGCGCTGTTTGAATAACTGCCACGTTGCCTTCACGCTCTAAGCGTTCTCGGACAATTTCCATATGCAACATCCCTAAAAAGCCACACCTAAACCCAAACCCTAAAGCCACAGAAGTAATAGGATTAAAAGTAAAGGCCGCGTCATTAAGTTGTAATTTCTCTAGGGCTGTTCGCAAAGCTTTGTAATCGGCATTATCAGTAGGAAAAATAGAACAAAACACCATTTGTTTCATAGGCTGATAACCAGGCAATGGTTCAACGTTTTCAAATTTGTCTAAAGTGATGGTATCACCCATAGATACTTCACTTAAATCTCTTATATGACAGGTCAAATAACCTACCTGACCCGGCTGTAGTTCTTTTACAGATTTTCGTGCTGGCTCAAATATACCAATATCTACAATGTCGTAATTGCGTCCAGTTCGCACCATACGAATTTTATCGCGTTTTGTTAATATACCGTCAACTACCCTAAAATAAACTATCACACCCTGATAATCATCATAAACCGTATCAAAAATCAAAGCTCTTGTTGGAGCCTCAATATTGCCTTCTGGCGCTTGTATATTATCCACTAAAAAATCCAACAGCTTGTCGACACCCTCACCTGTTTTAGCAATAATGCGTCCTACATCTTCGGCAGGATAACCAAAAGTATCTTCTATTTCCTGTGCGACCTCATCGGGACGTGCATGGGGTAAATCAAGCTTATTCATTACAGGGATAACTTCTAAATTTTGCTCTATTGCCAAATAGTAATTAGCCAATGTTTGTGCCTCTATACCCTGTGAAGCATCAACTAATAAAATAGCACCATCACAAGCAGCAAGTGATCGACTTACTTCGTAAGAAAAATCAACATGCCCTGGTGTATCAATTAGATTTAATTCATATATGCCATCGGGGCGCTGATACTGCAAAGTAACAGCACGGGCTTTTATGGTAATACCGCGTTCTCTTTCGATATCCATATCATCTAAAGCCTGTTCGTGACGACCCGAATGTTTAACCCCTTGAGTCAATTCCATAAGACGATCTGCCAAAGTTGATTTGCCATGGTCTATATGGGCAATAATACAAAAGTTACGGATATTTTCTTGTTTCATAGGTTTCTTCATAGAAAAGTTAATTTTAAAGGACAGATTGTAACGTTTTATGTGATTTTTGCAAAAACCACCTCAATTATATTAAGACATACACCAATCTTTTTGTATACTTTATTTTTTATATAAAATGGAGAACAACGATGACTATAGAAGCTGATTTAACTGCTGAGATGAAAGATTTAATGCGAGCCAAAGACACCCAAAATTTAACTTTTAACAAAGCGTTGCGCGCTGTTATCTTAGAAAAGAAAAAATCGCCTAACTTTGAAGGAGAAATGACCGATAGCATTGTAATCGAATTAATCACCGCCTATCAAAAAAAACTCACAAAAGCATTAGATCAATTTGGCGATAAAGGTGAAGAATATAGCTCAGAACTAAAAGCAGAAATAGCCTATTGTCAAAAGTTTTTGCCTTCCAAATTAACCGAAGCAGAAATTAAAAACGCCATCGCCGAAGCCAGAGCTAAAGGTATCGACAACGACAATATGGTAATGCGTGAAATTATGAGTAACTACAAAGGTCGTGTTGACGGCAAAGCCGTGAAAGCACTTTTATAATCGAGACAATATGCAAACACCAAACGAAATACTTGTAGCAACTGGTAATGCCCATAAATTACAAGAAATACAATCTATACTACCCGCAATAAAATTTAAGTCTTTAAAAGATGTAGGTATAGACATTGACATATTAGAAGACGGGTCAAGCTTTGAAGAAAACGCCTTAAAAAAAGCAATGGCTATTGCACAACTGAGCGATGATATGGTTTTAGCAGATGATTCTGGATTGGTTGTAAATGCACTCAATGGTGCGCCGGGTATTTATAGTGCAAGATATGCTGGCGAAAATGCAAGTGATACAGAAAATAATAAAAAATTATTAAAAATGCTACAAGGACAATTAAATCGTCAAGCCCACTTTGCCTGTTCTTTGGTTTTAGTCCATAAAACAAATGTAATTTTTACTGGTACTGGCATTTGTGAAGGCAATATCTTAGAAACAGCCAATGGAAGCGGAGGCTTCGGATACGATCCGTTATTTATCCCCAAAGGATATAACAATACATTTGCAAACCTCGGCGAAGAAATAAAAAACAAAATAAGTCATAGAGCTAAAGCTATGCAATTATTAAAATCATTTTTAAATACATAATCAAATATCAATACAAATTATGAAAACACTATCTTCTCCACTCAGTCGTATCAAGGGGCTTAACAAAGCCAAAACCATATCTGGATTAGCCTCAACAGCCGCCGATTTACTAGCGGCATACCGTGCGCAAGATATTCCCAGTTTAATAATTTGTAAAAATGAAAACGATGCTTTAATAACTTCAGAACATTTAAAAGCCTTTGATTTACCAAATACTCATCTGTTTCCTGCGTGGGATATACTCCCAGAACAAACTGATGATATTGATGAAAGCATTTTAGCTCAACGCACCCAAGTATTACGTCTGTTAGCCGATAGCTCAGAATCTACTTGTATAGTAGCTTCTGCTGAGGCATTATTGCAACCTGTCATACCATTAGAAACCTTTATCGACAAATTATTTTCATTGCGCGTCGGAATGGAAATAGAACGCAATGAATTAATTGCAATGTTAGACGGTGCCGGACTAATACGCGAGATGACTGCTTCAACACCAGGTGAATTTGCCATTAAAGGAGCTGTAATTGATATATTTCCTTATTCATCTGACGAGCCTGTACGTATTGAATTTTTTGATGATGAAATTGAATCCATTAGAATATACAATCCACTTACTCAAGAAACTCGCAAACAACTTAAAAATTTTGGTTTGCATGAAATACCTCTATCGGATTTAAAAGCTGCCACATACGCCACTACGCCACATCATATTGATGAATATTTTGAAGGACGCACGCAAATAATCTGCTTTGATGAAGACAGTTTAGCACCTCTTTTTAAAAACAACCCAAGTTTATGGCAAGAATTTATAAAACGAAAATCATTAAATATTACTCCATTCGACAAGCCTGATGATCGTAGCGCCATCCGTATGCAATATATGGATATGACGGAAATCCAAAACAAACATAAAGATTTTGCATCATGGTTTGCCCAAGAGCAATTTCAAATACATTTTTTTTGCCATAACGGTAGCGACTTAAGTCAAATCAAAGAACTATGCACTGCGCGTCTGCCGCAAATACCGCTAACATTTAGCAACGGCATTTTAAACGGAGCAATTGTTCTACCCGAACAAGGCCTTGTATTAATGAGCCCCGCAGACATCTTAGAACACCTACCCAAAGATAGTGCCGCTAGACATATCCCAAAACGTCAACGTGCAAGTATATCCAGCTTTACCGAGTTAGAAGAAGGCGATTTTATTGTACATAGTATGCACGGCATCGGTCGCTTTATGTATATGGAAACCATTACTCGTCCCAACGGATCTGTAAGCGATTGTTTAGCCATTATGTATGCTGGCAATTCTAAACTGTTAATACCAATGACAAACTTGTACTTAATTCAAAAATATATAGGTATAAGTGAAGATAAAATTGTTCAACTCGATAAACTTGGTGCTAAAACTTGGCAACGCAAACGCAAAAAAGCCCATGAAGGCATTTTAAAAATGGCTCATGAGCTTTTAGAAATCCAAGCTCAACGCGAAAAATTTACTGGTTTTGCTTGCTGTGCAGATACGGCAGAACAAAAACGATTTGAATCAGAATTTATATACGAAGACACACCAGATCAAAGTATCTCCACCGCAGAAATCAAAAAAGATATGGAATCTAACGCACCTATGGATCGCTTATTATGTGGCGATGTTGGCTTTGGTAAAACCGAAGTTGCCATGCGTGCCGCATTTAAAGCCGTACAAAGCGGTAAACAAGTGGCAGTGTTAGTACCAACTACAATTTTAGCAGAACAACACTATCGTAGCTTTTGCGAAAGAATGAAAAACTTTGCTGTCTTAATTGAAGTCATTGATAGATTTAGATCTCCAGCAGAACAAAAACAAGTTATCGAAAAACTTGGGCGCGGATCCGTGGATATTTTAATAGGCACCCATAGGATTTTATCCAAAGACGTAAGCTTTAATGATTTAGGATTAATTATCATTGACGAAGAACAACGCTTTGGCGTAAAAGCCAAAGAATCCCTTAAAAGGTTTCGCTCAACGGTTGACATTTTAACTATGAGCGCAACACCCATACCAAGAACCTTACACATGGGCTTTCTAACTATCAAAGATATCTCAACATTAAAAACACCTCCTGCAGGGCGAGTAGCCATCAAAACACAAGTATTGCGCTATGACGAAAAAGTTATCAAAGAGGCAATTATTAGAGAGCTAGAACGCGGAGGACAAGTTTATTTTGTACATAATCGAGTCAATAGCATAGGTGCAATAGTCAATCAACTAAGCCAATTGATTCCAGATGTACCGATTGGGATTCTACACGGCCAAATGAATGGCGACCAAGCCGAAAAAGCAATGATGGCATTTTTAAAAGGCTCAACCAAAATATTGGTTGCAACAACAATAATCGAATCTGGCTTAGACATACCAAATGTAAACACAATTTTTATTAATAATGCCAACAACTATGGCCTATCCAATTTACATCAATTACGCGGCCGCATTGGCAGATATAAATACAATGCTTTTGCCTATTTTTTAACCGATCCAGAAAAAGATTTAAATCCAAAAGCCGAAAGACGTTTAAAAGCTATTGCCAATTTTTCTGCAGTTGGGGCAGGTTTTGACTTAGCTATGCAAGATATGGAAATACGTGGCGCAGGCAACCTATTAGGTAAAAGCCAGTCTGGACATATGGAGTCCATCGGCTATGAGCTATATTGTCATATGCTAAAAGATACCATTTCACAACTACGTGGTGAACGCATAGCTCAAGAAATAGAAGTTAGCATAAGCCTAGGACAAGAGACATTTATCCCCGACGATTACATAGCTGATCACCGTCATAAAATAGAAATATATCGCGCATTAAGCGAATTTAAATCTACAGAACAAATCGATAATTTTGCGGGAGATATTATAGATCAATACGGTAAATACCCTGAAAGCGTCAGAGCTTTAATCGAAGAAAGCAAAATTGTATTATTGTCCAGACAATTAGGCATTAGTAAAATATCCATTAGCAATCACGATATTCACATATCCACTGCTGGTATCGATACAAAAGAAATTGTCGGGCTGTTAATTCAAAATAACTACAATGTAAAACGGGTAACAGAAAAAACTATAATAATTCCAGCTAAAGATTCTTCTGTTCCCGGTCAAGTTAGACTTATGCTACAAAGTATGTGGGACACGCAAGCTTAAAATAAAGCCTTTATCAAACAACCTCCTCCAGTAGAGCCAGATGTACTTGCACTATCATCTGTACTTGTTTGAGGAATAGATGGCATCGATAGTTTAGAATAATTAATTAAAATATCGTTAGAGTCTCCCTCTTCTATAGAGGTATTCACTGCCACAATATACAGCTCTGCTATTTTAGCATTTGAAACATTGGCGATACTAACCTGAGCTTGACCTAAGCTATCGAGTGCAACATCATTAAAAGTAACTCCACCTATAAAATCTTTTTTAGCCACATAAACTTTAGCCTTCGAATTATTACCATTAACTGATACATATAAAACATCATGATTATCGACTGCAATTTTAGAATATCTTGCACCCAACGCACCTATATAACCGCTAATATTATCAGATTCTGATGTAAAATTAGTTGACTTAATAGTAGGTATAGAACCATTAAAACGAGTGTAATTTGATGTGGCTAAATTCCATTGGGTAAACTGAATAAATGTATTTTGAAAATTAGTTAAATCATTTAGCATCACTGTTTCAAATGATTTAAACACCGATTTATTAGTGTGACTTGATGTGTCTTGTAGGTTTTTCCAAATTTTACAAATTTTAGAAGCGCCCTTAGTCTCCTCTAAAAATTGATTCCAAATACTGCGTGAATAACCGCCATCATCCGCATCAGATAAGGATTTTTCTGGATTATCAAAAAGCACAGGCATAGAACCAACAGGATACATATCGCCAGCAACGAAGTATGCCTCTATCCATGTTGATGTAGCCTCGTAATACCAACTATCAGCCCATAATGCCATACCAAATTGAATAGCATGATGAAACTCATGCACGATTGTTTCTTTTAGATCAGCATCAGATAAGTTATTATTCAATTTCATATAAGTGGTAGAACTATTAACATTTGGATCTACACTTTCTGCGATTGTTACCCCATAAGAATTTTCCATATGCTCAATATAAACATCAAATAAACCATCACCGTCATTTAGCGGTGCTGGATAACCCATTGCATATATCTTCGTTGAATAGTTGTCATAATAATTTGCTATTGTGTTAATATAATCTGGCACTCCATCAACATCATTATCAACAGACGACACTGCATTAGCCCCTGTTAATGTATAATGTATTAAAAAATCACCTTTAGAAGATGTAAAAGTTTTATCAGATACAGGTCTTGCAAATATCAAGTCTAATTGACGTTGGTTTTCTAACGAATAAGTATCGTAATTTCGACGCGCTTCTAACAAGTACAATGTCAATGAAACTCGTTGGGCATTTCTTGCAAAACGATTTTGTACAGCATTAGTTGATCTAGATGCCTGCAAAGTTTTAACGACTAACTCTTCGCGAGAAATGTCATTAAAAGATTCGGCACGCATAAATACCCTAGAACGTGCCTGTGCAACATTACAAAATAAAGTTAATAATAAAATTGATGATAATAAACGCATAATATTTCCTTTTTTATAATAATTTAAATGCCATCTCTATTGCCGATATTAAACTTTGAGGATTGGCTAAACCTTTACCTGCAATATCAAATCCTGTCCCATGTCCAACCGATGTCCGCACAAAGGGCAAACCCAATGTACAATTGACACCTAAATCAAAATCGACAAGCTTACCAGCAATGTGTCCATGGTCATGCAACATTGCGATGACCGCTTTAAACTCTCCTTGCCACGCTCTGTGAAAGGCTGTATCCGCTGGAAATGGCCCTTTGACATTTAAACCTTGTGCTTGCAAAGTTTCAACCGCAGGGATAATTGTTTCGATTTCCTCCAAACCTAATAATCCATTTTCGCCACCATGCGGATTTAAAGCTGCTACCGCAATAGGGGTATTAGAACCATGTATTTTTGACATAGCCTGATTAGTGATTTTAGTAATAGTGAGTATTTTTTCTTGAGTTATTAAATCCACAGCTTGCCGTACTGGCACATGAGTTGTGATATGACTTACTGCAAATTTAGGCCACGCCAATAACATAACAAAATCTTGAACGCCAGATTTTTCTGCCAAGATTTCCGTATGCCCTGGATATTTATGCCCAGCCAAATTTAAAGCTTCTTTGTGCAATGGCGCAGTAACTATACCATCGGCACGTCCAGCTAAACACTCTTTAATTGCCGCTTCTAAATACACATAGGCAGCATGGCCACATTGAGCATTAACTTGACCCATTTTAATATCTTTTGGAGCAACCCCAAAACTACGAACAGGTACTTTGACATTAGGTAATAAATCTGCCTCACCAAAAATTTCCAAATTATCAATTTGATTGAATGCTTTATCCGCCAAAGCTTTATTGATAATTTCCGAACCAATCCCAGCAGGATCGCCCATAGTTATAATTAACTTACTCATTTATCTCCTCAATATGATGAGCGCCTATCGAATCCAATCTTACAGTAGCTGCCTGAACCATCTCGCAACAAGTGGTCAACAAACTTTGCAATTCAAGACCGTGGCGATGATTAAAACCTAAAGTATTTATATATCCTTCCCATTTTTGCAAAATACCTAGTGACTTTTCCAACGCTGGTTGAGTGCGAATAATTCCACATGATTTCCACATTAAAGATTTAATTGAATTTTGCGCATCGATAACATTAAAATTTTCTGGTTCTTTGCCCTCGGTAAAAAAACCATCTTCAACTATGCTAGAGCTGGCATATTTTAAATTTTGTAATGCTGCATCACTAGCGCGCTTGCCAAACACCAAAGCCTCTAATAAAGAATTAGATGCCAAACGATTAGCTCCATGTACCCCTGTACGCGCAGCCTCACCACAAGCAAAAACCCCTTCAATAGAAGTTGCCCCATTTAAATCTGTTTCAATACCGCCCATTAAATAATGAGCACAAGGACTAACTGGAATACGATCCTTAATAATATCCAAGCCAAATGTAGAACAAATATGCAAAATACCCGGAAACCTATGCCTGATAGTCTCTTGAGAGATATTAGACAAATCCAAATAAACATTAGTGCTACCTTCATTGGCCATCTCTTGAATAATTGCACGGGCTACAATATCACGCGGAGCTAAATCAGCCAATTCATGTACGCCTTGCATAAAAGCTTTGCCACTGGCATTGACTAATACTGCACCTTCACCACGTACAGCCTCAGAAATTAAAAATCTAGGCGCTCCTGCCAAGTATAATGCAGTTGGATGAAATTGAGCAAACTCCATATCGCGTAAAGTCATTTTTGAGCCAACAGCCATAGCATAACCATCGCCAGTTGCGCCGACAGGATTGGTTGTTTCTCTAAACACCTGACCTGTTCCACCCGTTGCCATTATGGTAACTTTTGAATATATACGCTTAAACTGTCCTGTAACAGTATCAAGAGCAAGCACCCCAAAACCCCGTTTATCTTTTGACAATAAAGAAACACACATAATATGTTCCATCACTGTAATACCAGAGCAATTTCTGGCCTTTTTTGCCAATGTTCTTGCCAAAACACGGCCTGTACCATCACCTTCTGCATGCAAAATACGATTATGCCTATGCCCACCCTCACGAGTTAAAGACAAAACAGAACCACGCTTATCAAAAGGCATACCCCAGTTTATTAAATCCTTAATTCTATCGGGTCCTTCTGTTACTAATGTTTCAACGGCCGTTTCATCACATAATCCCGCACCTGCTAAAAGTGTATCATTAATATGACCCTCAAAATTATCTTTGGGATCCATCACTGCAGATATGCCTCCTTGTGCGTGACTTGTAATACCCTCGCCTAATTTTTCTTTAGTGATAACAATTATAGATGAATTTTGAGCGCTGGCATTAATTGCCGCTGTCAATCCAGCTGCACCAGAACCTATAACTAAAATATCACAAGTATAATTAGGTAAGTGTTTACTCAAAGCCGCTGCTGGCAAACTTCTTCGGTGCATTATTTATTCTCCGATTTTATATCTTTTTCTATTACGTATGTATCCAAACGTCCCAAAAAAAGACCCGCCCCTATTAAAAAAACAACTAAAACTGAACCGACTATTATTTTGGCAAATAAACTTCCCAAAGTAACGCTATACATTAACAATCCCGACACAAAGCTAACGGTCCAAATTACAAGTAAGGTTTGTCTTTCACTTAAACCCATTAAAACTAAACGATGAGAGGTATGATCACGACCTCCTTGTGAAATTGCTCGCCCATTTAAACGTCTAATAATCGAAACTAAAATCACATCAAAAAGTGGTAAAGTAAAAAGCAAAAGTGGTATAAGTATCATAATTGATAAATGTGACGCGTCCCGCCATGAGCCAACTAATGATAGCGATGCTAATTCAAACCCAATAAACATAGAGCCACTATCACCCATAAATATTTTAGCAGGAGGGAAATTCCACACTAAAAAACCAGCCAATGAACCAGCCAACAACATACAAATAGATGAAATAGCATACGAAGGAAATACCAGCCCCAAACCAAATAAATTTAAAGCAATTATAATAGATGTCCCCGCACAAGCGCCGTCCATATTATCAATTAAATTGATAGCATTCATAATGGCAACAATCCATAAAACTGTTACCACCACAGCCAAGTACACATTGGTTATAATCTCTACATGTATACCAAAAAAGATAACGCTAAGAGCCACAACTATCTGCGCACCCAATTTATAAATGGCGCTCATTGGCCAAATATCATCTATCAAACCCAATAAAAAAGCCAATGCCCCCGACACCATAAGCCCCATACGTTGGATAGACGGCATCGCTAAAAAAAACATCGGTACAAACCACGCTATAAAAATTGCAATACCACCCATATTTGGTGTTGGTGTTTTATGCCACCTATCCGCACTTGGTTGCGACGCTAAATTATACTTATTAGCTATTAAAAAAATAGCCGCTGTTAATCCTATAGATATAACAAAAGATAAGACAAAGGCATAAAAAAATTTTAATTGCATTTAATCGATATTTGCAACTTTTAGGTACAAATCCTCTAAATTACGCATTTGATTTTGATTAGTTTGGTTGTTATCTTTATAGCCACATAAATGCAAAGTACCATGAATTGCATAACGAATAAACTCATTTTCAAAACTCAACCCCCTACTTTTTGCCTCGCGTTCAGCCTGAGCGGCATTGACAATAACATCTCCCAAATAACCTTCTTCATCTTCATCGGCAAATGCCAATACATCGGTTGTGTCAGACAATCCAGAAAACTGTGTATGCAAATTTATCATTTCTTCATCTTCAACCACGACAATAGTGGGTATTTCTGATATGTTTTCGCCAAGTAGAACTTCGCGTACAGCTCGTCTAATTAAACCGCGTGATATTGTATAATTGCTTCTGTTTTGAACATCGATTACATTCATTATTTTTTCTCGTTATCTTCTTGACCAGGATATTTAATCCTAGAATGAAAAATGGCTATTGTCATACGTATAAAAACTTCTTCTATTTGGTGTAACTCTCGCATAGTCAAAGGACACTCATCTAATTGATGATCTTCTATTTTCTTTTGAAACACCGAATGAATCATCGTGCGTATCCTAGCTGGGGTTGGCTCTCCCAATGATCTAGTAGCTGCCTCGGCGACATCTGCTAACATAATAATACCTGTTTCTTTACTATTAGGACGAGGACCTGGATACCGAAATATTGATTCGTCAATATTTTCGTTTTCATCTTTAATTTCTAAAGCCTTATGATAAAAATATTCTATTTTTGATGTGCCGTGATGCATCATAATTGCATCTTTGATTATACTTGGCAATTTATATTCATTGGCTAATTCTAGCCCATCCTTAGGGTGCGAAGTAATAACTAAAGCTGAAATAGAAGGAGACAACTCGCCATGTTTATTGTTTCTGCCTAATTCATTTTCGGTAAAATAATCTGGTTTTATCATCTTACCTATATCATGATAATATGCACTAACCCTACAAGCTAAGGCATTAGCGCCTATTTCGTTAGCTGCTTCCTCGGCTAATGTTGCCACAATTAAAGAATGATTATATGTACCAGGAGCGCGCAATAAAAGTGCGCGCAAAAGTTCGTTATTATAATCACCCAGTTCTAATAATGTGGCTTTACTTACAAAATCAAATACCTTTTCCATCAATGGTGTCAATAAAATGGCTACAAATGCCGAAAGCATTCCTTGTAAAAAATACAAAGCATAAATTCCAGCATTAGAACCTAAACTAAAAATAAAATGGATAATATTTTCATCCGTCTGAATACTTGTGCGCATTTGCATAATTACATCTACAAAACACAAAGTTAATGCCGCTAAAAAACCTATAGTAATTTCTTCAAAGCGTTTTGCACCAGCTCGCCTGATTAAAGCCACGCATAAGATAGCACTTAACGGGCCTAACATTTCACCTAAATTATAATCTCTAAATAAACCAACACAAAACATCATTAATGTCATAGAAAAAAATATAAATGATGGTTTAAAAAATTTGGATAATAAAATAGCAACAGCTATATAAGGTAGTCCTACATCTGGAACCAAGGTCTCTGATAAAGCTGCGCAAAATGGCGTCAATAATAACAAAAAAGTCAAACCAGACCATTTTAAAACATTAAGCTCTAATAACTCCTGTGCCCAATTAGCATAGCCAACAAATAAACCTATAATCAAGATACAAAAACTAAAAGTGCCTATTAAAATCAATGGGTTTTGAATCAAATAACCTAAACTAATTATACCCGTATGTCGCTGAACAACAGACATATTAGCTAAAGCCCAAAGGGTGCTAAAGGCAAAGATGGCACATATCATTAACCTGTTTTGTTTTTCTATCTGTTCAGGGTCAATAATGTTTTTCTTTTCGTTAAAACTTCGCACCACCCTAGATTTTCTAGTTAGGGCTTTATCGTTTATTTTTGCCATGATATTATGCGAAAATTAAAAACATCCAATATGCCACTGGCGCAGTTAAAATCAACGAATCCAAAACATCTAAAACACCGCCCATACCAGGGATAATAGAGCCAGAATCTTTAACATCAGAACTACGTTTTAAAAGGGATTCAAACAAATCTGCCGACTGTCCTAATAACCCCATCACCAAGCCAAAAAATAAAGCTCCAAAAAAGCTTAGCTCTCCAATCCCTAAAAACCAGTTAAAAATTACAGCTAAAAACATGGCAAAAGACACTCCGCCAATTAAACCTTCAACTGTTTTTCCCGGGCTCAACTTTGCAATTAACTTGGTAGCACCAAATTGACGACCTGTAAAATACGCACCTATATCAGTGGATTTAACAATTAAGATAAAATACATCAAATAACGAATACCATATATTTGATTATCGGCCTTATCTATACCAAATAGCCTTATTTGATATAAATATCCGCCTGCCAAAGCCAAATAAGCAAACCCCAACAGACTCGCTCCTAAAGTAGCAATAACAGCACACTCATCATCGCGTCCTATACCTAAACGACGCACTTGCAAAATGGCAATAGAAACAAAAAAACCAAAAATTATTACCCCATCTATATACGGACAAACATTGCTGTCGTAATTAGCCTGTCGATTAAAAATCCATAAAAAAGTAAATAGAGCCGTAGTTTTAAAATGAATATCAATACCCTGTTTATGAGCCATTTCAGAAAACTCCCAAAGGCCAAACAAAAGGGCAACAATTAAAATAAAACCTGATAGAGCCGAAGTATTAAAAATCAAATCCAAAAACAATAAACAACAAAGACTTAATACTACAATAAGTGCCGATTTAACCCTGTCTTTTAACATTATACCAAACCTCCAAAACGCCGTTCACGTTTAGAATATGCCTCTAGGGCTTTATAAAAAATATCCACTGTAAAATCTGGCCACAATACATCTGTAACCCACAATTCTGCATACGAAACCTGCCAAAGTAAATAATTAGATAATCGCAGTTCTCCAGCTGTGCGAATCATTAAATCCAACTCTGGCATACCTGCAGTAAACAAATTATTATTAATTAAATCCTCATCTATTGCCTCTGGAGACAACTGACCGTTGGAAACCTGATAAGCCAATTTTTTAAAAGTGTCGGTAATTTCAGAACGCCCTGAATAATTTAATGCCAAAGACAATGTTGTTCCTGTATTGTTTTTAGTCATTTCTACTGTTTCATTTAATGTATCCTGCACTCCTTGAGGAAACTCATACAACCGTCCTATCGGCCTAAAAATAATATTATTTTGCATCATATTAGGAGTTTCATTTTTGACAAAATTTTTAAGTAATTTCATTAAAAAAGCTACTTCTGCCTTAGGACGTTTCCAATTTTCAGTGCTAAAAGCATATAAAGTCAACTGCTCTATACCTAAATTAGAACATTCTGTTGTAATCGTGCTAACTACTTTCGCTCCATTATCATGCCCCATCGAGCGTATCAAGCCACGTTTTTTTGCCCAACGACCATTGCCGTCCATAATTATCGCCACATGGCGGGGAAGATTTTCCATTTTATCTAGTGATAATAGCTGTTCTATCTGGAGCAACTGAAATTATCTTAGCCGGCACTTGGATTAACTCTTCTAAACGCTTTATATACTTTTGAGCATTTAATGGCAAATCTTCAAACTTGCGCACCCCCGTAATATCTTCAGTCCAACCAGGTAATTCTTCATAAATTGGTGTTAAATTTTCTAAAATTTCTAAAGAATTTGGAAAAACATCATAACGCTTACCTTGATATTGATAAGCTACGCAAATTTTGACTACTTTAAAACCAGATAAAACATCTAATTTAGTTAATGCTATTTCTGTCAAACCATTAATACGCGTAGAATATAAACCCAAAACCGCATCAAACCAACCACAACGCCTAGGGCGACCTGTAGTTGCACCAAATTCATGACCTACCTTTGCCAATTGTTTGCCATCTTCATCAAATAATTCTGTTGGGAAAGGCCCCTCACCAACACGAGTAATATAAGCTTTAGTAATTCCACACACTTCTTTAATAGCTGTAGGAGGCACACCCGAGCCCGTGCTAATACCACCAGAAAAACAATTTGAACTAGTCACATAGGGATAAGTGCCAAAATCAATATCTAAAAATGTTCCTTGCGCACCTTCACATAGAAAATTTTTACCGGCCGCCAAATTTTTATGAATTAATGAAACCGTATCGCATACAAAAGGCTTTAATTGTTGTGCAAGTGGACTCATATATTCAATAATAGAATCAACATCTTCTGGAGTTTGATTAAAAATATCCACCAATAAACGGTTTACAAAAGGCAAAACAGCTTCTAAACGCTTGCGAAAACGCACAGGATCAATTAAATCCGACATACGAATTCCATTGCGCGCAATTTTATCACTATAGCAAGGCCCTATACCACGACCTGTCGTGCCTATTTTATCATTACCCTTTAGTGTTTCGTTTAGTTTATCTAAACGCTTATGGTATGGCATAACAATATGACAAGCATCGCTAATTGCCAAATTATTGGTAATTTTGCGGTATTTATTTACTTCTGCGATTTCAGACAAAATATTTTCTGGTTCAAGCACAACGCCATTGCCAATTATATTGAGAACACCATCATGTAATATGCCCGAAGGAATCAAGTGCAAAACTATTTTTTTATCTTCAAAAATAACAGTATGACCTGCATTGGCACCACCCTGCGGTCGTACAACAACATCCATACCTTCAGACAAAGAGTCAATAACCTTACCCTTACCTTCATCACCCCACTGACCACCTACTATAACACGAACACTCATATTTTATCCTTTTAAGATCTGAAGCAACAGAGTAAACTCTCCCGCCATAAATAAACCACCTAAGAACATAAAAGACACCATAGGCGCCATTAAAATAATAATTGCCTTAACTATATCAACCTCATATATCACAGCAACAGCAATACTAATACGCCAACAAGCCCATAAACAGCAAAATATTAAAAACAAATACGCTATGGAAACATCTGATTGAATTAACAAAGTAATTGGCAAAACACATATTAAAGGAACTAACGCACTACTACTAGCCCTAAACAATCCCATTATTTTGCCTTGGCATCCTAAAACATTAGCCCAAAAATGAACTTGAGCAACAAAAAATATCCAGTTAAATAATTGACTTGCACCAAACATTAAAATAGCACCCAAATAACCCATCACACCTAAGTTTGCCCCCATTAAAGCACTAATAGCTAAAACAGATGCAATAAATAAACCACCTGTTACATTTGGAGCTGAATTATGCGCCAAAAACACCATCGCCTTTTGGGGACAACAAATAATTTGATACAATAATTGCCAATCAGATTTAGGATATGGATTAGATTTGTCAAATACAGTTGTATCTATACTCATTTAAATAATCCTGGTTGAAAGCGATATTCAAGACGAAAGGCTGTGGCTTCTTGTAAAGATGCTTTTACTGGATTAGAAATATTTAAAAATTTCATCGACAACTGCTCAAAAAACATAGACAGCTGATTGATTTTTGCCGGTATAACGCGAGGCCTTCCTTTTATACCACCCAAAGCTCCTGCACGTAAAACAGCATCATCAAAGGTGCCAATATGATCAATCAAACCATTTTCCAACGCCTGTACACCCGTATAAATTTGCCCTTGAGCCACCTTACGCACTTCGTTTGGCTTCATATTTTTACGACCATTAATAACTGCCGCTAAAAATTGTTGATAAGTATTATTAATTAAATTTTGCAATAAGGTGCTTTCTTCAGGCAACATATCGCGATAGACAGAACCAATATCCTTAAACTTGCCACTGGTAAACACACGACCTTTTGTATCTAACTTAGCCCATTTCATCAATCCCTGTACCCCTGGAGGCAAAGACATTATAACGCCTATACTACCCACCAAAGACCCTTTATTAGCATAAATTTCAGTAGCTGCGACTGCTGAATAATATCCGCCAGACGCAGCCATATCGGCAACGCTAGCAACTACAGGTTTGCCAGCCTCACGCAATTTAGAAACTGCAGCGTTAATTTCTTGCGATGCCCCCACAGTTCCCCCTGGAGAATTAATACGCAACACAACAGCCTTAACCCTATCGTCTCGACTTAAATCCAATAAACGGCGCACAACTGAATCGGCACCACCTTGAGGTATGCCCAAAATACCCGCTTGCGACTGGGTACTAATAGGTCCATATAAATGCACCACTGCAATACCATCACCCAATTGCCTTTTTTCAAAATTATGCATTAATACCGATGGTGAAATAGAATTATTGACGATATTTGTATTATCATTATCACTATCTAAATTATAAACAAACACAACTAACGACACTATAAACAACATAGTCAAATAAACAGCTATAATTTTTTCTTTCACATTAATCCAAACTGGGCAATACCCAAATAAATCCTGAAAACCAAAATACAAATTTTAACGCACCTACTTACTGACACAAGGAAAAAGCAAAGACATATAAGCCAACGTCTGATATTATATTTTGATGCTTACAATAGATATTGATTCTGCCATTTTTTTATACCTAGGGCTACTTTTGGGAACAATTTTGCCTATATGGGTACTAATAGGGCGTCAAAAGCCTCTTAAACGCTTTGAAATCAACAACTTAAGAGAAAAAAACAATATGCGGACATGCCAAATCTGCCTATTTGAATATATCGACTCCAACCATTCTGGCATGAGCAAATGCCCACAATGCGAATATCTCAATGATTAATAAAAAATTATTGACCGATTTGTATTTTACAATCATATCTAGCCATACCATCTTATATAAAACAATACGCTTGCCACTTATATTTTTATCATTTATATATGCTGGCATTGGTGATATTCGCAATTTATTGTTTACATTAAACATTAAACGCAGTACCAAGTTAAATGTACCGGTTATTTCAGTTGGCAATATAACTGCTGGTGGCGGTGGCAAAACACCATTAGTATGTTTATTAATAGAGATATTTATATCGCAAAATATTAAACCAAGCGTCATTAGCCGAGGATATGGCGCACAAACAGGACAGTTAAATGACGAGGCTCTTTTGATAAAACAACGATATAATATCGACGTCTTCTGCCATCCTAAACGTGTAATAGCAGCCAAACAGGCCGTTGATAATGGAGCAAAAGTTATAATTGCCGATGATGCTTTTGGTCATCGTCAACTATACAGGGATATAGATATTTTAGTTTTACCACCTCATAATCCATGGGGATTTAAACGCACATTTCCAGCGGGATTATTGCGAGAATCACTTAAAAACCTTAAAAGAGCAAATATCATCATTAATCAAAGCTCAGATACTACAATCAAACCCTTAATTGATAAATTTCATATTGAGGCACCAATTATACCCGCAACAAAACGAGCTGGTGTGCCAAAAAGCTTAAAAGATAACCAAGAAAACCCCGATATAAAACAAGCTATTCTGGCCTGTGGCATTGCCCAACCACAAAGCTTTATCAAGTCTGCACAAGAAAAAAACATCAAAATTATAGAATGTATCACATTCAGCGACCACTATGATTTTTCTAAGCTAGATGCCAAAGCTCTACACAAAAAAGCCCAAGGCGAAATCCTTTTAATTACAGAAAAAGATGCCGTTAAATTAAAAGCATTTATAGATTATCTACCCGAAACATATTATTTGCCAATTCAAATGTATATAAAAGATTTAAACATTTTAAAACAGATGTGCCTAAATTTAAACCTGCAAAAACACACTACCACATAATGCATCGGCAATCATTCGCTATAGTTGATGATTCCAACTAACTGAAACAATTTTCCGTTACTAGACTTTGACAATAAACACTTTATTTAAAGACAAATTATCATTTCTATTATATACTAAGCAACATGAATTACCGCCTTATTACAGCCTATGATGGCACTGATTTTCACGGATGGCAAGAACAACTAAACGCCCCAGAAGTACGAACCGTACAGGGTGAATTGCGCCAGTGTTTAGAAAAAATATTACGACATCCTGTAGAATTGCAAGGTTCTAGTCGCACAGACGCCGGCGTACATGCATGGGGTCATTTATCAAATTTTCACACTGACAATCCTATATTACCACAAAAAATCATATACGCACTTAACGGTATGACTAAGGATGACTTGTTAATAAGGTCGATAGATATTGCACCTAAAGATTTTAATGCCCGTTTTGACTCTAAAGGCAAAAAATATTGCTATCGCTTTGCTCCTAAATCTGCAATTACCCCATTTAATCGTCGCACTACCAGCGAAATAAAAGGCCAACCTGATATACAAGCTATAAAAAATGCCATACCACATTTTATTGGCAATTTAGATTTTAAAGCTTTTACATGCAACTCTGGAACACCGCGCGATAACACAACAAGAGAAATATACGCAACCGATATATACGAGGTAGACGGCGTTGTAAGCTTTACAGTACAAGGTAAAGGCTTTTTATATAAAATGGTTAGGTGTTTAGCAGGCGCTTTAATTGCCGTAGGTCAAAAAAAACTACATCCCGATGACATCTTAGAAATGTTACAAACTAAAATTCGCAATCCAAGATATTCCGTTGCGGAAGCCAAAGGACTTAGACTAGAAGAGGTTTATTATTAATGGATACATTAGGTGCTTTAGACTGGTTATTTATTGCCATAATATTAGGCACTACTCTTATAGGTGTCTTTAGCGGTTTAATTCAACAAGTTGCATCGGCTATTGGATTAATTGGAGGCATAGTATTAGCACAATTATTTTGTGAACCAATGGCCAATGTTTTAAATCAATGGATTACCAATATTAATTTAGCTAAAGCTATTAGCTATTTAAGTATTTTTATAAGCATTGGTATCGCCATGCGCTTATTTGCTGCTTTAACTACAGCTATTGTAGAAACGCTGGCTTTAAAAACTATTAACAGGGGCGCAGGAGCTATTTTTGGTTTTATTAAAGGTTTTATAATTACGGCAATCATTGCTGGAACTTTGCATTTTTACAATTCGCCCTTGACCGAATCATTAGTAGAATCATCTAAAATTTGCGTTTATTATACCAGCTTTTATCAATGGCTCGACAATGCTATAGGCGACAACAAAGTTAAACAAGCCAGCAAAATAATACGCAAAAAAATTGGACTAGAACTAGATGAAAAAGACTAGCAGTTTTAAGGATACTTTCGTACTATAATTTCCATGCAATACGTTATTAAAAATGAAATAGAACCCAAAGTAAGCCTAGTAATATTACTTGGTAAAATGGACGATGATAATTACACAGGATTTCATTCTGAATTAAATCATTTATTAGAGCTTGATCACAGCATAGTATTTGATTGTAATGCCTTAAACGAAGTAAACACTCCTGGCATTCAAGCCTTAAGCGCATTATCAAGTAAGGCAAAAAGCTTTAGCAATATTGTGGCTTTTTTTGGACTGAGCAACCGTGTTACACAAGCCTTAACAGATGCCAATGTATTAGACAGTTTTATAATAGCTGAAAATAATTTTGAAGCTATGAAGATGGCCAAAAAGTTACAACCGCAAAAAGAAGAACTACGCAAAATCAAGTTTGGACGTGAACAAAAAATACCAAAAAGCCAACAAAAACAAATTACGCCCAACACAAAAAACAAAGACAAACTTGACGTAACACATCAGGAAAGCCCTTTTTATCAACATATTAAATCACAGGCAGAAGAAGCCATTCGGTGGGAAAAAATCTTAGACGACAAACTAATTGACGAACATCACAGCAACACGGATAACCACTCCCAAACAGAAACAAACCTTACACCTGAAGATAACCAAGCAAAAGTTATCCACACACCCGATAAACAAAAGGACAATACAACACCTGTACCAGGCGTGACTCAATACGAAAAAGAAATGCTATTTGACGACATCAAAACACAAGCAAAACCAATTGAGCACGGAGTAACCCTAGCAGAAAAAGAAGACTTATTTGCCGAGATTGAAACCAAAACAACACATAGTACAAACCGAGAACACCAAATAAACAAACAAGGTTTATTAATGCCCATTTTATTTGGTTTATGTTTAATTGTAGGCGTACTCAATATTTTTAGAGAACCTATCCAACAGGCTCTGTTATCTCCCAAAATTTTAGATCAAATTGCAAAAGATAAAGCATTAGCCAATTTATCTGCAGAAGACAAAATTATATTGCCCAGTATCATCACTAATAAAAACACAAATACTATTCTACCTCCAAGCGTTACTCCGCCTCCAATTATAGAAGATATCAAAATGAACGATGAGGAATTACTATCATTAGTATCCCAAATAAAATTACCCACTCGCATAAAAGCCGAGCCTATTACACAACCTATTTTAACAGACAAGATGCAGACACCGCAAAATGAGCCTCAACAAATACCTGAGGCACAACCTACACCTACACCTACACCTACACAACCAAATAGTGTCTTGCCACCTGCAAGTATACCCACAACAAAAATACACAAACAAACCGAGGAAACAGCCATTAATGAGCCTGCCAGTATCGACGTGGTAGAGCCACTTATTGAACCAGAGCCAGAAATAGAACCAGGTCTATTTCAATAATATATAAATACAGGAGAAGTTATGAGTAATATATCACCTAAAGTAGTAGTAGTTATGGGCAGTAAATCTGACCTAGAGTGTATGCAAAATTGCATAGACGTACTTAAATCATTTGCATTAGATGTTACTGTTAAAATAATGTCTGCTCATCGCACCCCTGCGGCAGTGCACGATTTTTTTTCAACTGCAGAAGAAAATGGCTATGAAGTCATAATTGCCGCTGCTGGTAAAGCCGCCCATCTAGGCGGAGTTATTGCATCTTTAACAACTTTACCTGTAATTGGCGTCCCAATGAAAACATCTGATTTGGGCGGTATGGATTCTTTACTATCAACTGTTCAAATGCCAACTGGCATTCCTGTAGCCACCGTAGCAATTGGCAATGCTGGCGCAGGCAATGCTGGATATATGACAGCTCAAATTTTAGGTATTAAATATCCAACCATTGCGCAAAAAGTTAAAGATGCCCGTGCAGAAATGGCACAAAAAGTAATGGAAGCCAACGATTCATTAAATATTTAATATGAAATATTCATTTATCGCCATCGTTTTTGCCAGTTTTATTTTTACTGGATGCCTTACTAAAACACTTACAATTACAAGCACTCCATCAGGTGCTTTAGTAAGTATCAATGATATAGAAATCGGTTCGACCCCCGTAACCACTAAATGGCACGGGGGTGGTGCATACCGCTTTGAATTAAAACTAAAAGATTATAACACTCTAACCAAAGTAGTGAATATTAACCCTAAATGGTATGGTTATCCTGTTATAGATATGGGGGCTGATTTTATGACGACTAAAAAAATTACCGACCATAAAACATTACATTTTGATATGCAAAAAATGCAAAAAGTAGATTTAAATAAAATTAAACAACAGGCCTTAAATCGTAAAAAAATGCAATAATTACGAACCTAGCAAACTCAAAATATTTTTAGCATTAGTGTTTGCTTGTACACCCATAGAGATAGTGGATTTTTCTTGTAACTGTGATTGCAAATAATCCATTATACTTTTAGCAAAATCTGTATCTCTAATTCTAGATTCGCTATCTGTTGTGTTAACAATATCAGTACTCAAAGAAGAAATATTAGACTCTAAGGTATTGCTTGTAAACGCGCCTAAATCAGCTCGTTGTGATGATACTTCTGCAATAGCAGCATCTATAATATCAATGGCAGCCGATGGGTTTTGTGATAATGAAGCTGAGCCTCCCGAAAGCAAATCTCGCATAGAACCAACCCCGCTACTAGAACCTAATGACGAAGTATGTGCGCTATTTAAACCTACACGCACAGACTCACCACTATTAGCACCTAGTTGAAATTGCATACCACCACCAGTTACTTCAGCACTAAAATCACCAGTGCCACTACCCTGTGCCATTGTAATAGTACCAGTAAATGATGAACTTGCACTTGTTAAAGAGTTTCCTGAGCCCTGTGCGGATGCACCATTAATAGTACCCTCAATGTCTGTACCTATAGTCTCACCTTCTGTGATACCTGTTAAATTGCCAGTGATAGATACACTGGCTTCTGAACCAACTTCAACAGAAGATATAACTCCACTGCTAGATTGCACTCCAGTCTGATCACTAAGAGCATTAATAGCCGCTTCAATATCCGCTTGTGATTGACCCGCACTAACTTGAAGCTCTGCTGTACCCAAAGCACCTTGAATTACAATAGTCTCATCAGTTGCTTGATTATCCGCTAGAGTGCCATCGGCTTGTGCCGCTGTTGCCTCTGCTGTAACGTCAATATTTACAGTACCATCAATGGCGCTGGTTATATCCATATTTTCAATGTTTGCATCAACATTATCAGTTTGAATTGCCCGAGAACCATCTAATAAATTTTGACCTGCAAAACTCGTATTATTTGCCTGAAAATCAATACCACCTAAAATAGAATTTAATTGACCTTGCAAGGCAGATACTTGCGAGCTGTCCATAGCTCCAGAATTTGCAGCTTCTACTGCCAAAGCTCTAGCGTCAGTTAATTGAGAACTAATATTACTTAAGCCACCCTCTGCCACATTAACAACTGATATCGCACGCTCAGAATTTTCGACACCTTGCGTTAAACCTGATATTTGAGCCCGCAACATTTCAGAAACAACCAAGCCTGCAGGTTTATCCTTAGCTTGATTAATCTTTAATCCACTAGTTAATTGTTGTGAAAATTTATGGGTCGCATCTGTTTGTTTATTCAACAAACTTGTAATCGAGAAATTTTGATTAGATACTGTTAAACCCATAACTACCTCCTTGTAAAGCATCGGCGCTAAACTCACATCCTTGCATAAAAGAGTTTAACCATGAAAACAAGTAGGTCAATAGATAATCACTATGTGATTATGTACCTAACATTCTAATGCGCTCTTCTAAAGAAAGCACTTCTTTAACTTGCACTCCAAAACGTTCTCTGCGAATAATAACCTCACCACGCCCCATCATCTGGTTACCAATATATACATCTAAAACTTCTTCACAGTTTTTATCAAATTCAATAATAGAACCCGTTGTGATTTCTCTGACCCCAGACATACTCATTTTTTTTTCTGCTATTATTACCCTTACAGGAACCTCAATACTTAAAACAGCATCAATATTTTCACCTAAAATATCAGATTGTTCTTCTGGCTGACTAGGTAGTGCATTAGTAGTTACCGACTCAACAATAGGATCTTCTGTAACCACTGGATCTTCTTTCTCAGGTGGATTTAATGCTTCCACCAATTTAGAATCTAAACACATCCAAGCTGGTGATTCTTCAGAATCTCCAATAGAAAAATCAAAATTAATAATTGCCGCACCCTTGCCAGGCAAAAGCAACTGCATAAATGTAGCACCATACGATAATTCGCATGGACCAAAACTTATATTACAACCCAAAGCATCACGCCAAGCTTGAGAGACTGCACCGCCCCACTGATTAATAGCCTCGCCAAAAGCATCTTTATCTTCATCGTCAAATTCTTTATCGGCTCTAGCTACAATGTCATCGTCTGTTTCCATCAACATCGAACCAATCGCTCTTGATACGCCAGCTTTGCTATACGTCAAATACAATGTACCTTCAATATCACCTGTGATTGCTATAGTACTGCCAATCAAATCCTTACCTTCTAAGCTTGCCGCAGGATTGCCAATTTCTGCATTTGTTCTAGTTTGTTTGACATCTTTATTTAATAAAGTTTGCCAAGCGGAACAACCTACCTCAATAGCGCTATCGACCAAATCTAATATTTTTTGTGGAACCTGCTCTTTGTCGGCAGAAGTATCTGTCATTCCTTCAATACTGCCAAGCAATGCTGCCATATCATCATTACTGACTGTAGTATCGTTAGAATCAGCCGACGCATTATTATCCGATGGGGCGTTTTCGGCAAATAAGGCAGCAATATCATCATTGCTAACGGTATTATCTGTTGCGCTTGCATCGGTGCTAGTCCCACCACCTCCTGCGCCAGCTAAAAGTGCATCTATATCGTCATTACTAACTGTTGTTTTAGATTCTGATTGGGACGCCCCTGCAGTATTACCTGCTAATAAAGCATCAATTTCTTCGTTACTTACAGTATTATCTGATGAGCTTGCATCGGAGCTTAC
>Ga0256837_1000448_pt1 | contig 34890 bp, 37 predicted proteins | sample 4562384metaG_FD_185976 | JGI IMG/M metagenome (GOLD analysis project Ga0256837, IMG submission 185976) | Hydrothermal vent microbial communities from Guaymas Basin, Mexico - 4561-384 | ecosystem: Environmental > Aquatic > Marine > Hydrothermal vents | place: Mexico: Guaymas Basin | collected... | reverse complement strand
GCACTTGCATCTAAGATAGATGGCGAATATGTAGCTGTTGGTTATGATGCACGTTCACACTCCCCTATCTTGTTTGAATACCTTGTAGCTGGACTGAATGCTGGTGGAAAAAAAGTACTTGGTATGGGACTTGTTCCAACACCTGTAAACTACTTTACAAACTACCAAGATTGGGACGGAATTACACCTTCTGCTTCTGTAATGATTACAGGAAGCCACAACCCTAGTGAATACAATGGTTTTAAAATCACAGTAGATAAAGCTCCTTTTTTCTCTGAAGATATCTATGCACTTGGTCGTGAATGTGAAGCGATGCAAGGGATTCCAAAGGCTGATAAACGCGATGTTACAGAGATAGATGCCGTCACTCGTTATGTAGACTTTTTAGTGGGTGAATTCCAACACCTTAAAGGGATGGATACTCGCATCGTTTATGACTGTGGAAATGGTGTTGCTGGTGTTGTTACTGAAGATATATTTGCAGCACTAGAGCTTAAAACTAAAGGGCTTTATGTTGACCCTGATGGAACTTTCCCTAACCACCATCCAGACCCTTCAGAGGAGCATAACTTAGAAGATGTAAAAAAACTTCTCGCTACTGATGGTGACATCGCGTTTGCTTATGATGGAGATGCAGATAGAATCGCTGTACTTACACACAAAAACAACATTAAGGGCGATATGATGGCTCTTCTTTACTCTATGAAGATGGATAAGCCAACTGTTATTGGTGAAGTGAAATGTTCTCAAGTGATGTACGATGAGCTTACTAAACGCGGTGCGACTGCAATTATGTATAAAACTGGTCACTCAAACCTCAAAGTAAAAATGAAAGAAACAAATGCAGACCTTGCTTGCGAAGTAAGTGGTCATGTTTTCTTTAAAAACCGTTACTTTGGCTACGATGATGCTATATATGCAACACTTCGTATGCTTGAGCTTATCCATGATGGGATTGATCTTGATGCAGAGCTTGCAAAACTTCCAAAAGTTTTTTCAACAGAAGAGATTAAAGTAAAAACAACTGAAGCAGAGAAATTTAAAATTATCGACAGAGTCAAAGAGATGCTTCAAAATCCACCTGCAGATTTTCCAACTATTAAAGATATTATTGATGTTGATGGCGTTCGTATTAATTTTGAAAATGGTTGGGGACTTGTTCGTGCCAGTAATACTACACCAGTACTTGTAACACGTTTTGAATCTACTATAGAGAGTGAAGCAAAAGTGTATGAAGAAGCTATAAACAAGCTTATTCTTCAAGCAAAAGAGTCTCTTTAATTTCATAAATCTACTCTATAGTAAACATCACTTAATTCTATTTTGATATCATTTCAAAAAAATTAAGGATGTTACCTCTCATGCTCTTCTACTCTACTCTCTTTTTACTCTTCTTATATTTTAAAATTGCTCGTATCCATAAAAAAGAGGAAAAAAGTACTCTAGTGATGAATCTACAACATATACTTGTTCTTTTAAGTGCACTAAGTCTCTTTAGCTATGGCTTTACTTATCAAAGCTGGTATCTTGTTATACTTGTCTCTTTTGTCTTTTTTATCATCGCTGCACTTCTTGTAACAGCGGTACAACTTGGTGTCTTTATAGATGGAAAACCACAGTTTGGAATCTCTAAAGTTTACAAATTTTTACCCGCTTTAACTTTAAGTATTATGGCATTATCTGCTATACTATGGTTATAGAAACAATTAAGGAATTTTAATGCAAACTCATACTCTTTTAATGCCCCTAGATATGCACCTGCACCTTCGTGATGCTGTGATGCTTGAAAATGTTGCACCCCTCTCTGCTTACTCATTTAGTGGTGCTATCATCATGCCAAACCTTGTACCACCAGTAGATACAAAAGAGGCTGTTATCGCTTATAAAGAGCGTATTATGGCAGCTGTTCCAAACGACTTTTTTGAGCCATATATGACACTTTTTTATAAAAACTACGATAAAAAGTTTTTACTTGATGTTGAGGAAGACATTACTGCAATCAAACTTTATCCTGCAGGGATTACAACAAACTCGGAGGGTGGTGTAAGTTCATTTGATATTGAAGAGATGAGACCAACATTAGAGACTATGGCAGAACTTGGTATTCCACTTTGTGTGCATGGTGAGACTGATGGCTTTGTGATGGACCGTGAAGCTGAATTTATGTCTATCTATGAGCTTTTAGCACAAAATTTTCCAACTCTTAAAATCATCATGGAGCATATCACAACCAAAGCAGCTGTAGATATGTTAGATAAGTATGAAAATCTTTATGCAACAATCACAGTCCACCATCTTCTCTTAACCCTAGATGATGTTGTAGGGGGAATGATGCAACCACATCTTTTTTGTAAGCCAATTGCAAAACGCCCAGAAGATTTGGATGCACTTCTTTCTATCGCTCTTGAAGCACACCCTAAAGTGATGTTTGGAAGTGATTCAGCACCTCATCCTCAACATGCAAAAGAATCTTGTGGTTGTGCTGCTGGCGTTTTTACAGCACCAATTGCCCTACAACTCTTATGTGAGATATTTGACCAATTTGGAAAACTAGACAACCTTCAAGACTTCGTAAGTGACAATGCACAACGTATCTACGGTATCTGTCCAGAGTTTAAAGAGGTTACTCTTGAAAAAAGAACTTTCGTAGTACCTGAAAACTATGGTGGTGTTGTACCAATGTTTGCTGGGGAAGCTATAGGATGGGCTATAGAGAGTGTCGATTAAAATCCTCCTCCTTGAAGATGATATGCTCTTTGCTGAGAGCCTCATCGACCTCTTAGAAGATGAAGAGTATGAAGTAACTCATGTCCCCAATGGACAAAGTGCTCTTGATGCTTCTTATGAGAACAGATACGATCTTTACCTCTTAGATATTAATGTACCTCTTATCAATGGGATTGAATTACTTCAATCTCTTCGTGATGCTGATGATACTACTCCTGCGATTTTTCTTACATCACATAAAGATGAAGACTCTTTAAAACAAGGTTTTTTAAGCGGTGCAGATGATTATATAACAAAACCTTTTAACAATCTTGAACTGTTACTACGCATACAAGCACTACTCAAACGCAGTAAAAAATTAGAAAAAAAATGTGTTAGTAACTTTTGTTACGATACAAGTAAAAAAATCATCTATTATAAGAAGGTTCAGCTTGAACTCTCAAAACGCGAGTATGACCTTCTCCTACTTTTTTTACAACACATCGATACACCTGTTCCAAAAGAGATGATATTTGATCATCTTTGGGGTACAAACAGTGCTGGAAGCGATGGTGCTCTTCGTGTTTATATCAACCGTTTAAAGCATCTTTTACCTGATGAAGATATACAAAATATTCGGGGCATAGGGTACAAGCTTGTTTCGTAATCTTCGTGTCAATATCTTTATCTACTACTTTATAACTGTTATCACATTTTTAGTAACTCTTTATGCCCTTATAGATATTTTAAATATAGACAATATCTATCTTATCTCTCTTATTATGCTTTGTTTTGTCATTCTCTCTGGTATCTTTATCTCTAAACTAGCAGTTGATCCCTTGGCAGAATATGTAAAAAACTTACAAAATCTTTCAAAAGAGACACTCCACGAACTTAATCTTCCTATAAGTACCATTATCACAAATACCCAAATGCTAGAAAAAAATCTCAACGATGAAAAATCAAAAAAAAGACTTTTACGGATCCAAAATGCCTGTGATATGCTTAAGCAAAGATACAATGAACTAGAGTACATGATAAAGATGCAAAGTAAACAGAATCTTCAAGAGGAGTTCTCTTTAGATGAGCTTGTACAACAAAGAATCTCTTTTTTATCAAAGGTTTACCCCCATATACACTTCAATCTAACACTAGATACACTCAGTATAAAAAGTGATAAAACAGGTCTCTCCAAAGTGATTGACAATCTTATCGATAATGGGGTAAAATACTCCAAAAATTCTACCAATATAGATATAAGAATAAAAGAGCATACTTTAGAGATTCAAGATTATGGAATCGGTATGGATGAAGTGGAACTTATCCGTATATTTGACAACTATTATCAGGCTAACAAAGAGATTCAAGGCTTTGGCATTGGACTTAGTATGGTCAAAAGATTTTGTGACACCAACCACATTCTGCTTAACTTTGACTCTAAACCAGAGCATGGAACATTAGTAAGACTAAAATTTAATATAAACCAAGGAACTATTTAATGCAATCTAGTAATTTTTTAGCATATGCTGAACAAACTCTTGACTATGGAGTGATGGGGATCTTAATCCTGATGAGTATCGTAACCTTATGGCTTTTTATAGAGCGTATGATGTTTTACAAAAGTGTTCGTGTGAGTGATTATGAACATAGAGATGAACTAGACTTAGATCTTACAGATAACATTGGAGTATTAAGTGCTATTGGGACAAATGCTCCTTATGTTGGCCTACTTGGAACTGTTGTAGGGATTATGATCACTTTCTATACACTAGGAGATGTTGGGGCAGTTGATGCTAAAAAGATCATGATAGGTCTAGCACTTGCTCTTAAAGCAACTGCGATGGGACTTATAGTTGCAATGCCAGCAATCGTAGCTTATACTATTACTCTTCGTAAAGTAGAACGTATACTTACAAAGTTTGATGTAGAAGCTGAGAAACAAGAGAAGCTCAACTAAGATGGCAAAGTGTAAAAAATCTCATAAAAGGTTTGATCAGATAAATGTTATCCCATTTATCGACATTATGCTTGTTTTACTTGTAATGGTTCTTACAACTGCTACATTTATAAAACAGGGTGTTATTCCTGTAGACTTACCTGATGCAAAAGCTTCTAGCAAAGAAGATGTAAAAAAAGAGGTGACTGTGTATGTTAATGCTAAAGGGGAGATGTTTTTAGATAAAGAAAAAGTAGATTTAAAAACTCTTGAGCAAAAACTCTCACAAATTTCCACAAAACAAACAGTGGTACTCAGAAGTGACAAAGAGTCACGTTTTCAAGACTTTGTATCTGTTATGGATATCTTAAAACGTCTTCATCATGAACAGCTTTACATAGTTACAAAAGAGTAACTTAGTAAGCTTTATCTAAAAGTTTAAATCTTGATGTAGTGTTATTCTCTTGAGTCACATTATGTGAGACTTGAGTCTTCACATCAGCAGTTGTAAATATCTTTGTATCTACCTCTTGCTCTTCATTAAAAAGTGTCGTTGCAATAAAAAACAAAATCATTATAACTACCACACCCCCATAGAGTGCTAGGTAGTTTTTTATCTGTCCTGACTCAAAAGGATTTTCCATATCTACCTACAGTTTTTTTGTGTTTTGATTGTAAACTTGACCTCTATATCTTGCCATGTTTTTCCCTGGTGTAGATCATAACAAGCCTTGTTGATGCCAGCTAAGGCAGGCAACATTCCAAAATCTGCAAGATCTATATAGCCATCTGCTTCAATCTCATCATCGTCTACTTCAATCTTCATAGGTACTGTTTTTGTAATATTGTTCATTGTAACAGACACATTTGCTACATCTTTATTGATTGATACTATTTTAGCTTTTATCTCTTTGATATTTTGAGTACCAAAGAAAAATTTTACAAGCTTATCATCACGAGCAGCATTTTTTGAGTAAATTCTCTCTACATCAATAATCACACTTGCACCATTAAGAACCTCTTCTTGTGTAGAAGCTACTCTTGCTTGGAAAACAACATTATTGAAAGTCCCCTTAACACCAAGTTTTAGTGGTGTTTTATATGCTTCCCAATTTACATCTATACTTTTTGCTTCATACTTACACTCAGCAGAAAAAAGAACTGATGCACTAAGTAATGATAATAATATTTTATTCATGATAAAATCTCCCTATATAATAGATTAATTTTATCATATATTTTTGATATTTAGGTTAGTTTCTTGAAAAGTTTAAGAAGTTTAAGAGTTCTTTGAAGAATTATATTATATCTGTTGCTTGATGCTTCGCATATCGACCTTTGGTGCGCAAGCTAAAAATGACATATAAGCATTACTAGTTCTTCGCAAGTTGGTTCTCACTTCGTTCAAACATCAACTCTTAATTCGAAAGCGACAAACGACACGCAGGTGTCGTTTGCTATTCGCTTTCTTACATCATACCCGGCATTCCCATTTGTGGAGGCATGCCAGCACCAGCATCTACACCTGCTGGTGATTCTTCTGGAATTTCATAGATTGCGGCTTCTGTTGTAAGAAGCATTGAAGAAACTGATGTTGCATTTGTAAGTGCAACACGAGCAACTTTTAGTGGGTCAATAATTCCCGCTTCAAACATATCTACATATTCACCATTTGCAGCATTGAATCCTATTGTGTCGCTATCTGCTGTTTCTACTGTATTTACCACTACACCTGTGTCAAATCCTGCATTTTGAGCAATTTGTTTCATAGGAGCTTTTATAGCACGTAAAATAATCTCAGCACCAATTTTTTGGTCACCCTCTAAATCAAGGCTTACTTTTGAAGCTGCACGAACAAGAGCTGCACCACCACCGATGATGATTCCCTCTTCAACTGCTGCTTTTGTAGCACTAAGAGCATCGTCAACACGATCTTTTTTCTCTTTCATCTCAGTTTCAGTTGCAGCACCAACTTTGATAACTGCTACCCCACCAGAGAGTTTTGCAAGACGCTCTTGAAGTTTCTCTTTGTCATACTCACTTGTTGTAGCATCTATTTGTACCTTAATCTCTGCAATACGAGCTTTTACAGCCTCATCACTACCTGCACCATCAACAATGACAGTATTGTCTTTGTCGATCACTACACGAGCAGCTTGACCAAGCATAGAGATGTCAGCACCCTCTAAAGTATGTCCTGTCTCTTCGCTAATTACAGTTCCAGCAGTAAGAACAGCAATATCAGCAAGCATAGCTTTACGTCTGTCACCAAAACCTGGAGCTTTTACAGCACTTATGTTTAAAACGCCACGAAGTTTATTTACAACTAATGTTGAAAGTGCTTCACCCTCTACATCTTCAGCGATGATAAGAAGTGGACGAGAAGTTTTTTGTACTTGCTCTAGTACTGGTAAAAGGTCTTTAAGTGAAGAGATTTTGCTATCTGCAAGTAAAATCCAAGGATTTTCAATCTCAGCAATCATCTTCTCAGCATTTGTAATGAAGTAAGGGCTTAGGTAACCACGGTCAAACTGCATACCCTCAACAACATCAAGCTCATCACTTATACCTTTAGCCTCTTCAACAGTAATAACACCATCTTGACCAACCTTGTCCATAGCCTCAGCAATCATATCACCAATAGCACTGTCAGAGTTTGCAGAGATAGTCGCAACTTGAGCAATGTCTTGTTTTCCATTTACTGATTTAGAAGCATCTTTTAGGTTTTCTAAAATTACTGTACAAGCTTTATCCATACCACGTTTTACTTCTACAGGATTAGCTCCTGCAGTGATGTTACGAAGTCCTTCAGAGAAGATAGCATTTGCTAAAACTGTCGCAGTCGTAGTACCATCACCAGCCTCATCAGCAGTATTTGATGCTACCTCTTTTACAAGTTGTGCACCCATATCTTCTAGTTTATCTTTAAGTTCAACTTCACGAGCAACTGAAACACCATCTTTAGTAAGAACTGGTGCACCGTAACTTTTCATGATTAAAACATTACGACCACGTGGCCCCATCGTCACTTTTACTGCATCTGTTAGTTTTTCAACACCACGAGCTAAAGCATTTCTTGCTGTATCTGAAAATATAATCTCTTTTGCCATTTTTAAATTCCTTAATTTTATTTCATAAAATGAAGGAAACCCTCCATTTATTAGTCAGTAAAAGGAATACATCCCTTTTACTCGCTTGCGCCGCTGAGACGACTAAAGTTTATTTATCCGATTATTCCAAAAATGTCTTTAACATCTAATACGATGAACTTCTCTCCAGCAAATGAAACCTCATTGCCAGAATATTTGCCAAATAACACAACATTACCATTCTCTAAAACTGAAACTTCACTACTTACAGCAACAACTTCACCTTGAGATGGTTTTTCTTTCGCATTATCGGGGATAATGATACCCGTACTTGTAGTAGTAGCCTCTTCAACACGTTTGACTAATACTCTGTTTCCTAATGGTTTAAAATTCATTATATCTCCTTACAAATATTATTTAATTTATGCTCGCAATAGTACAAAAAAAAAGTAAAAAAGTCAATACCTTTAGTCACTATGACTAAACTAAGTTTATTTACAAAGCATTACATCTATGAATTTTTACTTATTTGTAAATCTTTTCTATATTTTATATATTTTAAAGCTTAACCTATGTATAATTCCACCCTCTTAAAAGATGTCACGGTAGCTCAGCTGGTTAGAGCACTGGTCTCATAAGCCGGGGGTCGGGGGTTCAAGTCCCCCTCTTGACACCATTTTTTTTAAGAGAACTTTTTACATTCCGGATTAGCTCAGCGGTAGAGTAGGTGACTGTTAATCACTTGGTCACTGGTTCGAATCCAGTATCCGGAGCCACACTTCATATAAACCCTAAAATACGACATTTCAAAATTTTAAAAATCTATAGTAGCTATTGTAGTAGCTAAATCACTTATTTAAATCTCCATCTTTCCAATACTTTGTACCTTGTATAGTTGCTTGAATAGCTAAACCATTTTGTGTGAGCTTGTAGAGTCTTATACCAGGAGCTACTGTTATAGCACCATTGAGTGCTCCACCTTTATTTCCAGCTTTTGCAGCAGCATCTGCTTGTGCATTTGCTTCCCAGCCATTTTCAATAAAATTATCATACACCTCTTTATCTGAAAATATAAAAATAGCACGAAAATCTTTCACTCCAAGACCAAAGCCTATACCACCTGACCCCATATTCATATAAGTATTTTTGCCGGTTTTATTATTGTGAGCTAAACCTGTACCACCCTCTGCACTAAGGATAATGAGATTAACCCCAAGATTACTAAATGTAGCATACCCATACGACGAGCGAATCATCTTTTTTGATTCTGGTGCATACTTATAAAGCAGTTGAAGTATCTTTTGACTCTCTACCCTTCTCTCTTTTTTTAAAGTATCATTACTCTCACCAGACCAAAATCCTGAGAATGTCAAAAATAAAACCGATAAAATAGCTAAAACTTTCACATGTTGCATAAATACTCCTAAAATTATTATTAGAATTATTATATCTTATATTTTTAACAACTCTATTCTTGAGTCAATGAGTAATGGATTGGGACACTCAGACGTAGTGTCTCTTTTGGTGGAGGAAATTCTCCAGAGAGGTCCTCTATTGTTTTAATAGCAGCTCTACTTAAAATATCATTACTAGAGGAGACAACATCAATATCACTCACTACAGCATCAGTATCAAGTGTAAAGTCTACATTTACAATACCTTCTATGCCCCTTTTTCTTGCACGTCTTGGGTAGTAAAGGTTTTCAGAAAGAAGCTGTGAAATTTTTTGTAAATTTTTATCTATATATAACTCTTCAACTGTAGGTTTTGAAACAGCAACAACTGGCTTAGGGGGTGCAAGTAATTTTTCCTGCTTTATCTCTTTTGGAGGTATTTTTTCTAAAATTTTCTCAACAGCCTTCACCTCAGTTTCTTCTTCCAATACTGGTGCTATCTTCGGTTTTAGCTCTTTTTGTATCTTTTTTTCTTTTTTTATCACCTTAGTTTCAGGTTTTGATACTTTTTTTTGTGTATGCTTTTTTTTGAGAGGTTTAGGTTTTTCTAACTTTACTAAAGGTTTTTCTGTTTGCAATGTTTGCAGATGTATACATACTTTTTTCTCTTCCTTTTTAGCATTAAGTATTACTACCGTCTTATATAAAAAAAATATAATTGCAGCAAATACTACATGAACAAGAACCGATACAAAAAAAGAGGGAGTGTGCCTATTCATCTATATTGCGCGTTTAAACTCCGGATATGCTTCCACACCAACTTCATTGACGTCTAATCCTTCAAGCTGAACATCATCATCTGCTCTAAATGCAACAATTTTATTTACAATAAATAGTACTATAAATGAACTTACAAAGGCAAAAACACCAACAACAACTATACCCTTTAGCTGTGCTAAAATAGAAATGTCATCTACAAATATACCTACCGCTAAAGTTCCCCAAACACCATTAACTAAATGAACAGAAAGTGCTCCAACAGGGTCATCAAGTTTGAGTTTATCAAATAAAGGAACAGCGAACACAACTAAACAACCACCAATAGCACCTATAAGTATAGGTGTATACATATCATACAGATCAGGTCCAGCAGTGATGGCTACAAGTCCACCAAGAGCACCATTGAGCACCATTGTAATATCTAAAAGTTTATACCTTATATACATAATAATTCCAGCTATAATTGCACCTGCAAGTCCCGCTGTATTTGTATTCATAATAGTTTTTGCAACTATATCTGCATTTTCAACTGAAGATATAGAACCAACAGACCCACCATTAAATCCAAACCAACCTATCCATAAAAGAAGTGCACCTAATACAACAAGGGGTATATTTGAGGCAGGAATAACCTTTATCTTACCATTTTTATAGCGCCCTCTACGGGATCCAATTATTAAAATAGCAGCCAATAGTGCCCACCCTCCTGTAGAATGAATAACAGTTGAACCAGCAAGATCATACATATCTATATCGAGTATTGTACCTGCGAGCATATCTGCTCCCCATGAAAAGTTTACAACTAAAGGATAAATCACACCACCCATAATAACAGCAAATATAGCAAGAGGAATGATACGAACACGTTCACTCACCCCTCCACTCATAATATTGATGGTCTTCCCAACAAATGCCATCTGAAATAAAAATGCCGCCCAGATACTCATAGAAGAGTTTTCCCACGAACCAAACGCGATGGTATATCCTATAAGCAAAAATGCCATTGAGGCAACTGCATAAATCATAACATTTATAGTAAGAACAGAGGTTACATTTTTTGTACGGACAAGTCCAGCTTCGAGCATAGCAAAACCTGGTACCATAAAAATGATAAGCACCATAGCAAAGAGTGTAAAAAATGTGTCGATGATGTATTTAAAGTCAGCTTCTAACATTAAACTACCTTTTGAAATTCAATTAGGCGAGTTTACCTAAATATATATATGGGAAAAATTAAATGGTGGAATTTAAAAAGAGGTTTGCACACAGGAAGTATGTGCAACTGATGGAGAAGAAACTAAATAGCTTCTTCCCCAGTTTCACCAGTACGAATACGGATAATTTGTTCAATATCACTAACAAATATTTTACCATCTCCAATTTTACCAGTTCTAGCTGCTTCAACAATAGTGTTTGTTACTTGTTCAACATCTTTTGCTTCTACAACCATCTCCATTTTTATTTTTGGTAAAAAATCTACAACATACTCAGCACCGCGATATAATTCACTGTGCCCTTTTTGACGACCATAACCTTTTACTTCAATTACTGTCATACCCGTAATACCGATTTCAGCTAAAGCATCTTTAACATCTTCTAATTTGAATGGTTTAATAACCGCTTCTATTCTTTTCATATTATATACTCCAAAATATTCTATTTTAAAATTGTAACCATATTTATGGTTTTAATCAACTTATAGGTTTAAACTTCTCTCACCATGTACAGCTTCGTCAAGTCCAACTTGCTCAGTCTCTTCATCAACACGTCCACCACCAGTAAGTGCAGAAGCGATATAATAAACTACAACAGTTCCAATAAGTGTGAATAACCCAACAACTATAACTGATTCAGCTTGAACCATAAATTGACCCATTCTGTCGCCAGACTCTTTAAGTGGTCCATCCCATAGTAAGTCATTATCTTTAAGAGCGAAGATTGCAGTTGCAAGAGCACCCCATAAACCAGCTAAGAAGTGAATACCAAAAGCATCTAAAGAGTCATCATATCCAAGTTTCTTTTTAAGTGTAGCAACACCAAAGAAAGCGATGATTGAACCAACGCCACCGATAATCATAGCACCACCAACATCAACAAAACCTGCAGCTGGAGTAATTGCAACTAGACCGGCAACAACACCTGAAGCTGCACCTAAAAGAGTTGGTTTTTTATAAACAAACCATTCGATTAAAATCCATGTTAAACCAGCAACAGCAGGAGCTAAAGCAGTAGTTAAATAAGCAAGACCAGCGATTGCATTTGCACCAAATGCAGAACCACCATTAAATCCAAACCAACCAAACCATAGTATAGCTGCACCTAAAGCAGTAAGCATTACAGACATTGGTTTCATAGCAACTTTGTTATAGCCAGCACGTTTACCAACTAATAGAGCTAGAACTAAACCAGCTAAACCACCATTCATGTGTACAACAGTACCACCAGCAAAGTCTAGGGCACCTGCATCAAATAGAAGTGCACCATCTCCACCCCATACCATATGTGTAATTGGAGCATAAACAAAGATTGTCCAGATAGCTACAAATACTAACCATGTAGAGAACTTAATACGCTCTATAACTGCACCAGAAGCGATTGCAACTGTAATAGCAGCGAATGTACCTTGAAATACTACAAACACATACTCAGGGTAAGTACCACTTAAATCTTTCCAGCTTGTTTCACTTAAGAAAACATTACCAAATCCACCAATGAAACTTTGCATAGAACCACCGTCTCCAAACGCCATTGAGTAACCAGCAGCAATCCATGCGATAAATGCAACAACGAAAGCACCCAATACCATTGCATAAGTATTAAGCACATTTTTAGAACGAGTCATACCACCATAAAATAGTGCAAGACCGGCAGGTGTCATAAGTAATACCATTGCAGTAGAGATCATCATCCATGCAGTATCCCCTGTATCTAATGTAGGTGCAACCTCTGCAACTACTTCTGTTACTACTGTAACAACTTCTTCAGCGAATGCTGGTATAGCAAATACTAATGCTAATAACCATTTCTTCATGTGAATCCTTTTGTAAATATTTTCAAGGTGAAGTATATAATAGTTATCAATATAAATAATTCTAATTATGCTTAATTTTTAATCACTACATTTTTTTTCTCTTTTAAACATTTTCTTAAGGGAGAATGAGATATTATCTGTAAAATTATTTTTTATTACTAGGGTGTTTCATGGCTGACTTGCTACAAAATGACGATATACAAACTATAAATATAGAAGAGACTCTTCAAAACTCTTACCTTGACTACTCTATGAGTGTTATTGTTGGACGTGCACTTCCAGATGTTCGAGATGGACTTAAACCAGTACACAGAAGAATCCTTTATGCGATGGACAAGCTAAATCTTTCACACGGTGCGAAGTTTAAAAAATCTGCTCGTATCGTTGGTGATGTTATTGGTCAGTACCATCCACATGGTGATACTGCTGTTTATGATGCACTTGTTCGTATGGCTCAAGACTTCTCAATGCGTATGGAGCTTGTAGATGGGCAAGGAAACTTCGGTTCTGTCGATGGTGATTCTGCTGCAGCGATGAGATATACAGAAGCACGTATGACAAAATATGCTGGGGAACTTCTTAAAGATCTAGAGAAAAACACAGTAAACATGATAGATAACTACGATGGTACAACAAAAGAACCAGATGTAATGCCTACTCGTGTTCCAAATCTACTCATTAATGGTTCTAGTGGTATTGCCGTTGGTATGGCAACAAACATCCCTCCACATAACCCTATAGAGATCATGAATGGTCTCAAAGCTCTTCTTGCAAATCCTAACATCTCTTTAGTAGATATTATGGAGCATATCAAAGCACCAGACTTTCCAACAGGTGGAATTATCTTTGGTAAAAAAGGGATTATGGATGCTTATGAAACTGGTCGTGGACGTATAAAAGTACGTGCAAAGACACATATTGAGCAAACTGCGAAAAAAGAGATCATTGTTATCGATGAACTTCCATACCAAGTCAATAAATCTCGCCTTATTGAGAACATTGCCAATCTTGTAAAAGACAAGATGATTGATGGTGTTTCACTGATCCGTGATGAATCTGACCGTGATGGTATGCGTGTAGTTATTGAGCTTAAACGCGATGCGATGAGTGAAATAGTACTTAACAACCTTTTCAAACAAACAAGCATGCAAACCACTTTTGGTATCATCATGCTATCTATACTCAATCAAGAACCACGTATTTTTGGAATTATAGAGATTTTAAAACAGTTTATTAACCACCGTAAAACTGTTATTATTCGTCGTACAATTTTTGATCTTGAAAAAGCTAAAGCTCGTGCACATATCTTAGAAGGACTCAAAAAAGCAATCGATATCATCGATGAAGTTATTCGTGTGATTCGTGCTTCAACAAATGAAGATGATGCTAAAAACAACCTAGTAACTGAGTTTGATTTCTCAGAGATTCAAGCTGCTAGCATTGTTGCTATGCGTCTTGGTCGTTTAACAGGTTTAGAGATTGAAAAAATCGAAAATGAACTTGCTGAACTTATGAAACTTATCGATTACTTAGAATCTATTCTAAAAAGTGAAGAGGTACTCCATGGTATCATCTCTGAAGAGTTTGATGAAGTACTAGATACTTACACAGACAAACGCCGTACTGAGATAGAAGATGACTATGATGACATCGATATTGAAGACCTTATTCCAAATGAGCCAATGGTAGTAACTATTACTCACCGTGGTTATATCAAACGTGTTCCATTAGCTTCTTATGAAAAACAAAAACGTGGTGGTAAAGGGAAAACTGCTGTTACCACTTATGATGATGACTTTATAGAGAGTTTCTTTACTTGTAACACTCACGACACCCTACTCTTTGTAACTGACCGTGGACAACTGCACTGGCTTAAAGTGTATCGTATCCCTGAGGGGAGTCGTACAGCAAAAGGTAAGGCAGTTGTTAACCTTGTCAACCTTGTTGCAGATGAGAAGATCCAATCTATCATCCCGACAACAGACTTTAGTGAAGATAAAGGTCTTGTTTTCTTTACAAAAAATGGTGTTGTAAAACGTACTAATCTAAGTGAATTTAGTAATATTAGAAGTAATGGTGTTCGTGCTATTGTTCTTGATGACGACGATGAGTTAATCACTGCAAAAATTGCAAATCAAGATATTCGCTACTTATTTATAGTAACAAAATATGCTCAATGTATTAAATTTGAAATTGAAAAAACACGTGAACAAGGTAGAAGCACACGTGGTGTTAGAGGTATCAAATTTAAACATGATGGTGATGAAGTTGTAGATGCAAATATCATTGCAAATGATGAACAAGAGATTCTAGTAGTTGCAGAAAAAGGTATTGGTAAACGTACTGATGCCGGAGAATACAGACTTACAAACCGTGGTGGTTCAGGTGTAATCGCTATGAAGATGACACCAAAAACTGGTAAAAATATTGTTGGTGTTCTTATGGTTGATGAAGATATGGATATGATGGCACTCACTAAAGCTGGAAAAATGATCCGTGTAGATATGCAAACTATCTCTAAATCAAGTAGAAACACTTCTGGCGTTTATATAGTTAAAGGTGATGAAGTAGCAAGTATCTCACGCTGTCCTAAAGAGGAAAAAGTGGAAGATGAAGAGATCGAAGAGAGTGGTACACTTAACTTGGAATAACTTTTGCTTAATAACAAGCAATATATAAACTGAGAGGTACACTTATGTACCTCTATCAAGGATAGAATTATGAAGCATTCTCTACTTTTAGTAGCACTTTTAGGGTTTAGTGCTTGTTCAGCAGCTGAAGCGAAACAACAAACACCTCCACCACCATCAAATGTAACTGTAGTTTGTCCAACTGGAAGCTGTACACAAGCGACAGAAGTTCAAAAAGTTGAAGTTATCAATCCTGTAGAACTTTCAAAACCAACAGCAGTGCAAAATACTGATAATGTTTTAGCAAAGAACTCTACCATTCGTGTAGGTGTTGTTGGACAAGGTGTAGCACCTATGAACACAGCTTCACCAGCACAAGCTTATGCACTAGCTAAACGTGCTGCTGTGGCAGATGCATATAGACTCATCGCAGAAAAAGTAAAAGGTGTTCGTATCGATGGGGAAGATCTTATCAAAAATATGATGGTAAAACGCTCAACTGTTCGTACATCTGTTAAAGCAATGGTAAGAAATGCCAATATTGTTGAAACTACTTTTAAAGATGGTTTATGTGAAGTAGAGATGGAGATCAATCTATCATACGCAGACTTTGCTCAGTAATTCTTTTTAGTTCACTTGCACTAAGTGCAAGTGAATACCTTATCTCTTACCGTTATGTTGTACAAGATGCAATGCTTTACAATGAAACACTTCTTATATCCAAAGCGATGCATAAATGCTCTGGAACTCCCTTAAAACCCCTTCTACTAGAATCAAAAAATAACATCAAGCTAGTAGATATACTCTCTAATAATCGTGAAAAGTTTATCGATTATCTTCAAGAGCTTGGCCTCAATGTAAAACATAATGAGAAAACAACAAACTACCAAAATCATGCTACAACTATAGTCACCCTCAAAACAACCTGCTTCAAAGTCGATTTTAATGATAATTTTGCTATAATTTCACCTTTAAAATAGGGCTAAAATAGGATATTTTGTGAAGATTGCAATCGTTGAAGATGATATTAATATGAGAAAATCTCTTGAGATTGCTATGAGTGACTATAAAGAGTTTGAAGTTGTCACCTTTAAAAATGCTGTCGATGCCCTAAAAAAACTTGATGATAGCTTTGACTTAGTTATCACAGATATCAACATGCCAAAGATGGATGGAATAGAGTTCGTTAAAGAGTTAAATGGTCGCTTTGAAGTGATCATCATGACGGGAAACGCGACACTTACTCGTGCGATCGAATCGATCCATCTTGGAGTAAAAGATTTTTTACTTAAACCCTTTGATGTTGATGCACTTATTGGTGCAATAAAACGCGAAGATAAAATACAAAAAGTACAAAAATCTGCTCCAAAAACAAAAAAAAGTTCAAGTGGATTTTTAGGAAAAAGTAAAGCACTTAGTAAGGTTTTAAATATTGCAGACAAAGCAGCTAAAACAGATGCAAGTATGTTACTACTTGGGCAAAGTGGTGTAGGAAAAGAGGTTTTTGCTTCTTACATACATAAAAACTCTCCAAGAGCGAAAAAACCTTTTGTTGCTATAAATATGGCAGCAATTCCTGAAAACCTTATTGAGAGTGAACTTTTTGGTTTTGAAAAAGGTGCTTTTACAGATGCAGTTGAGGCAAAAGCTGGTCAATTTGAACTTGCAAATGGTGGAACTCTATTTTTGGATGAGATTGGTGAGATGCCTTATGGTGTTCAAGCAAAACTTCTTCGAGCATTGCAAGAAAAAGAGGTGCGTCGTCTTGGTTCATCTAAAAGCATTAAGATTGACATCCGTGTGATCTCAGCAACAAATGCAAACCTTGATACAAAGATAAAAGAGGGAGAGTTTAGAGAAGATCTCTACTATAGACTCAACACTATCCCTCTTCTTATCCCACCTCTTCGTGAGAGAAAAGATGAGATACTAAGCATTGCAAACGCCATGGTGGAGCAAAACTGCTCTAAATATGGGTTTGACTTAAAAACATTTTCAAAAGAAGCTGAATCAGAACTTCTAGACTACAGTTGGCCAGGAAATATCCGTGAGCTTATCTCTGTAGTTGAGCGTGCAGTGATTTTAAGTGAAACACAAGAGATACAAAAAGATGAACTCTTTTTAGATATACGAAAATAATAGGAGAAAATATGAGTGATAAAAAATATAATGTAGCAGTAGTTGGAGCAAATGGTGCCGTAGGTGAAGAGATACTTAATGTACTTTCAGAGATTGATTTTCCACTCAATACATTGTTACCACTTGCAAGTGCAAGAAGTGTAGGAAAAACTGTAACTTACAATGGCAAAGATTTTGATATCATAGAACTTACTGATGATGTTTTTGCAAAATACGAAATCGATATAGCTCTTTTTAGTGCTGGTGGAAGTGTAAGTGCTCAGTTTGCTCCTGCTGCTGTAAAAGCTGGAGCAGTTGTCATTGACAACACTTCACACTTTAGAATGCAAGATGATGTGCCTTTAGTTGTTCCTGAAGTAAACCCTGAAGATATTGCAAAATGGAAACAAACTGGTGTTATTGCAAACCCTAACTGTTCTACCATTCAAATGGTTCAAGCCCTTAAGCCTCTTGATGATGCTTATGATCTAGTTCGTGTTGATGTAGCAACATACCAAGCAACAAGTGGTGCTGGCAAATCTGCTATGGAAGAGTTAGTAACTCAGATGCAAGACTTTTTCGCTTTTAAACTTGATGAGAGTGAACACAAAGCATTTAACCAACAAATTGCCCTCAATGTCATCCCTCAAATCGATGTATTTATGGAAAATGGCTACACAAAAGAAGAAATGAAAATGGTAAATGAAACAACTAAGATTATGCATAAAGAGATAGCTCTTAGTGCTACTTGTGTTCGTGTGCCCGTTCTTCGTGGACACTCAGAAGCACTTAGTCTGACATTTGATTCTGAAGTAAGTGCAGCTGAGGCAACAGAGGTTCTTTCAAAAGCTCCGAACATAGTTATAGTTGACAAACCAGATGAAGCACTCTACCCAATGCCTACAACTTGTGTAGATATGAATGAAACATTTGTTGGTCGTATTCGTGAAGATAATTTTTCTAAAAATATGCTTCACCTCTTTGTAGTAGCAGATAACCTACGAGTTGGAGCTGCAACAAATGCAGTAAGAATCGCTCAAAAATGGGTAGAGATGGAAGGCGATAAATAATGATAGAATCAATCTTTGAGAAAGGCTTATGGGGCACACGTTTTATGGTGCTGCTTGCCGTTGTTTTTGGACTTGTAGGTGCAGTATCACTCTTTATCGTAGCATCATTTGATGTTTACGATACTGCAAAATATGTACTTACGACATATCTGAATCATGCACACCCTCACAACTTTCATGAAGATGTTGTTGGTGGAATTATTGGAGCGGTTGACTTATATCTTATTGGTGTTGTGATGTTACTTTTCTCTTTTGGTCTGTATGAGCTTTTTATCTCTGACATAGATGTAGCAAAAGAGGATGAAACTCGTGAGAATAAAATTCTTGCTATCCATTCACTTGACCAACTTAAAGATAAGATCTCAAAAGTGATCGTAATGGTACTTGTTGTTGGTTTTTTCCAAAAAGTGGGACACACTGAGTATAATGGTGCCTTAGAGATGCTTTACTTTGCTCTTTCTATCACTGCTGTAGCTGTTGGTTTATACTTTCTTGGTAAAGTTGGGAAACATTAGTTAGTCACTAAAGCTTGACTCTAAAAGTCAAAATTTATAATACATTAAAAAGGGTTATGATGGGTAAAATATTTGTAGATGCGTGTTTTGGAAAAGAAACACCTTACACACCGGTATGGATGATGAGACAAGCGGGACGTTACCTGCCAGAGTATATGGCAGTACGTGCTGAAGCTGGGAACTTCTTAAACCTTTGTCATGATCCGAAAAAAGCTTGTGAAGTCACACTTCAACCTGTTGATATCATTGGTGTTGATGCGGCAATTCTTTTTAGCGATATCTTAGTGATTCCTGATGAGATGGGGATGGATTTATCTTTTGTAAAAGGGGAAGGTCCTAAATTTTCTGACCCTATCACTTGTGATGCAGATATAGATAGACTTATAGGTGGTGATGAAGCTGCTAGTAAACTAACATATGTTTTTGATACTATCAAACTCATTAAAGAGCAACTCGCAGAAGATAAGGCACTTATCGGTTTTACAGGTGCACCTTGGACACTTGCTACTTATATGATAGAGGGACAGGGGACAAAAACTTATAACATCTGTAAAAAGATGATGTACTCAAACCCTGAACTTTTACATAAAATTCTTGCAAAAGTGACTGAAGTTGTAAAACTTTACATGGAAAAACAGATTCAAGCAGGCATCGATGTTGTACAAATTTTTGACTCTTGGGCAGCTGCTATTGAGCCAGGAAAATACGATGAGTTCTCTTGGAAATATATGGTAGAGATTGCCGATTATTTAAAAGGGAAATATCCACATATTCCAATCATTATGTTCCCTAAAGGGATCCCTGCATTTTTAGATAAGGTGTATGGTAACTTTGATGTATTTGGTGTTGATTGGTCTACTCCAATGGCATTTGCTAAAGAAAAACTAGGTGAGAAATATGTCCTTCAAGGAAATATGGAGCCATGTCGTCTTTACTCAAAAGAAGCAACAACAAAATGTGTAGAGGTGATTCAAGAAACTATGCAAGGTAAACGCCACATCTTTAACCTTGGTCATGGAATACTTCCAGATGTACCAGTAGAAAATGCAAAACATTTCATTGATGAGTGTCACAGAGTTAGTGGAAAAAAATAATATCATCTTTGGTCCCATAAACTCACGCCGTTTTGGCATGAGTTTGGGCATCGACCTCTCCCCTGCTTTGAAACAGTGTAACTTTGACTGTCTTTATTGTGAGTTAGCACCTGCTGCAACAGTAGAAAAACAAAGTCAAACTCTCTCCGTGGAAGAGATCATAAAAGAGCTTCAAAAACATCTCAATGAAAAAGTAGATGTTATTACTCTTACTGCAAATGGGGAACCAACTCTCTACCCTCACCTCAGCGAACTTATAGATGCAATCAACAAAATAAAAAACAAAACTGAGACACTTATACTTACAAATAGTGCCACTTTAGTAGATAAAAAAGTATTTGATGCTCTTTTAAAACTCGACCAAGTAAAACTCTCTTTAGATGCTATAAGTAATGATGTATTTAAAAAGATAGACAGACCTCATTTAAGTATAAATATTGAGGATGTTGTCACAAAAGTACAAGAGTTTAGTAAAATATATAAAGGGAAACTTTTTATAGAGATTTTATTTGTTCATGGGCTTAACGATACACCTCAAGAGGTTCAAAAGCTCAATAAGGTGCTCTTAACTTTAGATATTGAACGCATAGACTTAGGTACAATTGACAGACCACCAGCCTACCCTGTTGTGGGTGTAAGCTATAAAGAACTAAGAGAGCTCTCTTTAATGTTTGATAGCTCTTTGCCTATCCATATAGCCTCTCGTGTTCATGCAGAACCAAACAACAGCTACTACAGTGATGAAGATATACTTAACACCCTAGACAAACGCCCTCTCACACAAGAAGATATAGCCCTACTTTTTGATGAAGATACACAAAAAAGGTTTCATACCCTTGTTGAAAATGGGACTATAACTACAAAAATACTCTCAAATCTTGAGTTTTACATCCCAAAAGAAAATCTCAAGCGAAAACGCTCAAAATAATTTTATAAAAGAGACTTAATCACATTGCTTACACCTTGGTGTAAGTTGTAGTTAGAGATTGGGAAATCGAGAAGTTCATCTTCAAGGTTTACTGTGTAAAGTGAAAGATACTCCCCTAACATACTCAAGTCTATCTCTTTATAAGTGTTGCATAACTCTTTTTCAAGGTTTGTTCTTTGTAATGACTTAGAAGCATTAGATTTTTGCAAAGTAAATGCGAGCATCTTTAAACTCACTAAATCACTCCACTCTAAAAATAGTTCAGGAGTAAGCTTCTCTTCTAGATTCCCTTGAGGGTTAAAAAGTATCTTATTATCTCTTAAAGGGATTAGAACACTTAAAATAGCACTAGAAAATGGAACAACCTTATCTTTCCAAAAAGGGGATTCATTGCGTTTTTCAAGCTCTGTAGCGATAGTGTCTACAATAGTTTCTAAATTTTCATTTTCAAATAGTGTATAAGTTTCTTGTTTCATTTTTAATTCTCTCTCTTTATTTACATAATCATAGCGTTTTAGTATAATCTCGTATTTAAATCTAAGGAGATACTTTGAAATTAAATAAAAGTTTTATAACTAACCTTATTGCTCTTATACTAATACTACTTTCTTATCTTTTGCCTGAGTTTCACAGTACTCTACTCTATACTGGACTCTTTGCTCTCTCAGGAGCTATCACGAATCAACTAGCTATTCATATGCTTTTTGAAAAAGTTCCACTTTTGTACGGTTCAGGTGTGATTCCCGCTCGTTTTGAGTCTTTTAAAACAGCCATTAAAAACCTTATGATGGCAGAATTTTTCACTCGCGAGCAACTTGAGAATTTTTTTGCTAACGAAGAGAAAAAAATCAACCTTGAACCCATCATAAAAGAGACCGACTTTAGTCCTGCCTTTGATGCACTCTCTAAAACAGTAATGGAGAGCTCTTTTGGTGGTATGCTTGGAATGTTTGGAGGGGAAAGTGCCCTAGATGCTCTTCGTGAACCATTCTCACAAAAGATGAAATCTGCTGTAATTAAAATAGTAAACTCTGAAGCTTTTAATGAAACACTTCAAAACCACATGCAAAACTCCTCACTTAACGATGATATGATAGCTTCAATCGAAAAAGTTATCGACTCGCGTTTAGAAGAACTAACACCACAAATGGTAAAAGAGATAGTTCAAAAACTCATCTCAGAACATCTTGGATGGCTTGTTGTTTGGGGTGGAGTATTTGGTGGACTTATTGGGCTAGTGAGTTCTTTTTTACTTTAAAGGACTACACAACCTCAATGGTAACATCATCACCAACTACAAGAGTCTCTCCGGCTCTTATCTTTGCACGTTTACGAGTTTCTATCTCATCACCGCGTTTTACATAACCATCGGCTACTATCATTTTTGCTTGGGCACCTGTATCTACTAAATCTAAAACTTTTAGTAGTTTAAAAAGTTCTATATACTCATCTTCTAGTTTATATTGCATAGTTTATCCATAAATTAAATTAGCGAAATCATACCATTTTAGTGCTATAATAGAGATTATGCAGATAGGTTCAAGTAGTTTATATGATGTTGGAAGTAGTTATACAATCAAGCTCAATGAAAAAGAGTTGCTTGTAATTGATGAAGACCCAGTAGATAAGAAAAGACAAGAAACAAAACGATCGCAAAAAGAAAAAGAGCTTCAAGAAAAAAAAGTTCAAGAGTCTAAAAAATCTGACCCCACTGAGCTGAGTGAAGATGAGAAAAAACTTGTGAAGGGTTTACAAGCAAGAGACTCTGAAGTAAAAGCACATGAAGCTGCACATCAGGCAGCTGGTGGTGGGATGACTGGAGCTGCAAGTTATACCTATCAACAAGGGCCCGATGGCAAGATGTATGCTATTGGTGGAGAAGTTTCCATCTCTACTCAAGGTGGCTCTACCCCTGAAGAAACCATAGCCAAAGCGAGACAAATTGCAGCTTCAGCTATGGCACCGGGAAGTCCATCAGGACAAGATTTTGCAGTAGCCACAAGTGCAAAAATGATGGAGATGAAAGCACAGCAACAACTTACTAAAGAGAAACAAGAAGAGATACAAGGCTTACAAACTTATTCACAAGAGCGAAATAGTTCAAAAGACAATCTTCAACAAACTTCTAGCTTTGATATCTCTACCTAAAATAATTTTCTATACGAATGACAATAAGGCTTTTTTCCTTTGTGCTTATAATAATCTTGATGATACTCTTCTGCCTTATAAAAAGGTGTTTTCTCTTTAATCTGTGTTGCGATATCTAAGCCCTTTGCTTCGAGAATTGCTATAAGTTTCTCTACTGTTTTTCGCTCTTCAAAATTAGATACAAAAATAGCAGATTTATACTGTTCGCCTATATCTGGACCTTGCCCATTTGTTTGAGTAGGATCATGAATCTCAAAGAAGTTCTTTGTAAGCTCCTCATACGAAATTATTTTAGGATCATAGGTAACTTCAACAACTTCCATCTCTCCACTATTTTTATAAGAAACATCATAATATGTTGGATTTTTCAGTTTTCCACCCATATATCCAGACTCTACACTTTTCACACCTTTGAGTTGCTCCATATAATACTCTACACCCCAAAAACATCCACCAGCATAATAAGCACGAGCTAAATCATCTACTTTTTTCTCCTCAAATTTTAAAGAGATGGAGTTAACACAATGGCGTATATTTTTATCTGTAAGGTGTTCACCCTTAAATACATGACCAAGATGCGCTCCACAGTTTGCACATGTGATCTCTACTCTATGCCCATCAGCATCTAGTGTTCGCTTGATGGCTCCTGGTATCTCATCATCAAAGCTTGGCCATCCACAACCGCTATCAAACTTATCACTCGACTTATAAAGAGGAGCATTGCAGCGTTTACACAGGTATATTCCCTCTTTGTTATACTTGTAGTACTTTCCACTAAAAGCTCTCTCAGTTCCCTTATCTATAATCACTCTTCGCTCATCATCACTAAGAGGGTTAAAATGTAAAGTTGGTGAGTTACTATAATCTCTTGCACTTAATCCGTTGTTCAATAATAAAAATAGCATGAGTATAAATACTTTCATTCTCTTCCTTTGATTTTTCTAATTGTATTGTAACTAGGAAGTGTGCAATTTTTGTGTAGTCTACTTATAATACTTCGTTAAAAAACTGTTAAGCTGGTTTGCAAACATCTCCGCATCTTTTTGCCCAAAAGCTTTTGGACCCTTCGTTATCTCTCCACTCTCTCTTATACTCTCCATCAAATTTCGCATAGCAAGATACTGTTTGATATTATCAATACTATAAAGTTCCCCTCTGTGATCTATAGCATGGGCATTTTTACTAATCACTCTATCTGCAAGTGGAATATCTGCTGTTATGACAAGATCTCCCTCTTGAAGTACTTCTACAATTCTATCATCTGCTTCATCTGCTCCAGCATCTACAATGATATACTCGATATGTTTACTTTTACCTATATTTATCTTTTTGTTTGCATAGACATAAGTTTCTATTTTCAGTCTCTCTATGGCTCGCAGTAGTATCGGTTTTAAAAGATTAGGAAAGGCATCACCATCTACAAATAGTCTAAGCATCTATAAGCTCCAATTTCTCTTTTCTTGAGAGTTTTTTTATTAGGTACTCGCGTTTTGTGGCACTGCTTCTATCTTCGCATACCTCAGAGTAAACTAGCTCCACGGGTCTTCTTACTCTTGTATACTTTGCACCTTTTGAGGAGTTGTTATGCTCATCTAAACGCCGATGGATATCGGTTGCTATTCCTGTATAGAGTGTTTCATCGCTGCATTTCACTATGTACACAAAGTATTCCATTTCATTCCTTCATTCTTAACAAAATTTTACTATAATATTGCTAATTAAAGGAGATACTATGGCATATAGTTTAGAAAATACTCTCGTTATTGGCATTTCAGCAACAGCACTGTTTGATTTAAGTGAGGCAGATAAACTTTATAAAGATGCCTTTAAAAAAAATCCTAATACTGCCATAGATATCTATAGAGCATTTATGCTAAAAACTGAAGATATAATTTTAGAGCATGGTATTGCCTATCCTCTTATTCATGCCCTACTTCATCTTAACAAGTACCAAAAAAAAGGGGAGTCACCCCTTGTTGAAGTTGTAATTATGTCACGAAACTCTCCAGATACAGGAGTAAGGGTTTTAAATACCATCAGAAAGACACAACTCAATATCACCCGTTCTGCTTTTACTGCGGGAGAATCAAGTGCAGACTACTTAGATGCATTTGATGTTGACCTTTTTCTGACAACAAATGAAGAAGATGCTCAAAAGGTCACGGATGAAAAGATATGTGCCTGTGCCGTACTTTCAACTCCCACTACATATAAACCGAATCTAGATTCAACTCAAGTACGTATAGCCTTTGATGGAGATGCTGTACTCTTCAATGAAAGTAGTGAACTTCTCTACAAAGAGAAAGGGATGCAAGCTTTCCATGAAAATGAAGATAAATCACAAAATATACCAATGGATGAGGGTCCATTTGCTAATTTTTTGAAAAAACTTGCAAAATTACAAGAGAGACTGCCTATGAAAATGGAGTTTTCTCCAGTAAGAATTGCACTCGTTACTGCAAGAAATGCTCCATCAGATATACGAGTTATCAAAACATTGAGACAATGGGGTGTTTATGTAGATGAAGCTTTTTTTCTAGGTGGAATAGAAAAAAGTAAGATCTTAAAATCCTTTAAAGCCCATATATTCTTTGATGATCAAGAGGTTCACCTCAAAAACTCTTCTTTGATTGTTCCCTCTGGAAAAGTGCTTTATCCAACAAACTCAAAACTAAAAAAACACAATTGATATTAATAGTGTCACTTTTCTACATCAAAAAGTGATAAATTCAAATTCTTTTTTTAATCACTATTGTAAATAATAAAAAGTTATATTATAATACTTTATTAAATTATCACAATAATATCATTATTTTTTGATACCAAGGTTCACAAATGAATAAACACAATATTATTATTGTTGAAGACGATGAGATTACAGCTCTCAATCTTAACATATCACTCCAAAAACACGGCTACAATGTTATAGCGATTTGTGACAATGTTACTCAAGCAAAAAACAAGATATCAACTCTCTCTCCCGATATAGTTATCATTGATATCTCTCTTCAAGAGAGCAATGATGGAATCGAGCTTGCTAAAATTGTCAAAAAAAAGTATGACCTTCCATTTATCTATCTTACATCCTATAGTGATGATGAGATTATTGTTCAAGCAAAACAAACAGAACCTTATGGCTATATTGTCAAACCATTTGATCCAAGTTCACTTCATGCAACGATTCAGATGGCACTTTTTAAATATGATTTAGAAAATGAGAGAAAAGAGGATATCAACTCTCTAAAAGTTGATAAACTGAACCTTGAGAAGCTTCTTTACTCTAAACGTGCATCAGATAAGCCAATTGTCCCTTTTGGAGGGAACTATCACCTAGATATTAGTATATGTGAGACATTCTATAAGGGTAAAAAAATCAAACTTACCAAAAAAGAGAATGCATTTTTACGTTTACTTGTTGCACAACTTGGTCTTGTTGTTAGTTTTGAGCAAGCTATGAACTATGTGTGGGATGAGCATGGGGCCACTGAAAACAGTGTAAGAACATTAGTATGGCGTTTACGCAATAAACTTGAAACAGACATCATCAAAAATGCTTCAGGTATTGGTTACTATATAGAAGAGTAAAAACTAAAGAATTTTTATCTCTTCTACTTGAGATTTGATCGCTTCAAATGAAGTGATATAATCAAAATCTTCATTGAACTCTTTTGCCATCTTCTCCATCTCACTTGAGCTTTTTTGAAGAGCATCTATCCTAAAATTACCACTAGAGCCTTTAATGCTATGTGCTGTAAGTGCAATCTTCTTATAATCTTTTTTTGCAATTGCCTGTGCGAGTTCAGGGATGATCTTAGTCATTTTTTTGATAAAAAGTTTTAGTAGCATAATCAACTCATCATCACTTAACATTAACTCTTTTGTCAGTTTTTCTTTGTCGAGTCCAGCTATGATACTTGCTTCCTCTGATGGTATATCTACGATATCAAGATTTTTCACCTTAGAGATATTATCTACCTTCAAATAGGTCATAAATACTCTCTCTAAATCTTTAAGTACTATAGGCTTTCCTAAAAAAGCATCAAATCCACTTAAAAGCCCTCTCTCTCTAGCACCCTTTATGACATTTGCTGTTAATGCAGAGATGGGAGTATGACTTAAACCCAACTTGTTTTCGTGGTGTATAATCTTTTGTACCGCTTCATTTCCATCCATAATAGGCATCTGCTCATCCATCAAAATAAGGTCATAGCTATTGGACTTATAAAGATTAAAAGCTTCTAGACCATTATGAGCTATGTCAAAACTAAGCCCATACTTTAAAAGAAGGATCTTAATAAGCTCCTGATTGGCTTCATTATCTTCAGCTACAAGGATATGTCCCATAAATTTTTGTGCTATATCTCGTCTGTATGGAGAGTATTCTTGTGCAGATAAAAGCTCTTTAAATGTCATGTAAATTTTAGAGCAATAAAGGGGAAAACAGATCGGTTGAATATGAGTATGATGTTCATAAATATCATACTGTTTACTCATCAATGCTATATATTTTTTATCTGAATTAAGAATCTCTTTTGTGATGGTGTCATCTATATGTTCATGGATAAAAAGACCCACATCAAAATTCTCAGAAAAAGAGGAAACAAGTTCTATATTCATATCGAATATATTTGCATAACGGATAAAAGATTCGAACTGAAAATTCATCTTTTTATCACTAAGTAAAAGTTCCATTTTTAGTTTTTTAAACTCATCTATATCTTCAAAAATTAAGCAATTTTCATTATGGATATCGATAGGGATCTCCATCCAAAAAGTACTTCCCTTACCTATTTCTGATTCTACATCTACATAGCCACCCATATGTTCTGCTAGCTGATGACAGATTGAGAGTCCCAAACCAGTACCATCAAAGTTCTTTTGTTGAGAGTATTGTGCTTGAGCAAAAGCAAAGAAAATCTTCTTTATATCGCTCTTTTGTATCCCTATCCCTGTATCTGTTACACTGATACGAAGTTTTCTATCATGGCAACTTGCATCTACATTAATGCTACCATTAACAGGAGTAAATTTAATAGCATTACTTAAAAAGTTTGAAAGTATCTGCTTAATTCTCAAAGAGTCAGCAAACATCTCTTTTGGAATTTTCGGATCTATAAAAGAGGTGATGGTGATATCTTTAGAGTTAGCACTCGCTACAAAAAGCTCCATTGTATGACTTATCTCATCATGAAGAGAGAACATCTTTGGCTCGATAGTAAACTCACCACTTCTTAGTTTGGAAAAATCTAAAATATCATTGATAATACTTAAAAGATTTTCTCCACTATCGTGAATAATATCTAGATAATTTCTATGTTTTTGGGATATATCTTCATCTATAAGGAGATTAACAAAACCTAAGATTGCATTGAGTGGCGTTCTAATCTCATGAGACATATTGGAGAGGAAGTACTCTTTAGCTTGTCCAGCTTGTACTGCTTCTTGTCTTGCATCTATAAGCTTTTGAAAGATAGTATCGGTATAAAACTTTAAAATACCACGAAAATTTTTATCAAAGATATAAGATATCTCATCAAAAAGCTCTTTAGAGTTTAACTTTGCATCGTAAGAAAAATCTACCATTGATCGACGAAAATGGCTACAGATTTCAAAGAGTTCATCTGCACTAATCTCTCGATTTTTTAAATACACTAGAAGTTCTTGCATAACAGGACAGTTTCCTATCTCTACATCTCCAGCAATGACACCCATGAAGTAATCAAACACTCCACTTGCATACTTCTCAACAAAGTATGCTTCATCGATCTCATGAAGCTTGAGTATCTCTTTTGGTGAGTCATATGAGACCCATTGATCTAAGATAACTTGTTTAGATGCTATAAAAGTGTCTTGAACCTGTATGAGTGTAGGGATCTTATACTTCACCATAATATTGCTCTATTATGGTTTTAAAAACATATAAGAGAGAACCATTAAAACAGAAAGTTTTATAAGGGATATAGTTGCAGTACCTATAATATTACCTATTTGGCAAGATGTACATGAGGTGTATTGTTTACCTTCATATTGTGCATAAAAGAAATAGATTACATTTAACCCAAGCACTCCAAAAGAGGCATAAAGTTGATACTCCCATAGTTGAGTAAGAAGTGTTTCATCTGAAAGGAAAAGAGAAACTAGAAAATTTAGAGCCATAAGAATCATTGTGATATTTATCACTGTGATGATTTTATCGCGTTTAAAAGTTGTTGGACAATAATCAGCAGTCCCAATATCAACACCATACTCTAGAGAAAGTTCAAATCGCTCTTTTTGCTCCTTATCCATTCTTTGTATAAAAGTAGCCCCAAAAGTATAATCTATCTTTCTTTGTATAACGATAGCGAGTTCACCACTAGCTTTAAGTGTCTTATCCTTAGCATCTCTATCTTGATAGACAATACTAATACTTTCATAACGTGTAATAGGAACAGTTTTTCCTGGATAATATGCGGTAGTCTCTTCTGTAGTTACTGAGCCACTATGGCTGATAAGTCGTGGATTGATTAACTCTAAAAATTCACCATTTTCATCTTTAACGACCACTACATTATAGTAACTACCTATCTGAAAGGCAGCAAGACCATCTAAATTATTTTCTTTCATAGTATCTTTAAGATCATCTATCAAAGCAAATAAATTTTCATTGAAAGTTCTTACATCTGTAGCATATTCAACACTTAAAGGGGATGGGTATGTAACTATATCTTTTATCATGGGGAGTAACCTTGTTTGCAGGAGGGTAGAAGCTCTGTAAAAGAGCTTCTTATATCTTAGTGACTTTTTTGAACCACTATAATCATCTTAATGTTAATCGCAACAAATCTAATGAATTGCCAGATTACACAAGTTCTCATTTTTTTAGCAAAAGAACCCGGAATCATTGTTAAGTTAAAATCATCACTCTTTTCGAAATTTAATTCTTCTTTTTTCATTGTATCTTTCCTTTTATTTATTCTTTTGTCTCTATTCTGGGATTAGAGTCCAACCCGGATTAAGTTTAGCTTTGTAGATAAACAAGTGATGTAAAATATGTTTAATCCAGTGTCCAGCAAGACCAATTTCACCAAAAGTATAATCTGTATCACGACCAGTTCCTGGGTATTTTTCAAAGTCAGGAACAACAGGATAAACAGTCATAGCAGCAGCAGTACCACTAAATACACCTTTACCAGCAGAAGCAACACATGCAGCACCCATTTCAGCCATAGAAGCTTCATGTAAATGAGCATTTTCACCCTTAGTCATTAAATCACAAACAGAGTGTGCAACCGCTTTACCGATGATACCTGAAGGCATACCAGTTCTAGGTGGTGTAGGATTGATAGGAGTTCCATTTGGAGAACTCATCGGTTTAGAGATGATATGTGGTGGTGCAAAAGCAATACCAGCAGCAAACATATTTGCATATGTTGGATTTTGATAAGTTCTAGGCCAATCAGATGCTTTCCAGTTTTCATAAGCACCAGCACCATAGTTTGCATCAACTTTCATAAAACCATTTGGAGCAAAAACAGTATCTGTAATATCAGCACCATCTTTAGCATAAGCTTTAAGACCAACACCAGCAAATGGTGGGATAAGCATTGCAAAATCGAACTCTTCTTCACCCATTGTTCCATCAAGAAGTTCATAAGATACTTTACCTGGTTCAACTTTAGAAGTGTGAGCACCAATAAGCCACTCAACATTACGCTCAGCAAAAAGTGATTCAGCAAAAAGTTTTGAAGATACTACATATCCTCCAACTTTCATATGAAGTCCACCCATACCGAAATCTCCAAGGAAAGACTCGTTAGAGATCCATTTCATATCAGCCATATCACGAACACCAGCTTTGTTAAGTTCATGTTCAATATTGAAGATATACTCAAATGCAGCACCTTGACATGTACACATACCGTGACCTGTTCCGATTAAGAATTTTTGACGAGTTCCGCCCTTCATCTTTTCAATAGCTTTAGCTAATTCATGAGAAGCATGAACAGCATGATCAGCAGTACAAACAGAAACTGTATTGTCTCCCATTTGACCATTACCATCACCTAAACCAGGAGTAGCATCAAAGTTTAACTTTGGTCCAGTCGCGTTTACAATGTAATCGTACTCGATAGTTTCACTTTGTCCCTCTTTACCAGCTTCTGTATACTCAATAGTAACAAAAGATTTATCTGTAGATTCATTTCCCTCAGGGTTTAATGAAACAGCTTTTGCTTGGTAATAAGTGATCCCAGCTTTAGCATACACAGGTGCTAAATCAAAAGTAACTTCCTCTTTACTCATTTGTCCAACACCAACCCAGATGTTTGATGGAATCCAATTCCATTTTGAGTTTGGAGTTACTACAACAACTTCATGTTCTGAGCCTAACCATTTTGCAGCGAATGTAGCAGTCGTATGACCTGCAACACCACCACCTAAAACAACTAATCTTGCCATATATTTATCCTCTAATTCAAGTTCTAAAGTAACTTTATCACTAATTTATCACAATTGTATCACATATAATAATTTAATATACTTATGCAATACATAAAGTGGGTTTATAATGCCTCAAAACACCCTATTTTAGGTGCTTTAAAAAAGTATTAAAAAAGAAAACTAATCTTTATTTAGAATTTTATTGATAATTTCAAATGTATTTTTTGAGAGCCCGTGTGTAGAAACTACACGTTTTAGTTGCTCTTTTATCACACTTTTACTATGTTTGTTCATTTTATCACAAATTTTAAATGCCCCGGCAAGTGATGAAGCCATCTGTGGGTTTATTGCATCTATCTCAATAATCTTATCTGCGATAAAACTATATCCATTTCCATCTTTTGCATGAAAATGTTTATAGTTACGGGTAAATACACCTATAAGTGATCGAACAAGATTTGGAACTTTTTCATCATACACCTCATCATTTTGCAATGCTTGTACACGATCAAGAGTTCCATCTCTTTGTGATGCTGCTAAAATAGCAAAATATTTATTCATCACTAAGGTATCATCTTTATATTTCTCATAAAAATCTTTCTCAGCAATCTCAGCTAAAAGAGGATCACTATTTTCTAAAATATCTAGTGCCACAATTCTATCTGTCATTGTACGAGATTCTTCATATTGCTTTTTTGCCAGTGCAATAAATGTTTGCTTTTCTAAAGAACATAAAATTCTCAAGGCTCTGTTTTTAATTGCTCTATTACCAATACTTTGAGTATCAAGTTGCTCATTCTCTGGAAAATGGTATCTTGTATATAACTCTAAGAGTTTCTCACTATAAGTGTTTGCCAAATGTTTGATTAATTTCTCTTTTGCCTCATATAAAGGTTCAAAATCCACTTCATCTTGGCGTTGCATAAGAGTAGATATACTTGGAAGCTCAAGCAAAAGTGCTTTATATGAAAGATCTATATCTAACTCTAAAAGATGACCATAAGCCTCTATATACTCCTCATCTATCTCAGAACCATCCATCATAGCTTCTAAAGTATGCACTGCAAAGTTTTGTGCTGCTTCATACTGAGTAAAACTATTGGTATCGTACTTCATTAAAAAAGCATATGCAACATCTTTTTGTTCTATGATGATAGGTGCTGAGAAATCTCTGTTGATTGAGAGTACGGGCTTTTCTTTAAAACCTTCAAAACTAAAGCTTTCACTCTCTTGAGAGATATGTAAAGTTTTACTTATAACTTCAACACCATTTACATCAAACAATGCAATCTTCAATGGATAATAATAAGGCTTTTGTTTTGAGCCATCTATAGCATTAGGAATATTTTGTGTTAAAGACAAGCTATAAACACCATCATTAAAACTCTCTTTTACTTCTAATCTTGGTGTTGCATTTTGATGGTACCAAAGTTTAAACTGCTCTAAGTCAATCTCTCCAGCTTTTTCCATTGCCCAAAGAAAATCATCTGTAGTGACAGCTTGACCATCAAAACTTTCAAAATAAAGGTCTGTTGCTTTACGGTACTTCTCTTCACCTAAAAGAGTATATATCATACGAATCACCTCAGCACCTTTTTCATAAACTGTTGCTGTGTAGAAGTTATTCATAGATATATAAGATTTTGGCTGAATCGGATGTGATGTAGGGGAAGCATCTTCAACAAACTGGCGTTCTCGAAGTGCTTTGACATCTTCTATACGTTGCACCTCTGCTGAATTTAAATCGGCACTAAAACATTGGTCACGAAAAACTGTTAGCCCCTCTTTGAGTGTAAGTTGAAACCAATCACGACAAGTGATACGATTTCCTGTCCAGTTATGAAAATACTCATGAGCAATAACAGACTGAATCCCCATAAAGTTTGCATCTGTTGCTGTGTCGCTATCTGCTAGAACATAAGCAGAGTTAAAGATGTTAAGCCCTTTATTTTCCATTGCACCCATATTGAAACTATCGACTGCAACTATATTATAGTAGTCTAAATCGTAAGCTCTGCCATACTTCTCTTCATCCCAAATCATCGCTTCTTTTAAAGATTGCATCGCATGGCCACATTTAGATTCATTCCCTAAATCACAGTATATGTTTAGCTCTACATCATCTCCCTCCATAGTTGTAAAGCTATCATTTACCACACCTAAATCACCTGCTACAAGAGCAAAAAGGTAAGAGGGTTTGGGATGTGGATCATGCCAAGTCACACCATGGCGTTTATCGAAGCTATCGTGGCATTGAAGTTTGTTTCCATTACTAAGTAAAATGGGGTAGTTCTTTTTCTCTGCTATAACTGTCGTAGTAAAAACACTCATAACATCTGGTCTATCTAAGTATGGTGTTATGCGACGAAACCCCTCTGGCTCATTTTGTGTACAAAAGATAGTACCAGATTTATAAAGCCCTTCAAGTTCAGTGTTGTTTTGAGGGTAAATTTTATTGATAATTTTTAAGGTGAAATTTTGAGGAACATTAAGTACTTCTAAATGTTCTTCTGAAATGATATATCTCGTTTCATCTACTTCTAAATCATTGATCCAAAGCTCAATAAGTTCAAGCTCCATTGCATCAAGAACTAAACTACTAGTATCTGCTAGTTTTTCAAATACCATCTCATTGGTTACAAGGGCATACTCTTCAAAAAGGTCAAACTTTAGGTTTACACTCTCTATCTTAAAAGGTGGTTTTTTATAATCTTTTAAATATATCTCTTTTATTTCACTCATTTTTTCTCTTTTATTTTAATTGGGATTATTGTACTGTGTTTTCCATCCAAACTCTTTAAAAACCATCTCAAATGTTTCATCATAAGCTGCTTCTAAAAAGAGTGTTTCATCTGTATAGGGATGCACCACTTCAAGGCTAAGTGCATGAAGTAAAAGTCTGTGTATATTATAAGTTTCTCTTACAAACTTGTTATGCTCCCCTCTTCCATACTTTGTATCACCTAAAAGGTGATGATTTATATGTTTCATATGGCGGCGTAGTTGATGCTTTCGTCCAGTTTGAGGAAG
>Ga0256837_1000447_pt1 | contig 34911 bp, 44 predicted proteins | sample 4562384metaG_FD_185976 | JGI IMG/M metagenome (GOLD analysis project Ga0256837, IMG submission 185976) | Hydrothermal vent microbial communities from Guaymas Basin, Mexico - 4561-384 | ecosystem: Environmental > Aquatic > Marine > Hydrothermal vents | place: Mexico: Guaymas Basin | collected... | reverse complement strand
ATTATATTCTACTTATAATACTATTTTTATTAAAAATGATATGAGATTTTTACAAACAGGTGTATTACCAAAAGGGGAAGATGATTCTAATTATAAAAGATTAATATATTTTAGAGAAGGATTTAAAATTATAACAGATAATCCTTTAGGAAATGGTTACGGTAGGGATATGTTTGGTAAAGTTTTATCTAAAAAATATAATGTTAATATTCACACTCATGCTCATAGTGGTATGATTGATTGGGGTGTGGAAGTTGGGTTTATAGGTTTATTTATATGGAGTTTATTTGTTTTAACTATTGTTTATATAGGCTTTTTGAATTTTATAAAATATGAGTCTTATTTTGGAATATTTGTTGTATATTTGTCTGCAAGTTTTTATTTTAGAAATTTTTTAGATTCAGTAAATAAAGATCATATGTTACAGCAATTTATCTTTTTTTTATTTTTAAGTTTTTTTGCAATTTATAAAGAACATAGAGAAAATTTTTTAAAAAAGGATAAAAGGACAGATAAATGAGAACAATAAGCATAATAGGCCTAGGCTACGTAGGGTTGCCTCTTGCAGTAGTATTTAGCGAGAGATATAAGGTAATAGGATATGATATAGCTGAATGGAGGATAGAAGAGCTAAACAAAGGATATGATAGAACATTGGAAGTAAGTGAGGAAGAACTGAAAGAAGCATTAAAAAGAGGAATAAGATTTACAAATAAACTAGAAGAGATAAAAGAGGCTAATGTATATATAATAACAGTTCCAACACCGATAGACAATCACAAAAACCCCGATTTGACTCCTCTTAAAAAAGCTAGTGAAACGGTCGGAAAAGTTCTTAAAAAAGGCGATATCGTAATTTATGAATCTACAGTATATCCGGGATGCACGGAAGAAGTGTGTGTTCCCATACTTGAAAAAATTTCAAACCTTAAATTTAACAAAGATTTTTATGTAGGATATTCTCCGGAGAGAATAAATCCGGGAGATAAAAAACATACCGTAAAAAAAATAAAAAAAGTAACATCGGGTTCAACTCCCAAAACAGCAAAAGAGATAGATGAACTTTATGCTTCAATAATAGAAGGCGGAACTCATTTAGCACCTTCAATCAAAGTAGCAGAAGCTGCAAAAGTAATAGAGAATACCCAAAGGGATATAAACATTGCATTCGTAAATGAATTAGCTTTAATTTTTGATAAGCTTGAAATTGATACAAATGATGTGTTAGAAGCCGCAGGGACAAAATGGAATTTTCTAAAATTCACCCCGGGACTTGTCGGAGGGCATTGTATAGGTGTTGATCCATATTATCTTACATACAAGGCAAAAGAGATAGGATATCATCCAGAAATAATCTTAGCCGGAAGAAGACTGAATGACAATATGGGAATATTCGTAGCCAATAAGGTAATAAAATTAATGATACAAAAAGGTCATATAATAAAAGGCTCAAAAGTATTAGTTTTAGGAATTACTTTTAAAGAGAATTGTCCTGATATAAGAAACAGCAGGGTAATAGACGTAATAAGAGAGCTTGAAGAGTTTGGTGTGAATGTAGATGTGTATGATCCTTGGGCGGACAAAGAAGAGGTTAAACGAGAATATAATATAGATTTACTATCAACTGTTAACCATCAACAATTGTCAAATTATGACGGAATAGTCCTTGCGGTAGCCCATAAAGAATTTAAAGAAATAGAAAAACAATTAGAAAAGCTCAAAACTCAAAACTCAAAATTCAGCACTAATTTAGTTGTTTATGATATTAAAAGTTTCTTTAATAAATCTTTTGTGGATGGAAGGTTATAGTGAAAATTACTTTTTTGCGTTTAAAACCTAATAAGTTTGGAGGGGCTGAAAAGTATCTTCAAAGGTTAACGGAAGAATTAAAAAAAAGAGATATAGATTTTGAGATCAGATATTCAACTGCACCCAAATTTTTGGCAAGCTGGATTAAAGCTGTTTGGTTTAATGTTGAAGTGTGTTTTTTTAAAAAAAATAAATTTTATTTTTCCCTTGAAAGAATAACGTGCCCTGATATATATCGGGCAGGTGACGGTGTTCATAAAGTGTTTTTGGAAATAGAAAAAAAATCAAAGTTTAACCCTTTGCATTTAGTTTATTTGTATATAGAAAAAAGAATGTTCAAAAATGCCAAAAAGATTATAGCCAATTCAAATATGGTAAAGAATCAAATTATAAATACATATAATATTAAACCTGAAAAAATAAAGGTAATATATAACGGGATACCTTTAAAAGAAAAAGTTTCTTTTGATGATGTCAAAAAAGAGTTTAATCTTAGCAATGAAAAAATTTTGCTTTATGTCGGTAGCGGGTTTAAAAGAAAAGGTGTTAAAGAAGCACTTGATATTGTTTCTAAATTAAAAGATGATTTTAAATTCTTTGTAGTCGGAAAAGAAAAAAATATTCAGTGGTATAAAAATTATGCAAAAAGTTTAGGGCTTGAAAACAAGGTGATTTTTACAGGTCCGAGGAGTGATGTGGATAAGTTTTATTCGATGGCGGATATTTTTATATTTCCGACAAAATATGAACCTTTTAGTAATGTTGTTTTGGAAGCTCTAAATTTTGAAAATGTAGTATTTACTACAAAAATGAACGGTGCGAGTGAAATTTTACCTGAGGAATGGATAATCGACGGAAATACAGTAAATAAAATCCAGGAACTTTTAAATAATAATGAAAAACTTTATGAATTAAAGAAAAAAGCAAAAGAAATTTCAAAAAATTTCAGTATTGAAAGAAATGTAGAAAAAACCCTTAAGGTAATAAATGAAGTTATTGATTGAACCTCCTACTTGGCTGGGTGACGCTGTAATGGCAAGCGGAGCTATAAAAGCCCTTTTGGATGAACTTAAACCCGAAAAATCTATAATTTTCGGAAGTTTTGTAGCTACCGAGCTTTTGAAGGAATGGTTTGATGAGGTGATAATAATCGATAAAAAACATAAATTCAGACAGCTTTTACATTTTCCCAAAGCCGATATGTTTTTCAGTTTTAGGACGAGTCTTTATTCTAAAATTTTGGGATTAAAAACAAAAAAAAGTTTTTATTTTGACAAAAACCTCTCAGGGCATATGGTTGAAAAATATTCGAAATATGTAAATACTATAATCGGGAAAAATGAAATTTATTCGCCTGTTTTGCCGTATAAGTCTAAACAATTTCAAAAACCGATACTTGGAATAAATCCCGGTGCTACATACGGGAGCGCAAAAAGATGGTATCCCGAAGAATTTGCGAAAGTTGCAAATGCCTTGAGTGAAAAATATGACGTAATAATATTCGGAGGACCTGGGGAAGAAGATATAGCAAAAGACATAGAAAAAAACCTTATAATTTCAAATTATAAAAATTTATGTGGAAAATTATCCATTAAAGAACTTTGTGAACATATCGGAGGGCTTGATCTGTTTATAACAAACGACAGCGGTCCTATGCACATAGCCGCTGCATATAACGTGCCAATTGTTGTCATTTTTGGACCCACGAATTATAAAGAAACGTCCCCATGGAGTAAAAATTATAAAATAGTTACAAAAGATCTAAAATGTGCTCCGTGTATGAAAAGGGAGTGCCCTTTAGGACATCATAAATGTATGAAAGAGATAAAAGCCGAAGATGTGTTGGGTGCCGTAAGGGGGCTTGTGTGAAAGCGGCGTTTTTAGACAGGGACGGGGTAATAAATGAAGACTTCGGGTATGTCGGAAAAATAGAAGATTTTAAATTTAAAGAGGGGATATTTGATCTTTTAAAGCTTTTAGAAAATCTTGGATTCACCTTGTTTGTAGTTACGAATCAAAGCGGAATAGCAAGAGGATATTACAGCGAAGAAGAGTTTTATAAATTAACCGAATGGATGAAAGAGCGATTAGAAAAAGAAGGTATTGAAATAAAAGACGTCCGTTTTTGTCCTCATCATCCCGACATTACCGGAGAGTGTGAATGTAGAAAGCCAAAACCCGGAATGATTTTGGATTTGGCAAAAGTGTATAATATCGACCTTAAAAACTCGATTATGATAGGCGACAGTGAGAGGGATATAGAAGCCGCAAAGAGGGCGGGTATTGAAAAAACGTTTAAGGTTGAAGAGAGCTTATATGATATAATTGAAAAAATAAAAAAGGAGTTTTTGTGAAATACTCTGATATAGATTTTAACAATAAAACCGTTGTAATTACAGGCGGTGCCGGATTTATAGGAAGTAATCTGGCGTTTTATTTTCAGGAAAATTATCCGGAGTGTAAAATAATAGTATTTGATAAATTTAGAAGTGAAGAGACGTTTAGTAACGGAAACCTTAAAAGTTTCGGGCATTTTAAAAACCTGCTCGGGTTTAACGGAATAATTATAAGCGGAGATATAAACAATAAAGACGACTTAACAAGACTTGAAGAATACGATATTGATTATATTTTTCATGAAGCCGCTATTTCTGATACGACGGTGGCTGATCAGAAAATAATGATTGATACTAACGTAAACGCGTTTAAAGATTTATGTGATTTGGCTGTTAGAAAAAAAGCTTCAATGATTTACGCATCATCAGCTGCAACATATGGAAACAGCGACGTATTTAAAGTTGGATACGAAAAACCTAATAACGTATACGGATTTAGTAAACTGATGATGGATAATCTGGCAAAAGAGTATTACGATAAAATAAGAATAGTGGGGCTCAGATATTTTAACGTATATGGTCCAAGGGAATATTTTAAAAACAAAACCGCTTCCATGGTTTTGCAGTTCGGACTTCAGCTTTTAAAAGGCGAAAGTGCCAAGCTTTTTGAGGGAAGCGATAAAATAAAAAGGGATTTTATTTTCGTAGAAGATGTAATCCAGGCGAATATTAAAGCATGCGAGGCTGATAAAAACGGCGTATATAACGTAGGGACCGGAATTGCCAGAAGCTTTCAGGATATTGTGGATATTCTTAAAAAGGAGCTTAATATTCAAAGGAAAGATACTTATATACCAAATCCTTACATAGGGCAGTATCAGTATTTTACACAGGCGGATATTGAAGGGACAAAAAAATACCTTGGATATGAGCCCGGGTTTTCTTTAGAAGAAGGAATTAAAGCTTATTTGCCGGAGATTAAAAGAATTTTTAAGGAGGAATATGGCAAAAATTGATAGAGAAAAAGAATATATAAATTTTTCAAAAGCGATTTTTTTAACTTTTATTGCAATAGATTCATCATTGATTGCATATTTGTTTAATCATTCTTATTTAACAATTAAGACCGCAATAGTTTTGATTGTAATTTTTATATTTTCTGTTACAATAGTACTACTTTTTAAACATATTATGAAAAAAATTAATGAATTGGAGGAGATGTAATGAGTGCTTTAATAATTGGATTAGCAATAGGAGTATTTACAGCGATGTATATCGTGTATAATCTTTTAAAAACTAAAAAACAGGCGCATTAATGATAGCTGTTATTGGTGATTTTATGATAGACCATTATCTGTGGGGGAAGAGTGAGAGGATTTCACCCGAAGCTCCTGTGCCGGTAGTTGAGATTATAAAAGAAGAAGACAGACTCGGAGGTGCCGGGAATGTTGTAAACAATCTTTTAGCCCTTGGAAGCGAGGTGTTGGTATCGACGGTTGTGGGAAAAAATTCCGATAGACTTTTAGGGTTATTAAAAGAAAAAAATATAAATACAGACGGTATTTTTATTGACAAATCCCGTGAAACAATTATAAAAAGCAGAATTATTGCAGATAACCATCAGGTAATAAGATACGACAAAGAGACAAAAACCCCTGTCTCAAATGAGTTTGAAGAAAAAATATTAAATTATTTAAGCGAAAATATAAATAAAGTAGAACTAATACTTTTGAGTGATTATGAAAAAGGAGTCCTAACTAAAACTCTTACTCAAAAAATTATTAAACTTGCAAACTCAAACAATAAGAAGCTTATAATAGACCCTAAAAAAGATTTTAGCAAATACGTAAACGCATGGATGATTAAACCTAATAAAAAAGAGCTTTCCATTGCTGCGGGAATGGAGATAAGAAATGAAGAGGATTTGATGAAAGCCGGGTGGAAAGTAAAAAAAGATTTGAATTTAAAATATCTTCTTGTAACTCTCAGTGAAGAGGGGATGGCACTTTTTGGGGATGAGTATATAAAAATTCCTACAATCGCCAAAGAAGTTTACGACGTAACGGGTGCAGGGGATACCGTTTTGGCAAGTCTTGGGTATTATTTGAGTATAAGTGAGGATATGATAGAGGCTATGCATTTTGCAAATGCCGCGGCTGCTGTGGTTGTGAGCAAAATAGGAAGTGCTACGGTAACATTGGAAGAAATTGAAGAAACGGAAAGAAGAATAGACAACAGCGTGGATTATAAAATAGTGGATTTTGAAACAATCGAACATATCGCAAATGATTTAAGAAATCAAAATAAAAAAATTGTGTTTACAAATGGATGTTTTGATATATTGCATTTAGGACATGTTAAGTATCTGCAAAAAGCAAAATCACTTGGAGACAAGTTGATAGTAGGGCTTAATTCCAATGAGTCCGTTAAAAGACTAAAAGGTCCTACAAGACCGGTAAATGACGAGTATGACAGGGCTTATCTGCTTGCTGGGTTGGAAGTTGTGGATTATGTCGTGATTTTTGAAGAAGACACCCCTTATGAGCTTATTAAAAAAGTAAAACCGGATATTTTGGTAAAAGGTAAAGATTACGAAGGTAAAGAGGTTGTCGGAAGCGATATCGCAAAAGAAGTAAGACTTATAGATTTTGTGGAGGGGAGAAGCACCACTTCGATAATAAAAAAAGTGAAAAATGAAAAGTGAAAAATTAAAAATTGAAAATGGAGAATTGAGAATGAAAAGTTTAAAGAAATGTTTAAACGAGCATATTGAAACGGCTAAAAAAATGCATGATTTGCTTCCGTTGGTAAAAGAAGCGGGAGAAATTTGTATAGATGCTTTAAAAAACGGAAATAAAATAATGCTTTGCGGTAACGGCGGAAGTGCGGCGGATTCTCAGCACATTGCGGCGGAACTTAGCGGAAGGTTCAAAAAAGAAAGAATTCCTCTTGCCGGAATAGCTCTTACAACAGATACGTCGGCACTTACGGCTATCGGAAACGATTACGGATATGAATTTGTCTTTTCAAGACAGGTGGAGGCTTTGGGTAAAAAGGATGATGTGCTAATAGCTATATCAACAAGCGGGAATTCTCTTAATGTCATAAAAGCGATTGAGAGTGCTAAAAAAATAGAGTGTAAAGTTATAACGTTAACCGGAAAAGACGGTGGTAAAATGAAAGAAATGGGTGATGTGAATATTGTAGTCCCTTCAAACGACACGCCAAGAATTCAGGAAATGCATATAATGGTCGGGCATATGATTTGTGCTTTAATTGACGAAGGATTTTAATATTTCATCAACTATAAGTTTTGCCCCTTCTTTTTGATTTATTTTGGCTAAATTCCGGGATATTTTTTCCAAATCGGCGTTAAATATAAAATTTTCTATTTTTTTGACATCAATTTCGTCTTGTCTGATTACGAACCCTGCATTTTTGTCTTCTAAAAATTTAGCGTTATAGTATTGATGATCGCCCGCGGCGTATGGGTAAGGTATAAAAAGAGCGGGAATTTGATTTGCCGCAAGTTCGAAAAGAGTCGAAGCCCCTGCACGGCTTATTGCAAAGTCCGCTTTTGATATTTTTTGAACTAAATCCGGATCAAAGTCGAATACATCGGCGTTTATGTTGTTTTCTTTATAAAAATTTTTTATTCTTTCAAAATCTTTTTTTCCTGTCTGGTGTATAATATTTATATTCTTTTCTTTTAATTTAGGCACTAGCTTTATAGCCAAGTCGTTTATAGCCAAAGCGCCCTGGCTGCCTCCCAGAAAAATAATAGTTTTAAGTTCTTTTCTGATTCTTGCAGAGTCAAAAAAAACATTTTCAACCGGATAGGGGTCATTATAAAGAAAAGTATTGAAAAATCTTTTGCTGAAAGGTTTTAGCGCTTTGTTTAAAGTGCCTATATGTGCGTTTTGTTCATGGATAAAAAGAGGGGTGAAATTTAGAACCGCTCCAAATGAAGCCGGTGCCGCAGAATATCCTCCTACGCTGAAAACGGCGTTTATATTGTGTTTTTTAAGTATTTTTTTTGCTTTGAGAGAGAGTTTAAAAATATGAAATAAAGAAAATATTTTTCCCAGTCCTTTTTTGTTTACAACACCGCTTGAAGGTAAAAAATATCTGTAATTAAACGCATTGTCTTTTGAAAACCACTCAAAATCCGCTCCACCGGTAGAGCCGATATATATAAGATTGATGTTTCTTTTTGCAAATTCATCTTTTATTACTTTGGCTATTTTCAGGTGTCCGCCCGTGCCCCCGCCTGTTATTGCAATATTTAATTCTTCATTTTTCATTTTCAATCCTTCATTTGCCGTTTTCAGTCAATTTTTGCTTTTTTGCTTATCATCAAAACCATACCTATTGCGGTGCATATTGCCAGTAAAGAGCTTCCCCCGTAGCTTAAAAAAGGAACGGTAAGGCCTTTTATAGGGATCAGGGAAGTTACACCGAAACCGTTAAACAAAAACTGTATCATAATAAGCGTTCCCACTCCGAAAGCAAAAAGCTGATACTCTTTTTTTTCGTTTCTGTTGGCGATTTTGTAGATTCTATAAACAAGGGCCAATATTAAAATAATAATAATGCTAATTCCGAGAATGCCTGTTTCTTCCGCAATTCCGGCTAAAACAAAATCCGTATGCACATCGCTTAAAAAACCCAGTTTGAATATTCCGTTTCCTATTCCCTGTCCGAGGATTCCCCCGTGATATATGGCGTTTAAAGACTGTTCAACCTGTCCGTAGCTCATTTTGCTTTCTACGGTTACATTCGGAAAAAAGTTGTTTGTCATTAAGTGAAGCCATGCTTTAAATCTGGCATATCTGTATCCGGATGAAAGTATTGCCGCTATAAAAATCATTATACCGAACGCCAGAATAATGGTAAATGTTTTAAATCTGCTTCCGGCAATGAGAAGCAAAAACGCAAACAGCAGACCCATTACCATAACCTGCCCCAGATCAGACTGAAATACTAAAATCAGATACCAGAAACCCCCGAGGATGACAATATATCGGAAAATAAGCTGAAATTCTTCTTTTAATGAGGTAAGTTCTTTAACCTGTCTTGTAAAAGACCATGAAAGAAAAAAAATAACGCCCAGCTTGAAAAATTCCACAGGCGCGAATTTGAAAGGACCCATTTTTATCCATCTTTTTGCGCCGTTGATAATAGGTGCTATGCTTTCCGGTAAAAAGGGCATTAAAAGAACTAAAACCGCAGAAAATACCAATACACTCCATCCGATTCTTTCAAACCATACGTCAGGATTAAGTCCGGCCAACACGATCATTGTCGTCATACCGAAAGAACCGAACAAAACATATCTGAACACAAAATGATACTGGCTGAGATTTTTGGCATGTTCCAGATATACGGGCAGAGAATAAGAAAACAACGCCCCTATAAGCATTAAAATCCCTACAATTATAAATATGAGTGAATCCACTTTTTGCAAAATTAACCTTTATGAAGTATAATAATGATAGAATTTTAGCATAAAAAATTTAGTAAACAGTAAGCAGTTAACAGTATTCAGTAAGGGGTAAGAAAAGTAAGTAAGATACCAATGCTTTGTGTCCTTACTTTGGTCTTACTTCCTTACTGCACTTACTTGAGATTATAAATGTTGAACTGATTACTGAAAACTGAATACTGATAACTAAATCTTGGGAATGATTTTTGCTTGTAAAATCAAAAAGGAGTAAAAGTGGCATTTGAAATATCTAAAAGTTTTAATATTTTAGAACAGTCTTTGCATTACCGCAAAATAAGACAGGATATGATAGCGAGTAATATTACAAATGCCGACACTCCTTATTACAGACCAAAAGACATAAGATTTGAAGAAGCGTTGCAGGAGGAAGTGGATAAAAAATTCAATCTTCAAACTTCTCGAAAATTAAAATTGGCTCAGACCGAACCGGGGCATCTTGCCGGATTTGAAGACACCGAGGGAGGCAAACCGGTTGTTTTTTACAGGGACGGGCATCTGGCCAGAAATGACGGCAACAGTGTTGATATAGATGTGGAAACGACAGAAATGGCTAAAAACAATATTGCATATAATGCGACTATCCAGGCGTTAAGAAAAAATATTGATATATTTAAAGCCGTAATAGATTCAAGTAAGAACATATAAAGGGTAAATGATGGGGTTTTTTAACAGTTTTGATATTTCCGGATACGGCCTTTCGGCTCAGAGATTCAGAATTAATATAATTTCAGAAAATATAGCAAACGCAAACACTACAAGAACGGATGAAGGCGGACCTTACAGAAGAAAAGAGGTTGTTTTTAAGGCGGTTCCTTTTGAAGAACAGTTAAACGGCGAAATTGACAAAACTTCGAATTTTCATCATTATGAAAATCCTTTGGATGAAAAAGGTGAAAACGGGGCGGTTGCCAAACCTCCGATAGAAACCGTAGTGGTTGACAAGGTTGTGAGGGATGATTCAAAACCAATTTTAAAATACGATCCTTCAAACCCTGATGCGGACGCAAAAGGATATGTCGCATATCCTAATATTAATCCCGTAGTGGAAATGTCCGATTTATTAGAAGCGACACGTGCTTATCAGGCGAATGTGGCTGCATTTCAAAGTGCAAAATCAATGGCTGTAAATGCCATAAATATTTTACAGAGTTAAGGAAAAATAAATGGCTTTTATAAACAAAGTTGAAAACAGTGCAAATATCGGAAACATCGTTAATAAAAACAAAGCTGACGGAAGCTTTGAGGATTTATTAAAAAAAGAACTTGACAATACAAACGATATAATGCAAAAAGCGGACAAAGCCCAAGCCGATATTGCAACCGGAAATGTTAAAGATTTGGCAAAAGCTTCAATTACCATTCAAAAAGCCGAAATGCAGATGAAAATGGTGCTGGAAGTAAGAAATAAAGCTATTAATGCCTACAAAGAGCTTCTAAAAACACAAATTTAATGAAAAATATCAGAATACCTTTAATTTATATCGTTTTTTTTATTTTGGTAATGGGGCTTTTTGGAGCCTTTCTTTTTTTCAGTGTCTCAAAACCCAAAAACTATTTTAATCCTGAAATAGTAAAAATAGAAAGCGCTGTAAGGGGAAATATATTAACAAATAACTTTACCCTGGCCAAAAGCGAAAAAATTTATGCTGTATACATCAATCCCGCCTATATTTCTTCCAAAAAAAAAGCTATGTTTATAAATCTGTTCAGTATTTACACGGGGGTTGATTCCAAAACGCTGTATAAAAAATTAAAATCCCATAAAAAAAGGATTTTACTTGCAACTGTTGACCTTAAAACAAAACAGCAGCTTGTATATTTAAGGAGAATACTTGATTATTACAGGGTTTTTGCTTCATATAAAGGTGTAAGAAGGGCATATGATATGGAAAGTGTAACCCGTGATGCCAAAACCGGAAAATACAAGGGGCTGTTTAAAAGGGTATATCCTTATAATGATACTTTTGAGCCTTTTTTAGGGAGATATTCCAAGGAAAAACAAAGAGGGGATAACGGTTTGGAGGATTATTATGATGAAGTTTTAAAACCTCAGAAGTATGGAAAAGTAAAAGGTTACAGGGATGTGAGCGGAAATATTATTTATGACAAAAATTCAGTAATAAAATACCCTGTAAACGGGCAAAGTCTTAAATTAAACATAAATCTGGTTTTGCAAAAAAGAATAGAAAAACTGCTGGATGAAAGTAAAAATCTTTTTCAGGCTCAGGAAGTGATGGCTGTGGTAATGGACAGCAAAAGCGGCAAAATTATTGCCCTGGCGACATCAAACAGATTTAATCCTAATCATATTACCAAAAAAGACATTCCCAATATGCAGATAAGCGCTTTGAGGTATCTTTATGAACCCGGTTCGGTTATGAAGCCCATAACTTTCGCAATTCTTTTGGAAAACGGCAAAGTAAATCCGTATGAGGTGTTAAACGCCTATAACGGTAAATGGAAACCTAAGTGGAGGAAAACATATATAAGGGATGATGATGCTTTTGCGTGGCTGAGTGCCGAAAATGCTTTGGTGTATTCCAGTAATATTGTAATTTCACAGCTTGCACTGAGGCTTAGCAATACGGAATTTTATGAAGGATTGAAAAAATTCGGCTTTTCAAAAATAAGCGGGATAGATCTTCCTTATGAACTTAAAGGTTACATCAGGAGTTTGAGGGAACTTCAATATCCCGTATATAAATCAACGACTTCTTACGGATACGGAATAACGGTAAATTTTGTTCAGCTTTTAAAGGCTTATAATGCTTTTAATAACAACGGTATAGAAATAACTCCGAAAATAGCGGATGTGCAGACTTCTTCAAAAAGGGTGATTAAAGCCAAAACAGCAAATGAAATGATGAGAATTTTAAGAAAAATAGTTCTAAAAGGAACGGCAAAGAACGCGTATATTGACGGAATTTTTACAGCAGGTAAAACGGGAACCGCCCAGATAAACAAAAACAGCAAATATGAAAAAATTTATAATTCCTCATTTTTCGGTTTTGCAAACGACAATTCCCGTAAATATACGATAGGTGTAACTTTTTTAGGTATAAAAGCTCCTTTTCCCAATTATTTTGCATCTCAAAGCGCCGTGCCAATATTTAAAAAAATTGTTATAATTATGAAGGATGAAAAATTAATAGGGGAATAATATGGAAAAAAACACTTTTCAAGTTTTACTTGATTTATTAAATTATCAGTTTTTATCGCTTCCGTTATATAAAATATTTTTGGCGTTTTTTGTGCTTTTCGTATTTTTGTTTGCAAGAAAATTTTTTACATTAATAGTGATAGCTTCATTAAAAAAAATGGTTGCAAGAACGAAAACGGAACTGGATGACAAATTTCTGCATGCAATCAAAAATCCTCTGAGGTTTTTATTTATTATAGCAGGTATTTATTTTTTATTTTATTTTTTACAGGTAAAAGGTTCGGTTTTGAATCATCTTTTAAAAGGTCTGTTGATTTTTGATTTGTTTTGGATGATATATAATGTAATTACGGAATTTGAAGAATATATTTATCGTTTGCTGGGCAAATTCGGCAAAGGTTCAAAAGAACTGGCTTCGTTTTTAATTAAACTTACAAAAGTATTTGTTGTTACCGTGGGTGTTGTGGCTCTTTTACAGGACTGGGGTATAAATGTTACGGGCTTTATCGCCTCTCTTGGCCTAGGAGGTCTGGCTTTTGCCCTGGCTGCCAAAGATACGGCGGCAAATATTTTCGGCGGGGTTGCTATTTTAACGGATAATATTTTTAAAATCGGGGAATGGGTAAAAATAGGCAGTGCGGAAGGGACTGTTGAAGACATAGGGATGAGAACCACCAAAATCAGGGCTTTTGACAAAAGGCTTATAGTTGTTCCGAATTCTGTAATTGCTAATTCAAATGTGGAGAATTTCAGCAGACGCGACAGAAGAAGAATAGTTATGCGTTTAGGTTTGATTTATGACACTCCTGCGGCTGTAATGGAAAAAGTTTTAAGCGAAATAAGAGGAATGCTTTTAAAACATCCTGATATTCACAATGAACCGATTTTGATCTATTTTGATGAATATCAGGACAGTGCGTTGAGTGTGTTTTGTTATTTTTTTACAAAAACGGCAGTGTGGGACGATTATTTAAAAATAAGAGAGGATGTTAACTTTAAAATAAAAAAAATTGTAGAAGACAACGGTGCTTCTTTTGCTTTTCCTTCAAACAGTCTGTATATTGAAACGCCTGTAAGGATTGAAAATGTTTAAAAGAAAATATAAAAAAACAGTATCGAAAGTTGTTTTGGCTGTTTTGGTTGTTTTGGCGTTTATTATTCTCAGCGGTCTTATTATGCTGACACCGCTTGGGAGTTCTATAATAAAAAGTGTGCTGGAATCAAAAATTGACAGATATATTCCAGGGGTGGAAGTTACATATCTGGATTACGGTGTGAATAATTTTTCTGTTGCGGCAAAAAAAGGTCATAATACTTTAAAAATTTACGGGGTGCTATTTCCTCTTAATGCTATGTATGAAGGGGATATCGCAAATGTGTCGGAGCTGACACCTTATTTTCAGGGGAGAATGAATTTAAGTGGAAAAGTTTATATTGACAGGAATGAATTTGCAGTTGAAGGAATGTCTTTTTTTGCAAACGGATATATGAATTTTAAGACATATTTAAATAATGACAATATCCGCCTAAAAGCGGAAGGAAGCGAGTTTGATTTGCAAAAACTCCTTTATATGTTAAAAATAAAATATCCGTCCGTTTCCGGTAAAACGGATATGTCCGTCGAAAAAAGTAAAGGCGTTTATACAGGCGAATTTAAAACCGCCGCTCATTATAACGGACGGATAAAAACGGATTTTACAGCTTTTACTGTTGCAAAAATGAAGTGCATGGATAATGTTGCTTTTAATTCGCAGATCAAGTCCGGTATAGGAAAAATTTTTATCAAAGGGATGCTTAATACCGAAAACTGGAAATATGAATTTGATGCACCTGATATTAATATTTCAAAATTAAAACCTTTATTGTTATATCCGTTTAAAGGGGTTGTTCAATTAAAAGGTTCTTATGACTCTTCAAACGATATTATTAAATTTAAAGGACGGAATTTTACAGGTTTTTACGATTCGAGACTTGAAGCCAATTTTAATATGGACGCTAAACAGTTTTTTGAATTTATGGGCGTAGAACAGTTTTTGAACGGAAATATTTCGGGAACTGTTAAAATAAATGATAAATCGGGAACTTTTGATGTTGTAAGTGGAGGCACATTATTTATAAACAGCGGATTTGTTCGAAAAATTTATTATCTTACGGGAGTAAATCTTTCAAAAGAAGAAATGGGCAAAGTGTTTTTTAAAGGATTTTTTGATGCCAAAAAGATTGTTTTTGATTTACTTAGCACAAATCAGAATGTTTCAATAAGCGTTAAAAAGGGTGTATTCGAATATCCTGATCAATATAATGTAATTTTGTATATAAGAAAAAACAATGATATTTATAAGCTCAAAATTACTGATAAAGGTATAAAACTGCTCGAAAAAAGGGAATTTAGAAAGCAAAACAATAAAATACTTATTTTTTAGGAATTTTTTTGTAGCTGTTTAATATTTAATTCATATTTGTTATAATCGCCTTGAAATAATTCAAGGAGTAAAAATGTTTGAAAAATTGTTTAAACTTTCCCGGCATAACACTTCTGTCGGCACGGAAGTAAGAGCCGGTTTCACCACGTTTTTGGCTATGATGTATATAGTTCCGGTTAATGCGGGTATTATGAGTCTTACGGGTATGCCGTTTGATGCTTTGATTACGGCAACGGCAGTTGTTACTATTTTAGCGACAATCTTAAACGGATTGTGGTCTAACACGCCTGTTGCTATGAGTGTGGGAATGGGGCTTAATGCGTATTTTACGTTCGGGCTTGTTAAGGGAATGCATATTCCTTGGCAGACGGCTCTTGGAATTGTAATGGTTTCGGGGCTTATTTTTCTTATTTTGTCTTTTACGAAATTCAGAGTATGGGTTTTGGAATCTGTTCCTGTTGATATAAGACGCGCTATAAGTGCGGGTATAGGAGCTTTTATTGCTTTTATAGGTTTGCAGGGTATGAAAATTATTGTGAATAATGATGCAGTCCTTGTGGGTCTTGGAAATTTACATGATCCTAATGTGCTTTTAGGTGTTTTCGGCTTTATAACTGCCGCAATTCTTTATGCATACAGAGTAAAGGGTGCTTTTATTTTTTCAATCTTGATAACATCCATTACAGCTTGGGGCTTCGGGCTTGGAGAGATTCCTAAGGGTATTGTCTCAATGCCTGCAGGTATGGGGTCTATCATATTCAAATTTGATTTAATGAGCGCTTTAACTCTTTCATTGCTTCCGGTAATTATTACATTTTTGATTACTGATATGTTCGATACTGTAGGAACTCTTGCGGGTATCGGTATGAGAGCCGGGCTTTTCAAAGACGGAGGCAAAGAGCTGCAAAAGACACTTGAAGCCGATGCGGCGGCAACTGTAATAGGAGCGGCATTAGGAACTTCCACAACAACGTCTTTTATAGAAAGTGCCGCAGGTGTTGAAGAAGGTGGAAGAACAGGGCTTACAGCAGTTGTAACAGGGCTTTTGTTTGTTACAACCCTCTTTTTCCTTCCTGTTTATAAGGCAATTCCGAGTAATGCTATTTATCCTATTTTGGTAATGGTCGGTGTTTTAATGTTTAGTGAACTTAAAAATATTAATTTTCAAGATACGACTATTGCGGTCAGTGCTTTTGTAACCGTAATTTTAATGCCTCTTACTTATTCAATTACACTTGGGCTTAGTGCCGGATTTGTGGTTTATTTGCTGTTGGCTGTTTTTAGAAAAGAGTTTGATAAAATCAATGCCGGGACTCTGACGCTTGCCGTTATCGGTTTAATGGCCTATATTTTCCACTAAAAACAAAGAGCTTCAGACTCTTTTTCCTTTTTCTAAGGAAATAATATAAATAAAAAATCTTCTGTTTTTCACTTTTCACTTTTCACTTTTCACTTTTAATTATATTTATATGATATAATTCCATCCCCCTGAACGTAAAAGAGGTTTTGCATCATTTATAATAATGTGAATGTTGCAAGAGCTGGTCTTTGCACCTAAGGGGCATGAAAAGTTAAAAATGAAAAGTGAAAAGTTAAAATTGATGAAAAGTAAATTAAACTTTATCATTTTACACTTTAACACTTTTAATTAAACAAAGGGAGAAGTTATGAAAGTTAGAGCATCAGTTAAAAAGATTTGCCCTAAATGTAAAGTGGTAAAAAGAAAAGGGATTGTAAGAGTTATTTGTGAAAATCCTAGACATAAACAAAGACAAGGATAAAACATGGCAAGAATTGCAGGGATAGATTTACCTAAAAAGAAAAAAATTGAGTATGCACTTACATATATTTACGGTATTGGAATGACAACAAGTAAAAAAATTGTCCAGGATACCGGAATAGATCCTGAAAAAAGGGTATATGAGCTTACGGAAGATGAAATTTCAACTTTAAACAAAGAAATTCAAACCAATTATATCGTTGAAGGTGAACTCAGAAAAATCGTTCAGCTTAACATTAAAGAACTTATGGATCTGGGATGTTACAGAGGTTTGAGACACAGACGCGGGCTTCCTGCGAGAGGTCAGAAAACAAAAACCAATGCAAGAACCAGAAAAGGTAAAAGAAAAACTGTTGGCGCAAAAAGCTAAATAAAGGGTAAGAGATGGCAAAAAGAAAAGTAACAAAAAAGAAAAAAATTAAAAAACAGGTTGGTCGCGGTATTGTATTTATTTCAGCGACATTTAATAACACAATGATTACGGTTACAGATGAAATGGGTAATGCGTTATGCTGGAGTTCTGCCGGTGGACTAGGGTTTAGAGGAAGTAAAAAATCGACTCCTTTTGCAGCACAGCAGGCAGTTGAAGATGTAATGGCAAAAGCCAAAGAATACGGCCTAAAAGAAGTGGGAATTAAAGTTCAGGGACCTGGTGGAGGTAGAGAAACTGCCGTTAAAACAGTCGGTGCAATCGAAGGTATAAAAGTATTATGGATGAAAGATGTGACTCCGTTGCCACATAACGGATGCAGACCAAGAAAAAGAAGAAGGGTGTAACGATGGCTAGATATACAGGACCAGTTGAAAAAATAGAAAGAAGACTAGGCGTTAGCCTTGAACTTAAAGGTGAAAGAAGATTAGCTGGAAAATCAGCACTTGATAAAAGACCTTATGCACCGGGACAGCATGGACAAAGAAGAACAAAAGTTTCCGAATACGGATTGCAGCTTAGAGAAAAACAGAAAATTAAATTTTTCTATGGAGTATTGGAAAAGCAGTTTAGAAAATTCTTCCACGAAGCAAACAGACAGGAAGGCAACACAGGGGAAAACCTGATTAAACTTCTTGAAAGAAGACTTGACAACGTAGTTTACAGAATGGGATTTGCAGGAACAAGAAGATTTGCAAGACAGCTTGTTACTCACGGACATATTTTGGTAAACGGTAAAAAAGTAAATATTCCTTCTTATATTGTAAAAGAAGGCGACAGAATAGAAATAAGAGAAAAATCTAAAAAAAATGTACAAATTCAAAGAGCACTTGAACTTAGCCAGCAGACTGGTATCGCACCGTGGGTTGATATTGACAAAGATAAACTCGTAGGTGTATTCCAGAGAGTACCTGAAAGAGAAGAAGTAAATATTCCGGTTGAAGAGAGACTAGTAGTTGAGTTGTACTCTAAATAATAGGGGCTAAAAAATGAATAAAATAAAAACAGAAGTTTTAATTCCAGGCGATGTTTCTTTCAAAGAAGAGGGAAACAAAGCCGTAATTGAAGTATATCCTTTCGAAGCGGGGTTCGGTGTGAGTGTTGCTCATCCGATAAGAAGAACGCTTATTGCGTCAACTCCCGGTTTTGCACCTATCGCACTTAAAATTGAAGGTGTAAAACATGAGTTTGATTCACTTAAAGGTATGCTTGAAGATGTTGCAAGTTTTATTATTAATCTGAAAAACATCAGATTTAAAATCAAAGAGGGCGATGAAGCAGTAGTTGAATATGTTTTCGTAGGACCGAAAGAAATCAAAGGAAGCGATTTAAATAATGATAAAGTTGAAGTGGTAACCCCTAATGAATACATTGCCACTTTGAATGAGGAAGCGGAGCTTAGACTGAGTCTGATTATCAGAAAAGGTATGGGCTTTGTGGCGGTTGAAAATTTCAGAGATGAAATTCCGGAAGGATTTATAGGACTTGATGCATATTTCAGCCCTGTTAAAAAAGTAATTTATAATATTGAAAATGTGCTTGTTGAAGATGATCCTAATTTTGAAAAAGTAATTTTTGAAGTTGAAACGGACGGACAAATCAGTCCGATTGAAGCTTTTAAAAATGCTGTTAACAATTATTTGAACCAATTCAGTGTATTTTCAAAAGAGTTTAAACTTGAACAGAAAAAAAATACAAGCGTAGAGCTTGATGATGTTTACAATGTTTTATTCGAAGCTATTGAAAATCTTAATCTGAGAAGCAGAAGCTTTAACGCGCTTGACAGAGCAGGGATAAAATTTGTGGGTGAACTTGTTCTTATGGGCAAGGAAAAAATTTCAAATATCAAAAATCTCGGAACTAAATCATTAGAAGAAATTTTTGAAAAACTTGAAGAAATAGGATTTCCTTTGAATAAAACACTGCCGCTTGATATTAAAAAAGCAATTGAAGATAAATTATCACAACTTAAGGAGAATTAATGAGACATAAACACGGATACAGAAAGCTTGGTCGTGTAAGTGAACACAGACTTGCCCTGTTAAAGAATTTGGCATGTGATTTAATAGAAAACGGTAAAATAGAAACTACCGTTCCAAAAGCAAAAGAGCTTAGAAGATATGTGGAAAAACTTGTAACAAAATCTAAAAATGCGGATTTTAATACATACAGATATGTATATTCAAAATTAGGCTCAAACAATAGAGCCAAAGCGGCTACAAAAAAAATTATCGAAGAAATTACACCGAATTTTGAAAACAGAAACGGCGGATATACAAGAATAGTTAAAACCAGATTCAGAAGAGGTGATGCAGCTGAAATGTGTATAATTGAATTTGTCGGAGAATAATATGCAAATACCTTTTTCTGATGAAGAATTAAAACAGGCTGTTGCCGCTGTTCTTGACGAAGTAAGACCTATGCTTCAAATGGACGGTGGCGACGTAACTTTGATAGATGTTCAAAAACCTATTGTTTTTGTTCAGCTTCAAGGCGGATGTGTTGGATGTGCCAGTGCGGGTGCCACACTTAAATACGGTATCGAAAAAGCACTCAGGGAAAAAATACATCCGGAGCTTGTAGTTATGAATGTTCCTCACGGATATGAGGATAAATTGGATGAGCTTGTCAAATATTCAATTTGATTTAAAAGAACTCCTTAAATCTGCAATTGAAAAAAAGGAGCATGATAAAGTTATGAAGCTGATAAGTAAAATGCTTGATAACTCTCCTCCCCCTTTTCATTCGGAAGAAATAGACGGAATACTGTTCAGTGATGTGAAAAAAATTATAAAATCAAAAGAAGAGCTGGAAAATATTTTGCTTTCCACAAAAGTAATTTTTGAAAAAAAAGAAGATCTGCTTGAATTTTTTGAAATGCTTTTAAATTACGGCTATAAAGAGAGTGCAATAAGTTATTTTGAAGCCGTGCTTTCAAACTATGACGACTATGAGCTTATTGACGGGTTTAACGCACTGCTGCAATGAGAAGAAAAAATGAAAAATGTAAAGTAAAGACGTCTTTTTATACACTTTTATCAGAAAATTTAATAACAGACAATACAAAAGAACTGAGCGAAAATAAGCTCTTTTTAAAAACCAAACAAAATAAAAAATATGCTAAAAATATTACTAAATACACAACTCCAGAAGAATTAATCAATAACTTAAATTTAAAAACAAAATTCATAGGAATTACAGGTACAAACGGCAAAACAACAACTGCTTTTGTGCTTGGATATCTTTTAAATCAGGCCGGTTATAATGTCGGTATTCAGGGAACGGAAGGTTTTTATTATAATGGCGAGAAAAAAGAGCCTAAAACTCTTACAACCCCACCGATACTTACCACTATAAAAAGAGCGGTAAAATACGAACCCGATTTTTATATTATGGAAGTAAGCTCCCATGCTATTGTGCAAAAAAGAACAGAGGGAATTAAATTTAGTGCTAAAATACTTACTTCGTTCTCACAGGACCATCTTGATTTTCACAAAACAATGCAAGAATATAAAAAAGTTAAAGAAAGTTTTTTTCAGGATGAAAGCGTCAAAATTATAAATGGAGAATGGAGAATGGAGAATGGAGAATGTATAGTTAATTGTAGTGGCTATGACTTTTATATTAATTGTAAAAATTTACATGTTTTAGAAAAACCTATTGTTGATGATATTCCTATGGCGGGGGAATTTAATAAAATGAACTTTTCTCTTGCTTTAAAAACAGTGCAAATTTTTACGAATTCTCCATTCTCAATTCTCAATTCTCAATTGAAACATTTCAAAGGTGTCCCCGGTAGAATGGAAATAGTTTCAAAAAGCCCTCTTGTAATAATTGATTTTGCACATACGCCTGACGGAATGGAGAAGGTGTTAAGCGCCGTGGAAGGCAAAAAAATCGCTGTTTTCGGTGCAGGGGGAGACAGGGATAAAGATAAGCGACGTCTAATGGGGCGAGTTGCCGATAAATATGCCGATTATATAATTCTTACCGAAGACAACCCGAGATGTGAAGATGCGGATGAAATATGTAAAGCAATCGTAAAAGGTATAAAAAAAACACCTTTTGAAATAATTACAGACAGAAAAGAAGCAATAAAAAAAGCTTTGGAAATTGCAAAAGAAAATAAGTTAACACTGATGCTGCTCGGAAAAGGCGATGAAAATTATATAGAATACTGTGACGGAAGAATTGATTATTCGGACAGGGATATTGTGAAAAAGCTATTAGAAGATTGTGTTAAAGTTAATTAGGGTTATAAAGATAAATCATAAAAATTTAAATAACAAAATAACTTAAAAAAGGCAGTTATTGATTTGTAAAATTAATAAAAATATGGTATAAGTCGCAAAAATTTTAAGGGTTTAAAATGACAATACAAATGCTTTATTCTAAAATTCACAGAGCTACCGTAACGGATGCGAATCTTAATTATGTGGGCTCTATTACCATTGATGAAGAGCTTATGGAAGAGGCAAATCTTTTGGTCGGGCAAAAAGTTGATATTGTAAATATTAATAACGGAGAGAGGTTTTCCACTTATGTCATAAAGGGCAAAAGAGGCAAGCGGGATATATGTCTAAACGGTGCGGCGGCAAGGAAAGTGCATACGGGGGACAAGATAATTATTATAGCCTACGCCGAAATGACACTTGAAGAAGCCAAAATTTTTAAACCCGCCGTGTTGATTGTTGACGATAATAACGATATAATTGAGAAAACAACTTATTTACAGGAGGGATGATGTTTGAAAATATGGATTTAAACGGGATGCTTCAAAAACTTCAAGAACAGATGCAAGAACAAGACGGCAAAATATATACCTCAACAAGCGGAGGCGGACTGGTTGAAGCTAGTGTGAACGGTAAGTTTGAAGTAATTGATATAAAAATTGACGATTCTTTGCTTGAAGATAAGGAATCATTACAGATTCTTATAATGAGTGCAGTAAACGATGCTGTTAAAATGGCCGTTGAAGATAAAAAATCACAGGCTATGAATATGTTCGGAGGGATGAATTTAGGACAATGAAAAAATTATTTGTTTTTATACCTTTTTTTCTTTTTGCTTCCGTTTATCCGGATTTTAGACCGTGCTATCTGAAATATTCTTATATTAAAAATTCCGTTCCTGTGACAAAAACAAAAAGTGTTACTTTTAATAAACAAAACTGTCTGAATTACGATCCTTTTACGGGTATGTGCATAATAAAAGCAAAAAATAAAAAAACCGTCCGATTTTTTCACAATCCGAAGCTTGGCTGGTGGATTGCCGGCATTAAAAAAGATGAAATATATGTCGGTAACTATGCGAAAAAAGGGGTGTTTTTCCTGCCTTCACGCATGAGTGTAAAACCGCCTAAAAACAGTGTGGTAGCGGATATGTTTTGCCGTGCCGTGGGAATAGGGAATTCAGAAGGGTTTATAGACGGCGGGATGATAAAACATTTCGTCAGATACGGCTACTGGGGTGATATAGGTATAGAAGTGGACGAAAATATGAAAATAGTAAGCTTTGATCCGTTTTATGCGAAGGGGCTTGAAATTGGGGATAAAGTTCAAAAAATAAACGCAAAAAAAGCTTCCGCCGGTATGTTCAAAAGATATATTCTTGAAAACATATCCGGCAAGAAGGTAACCTTAAAAATAAACGGCAAAAAATATATGCTGAAAATAAGGAAAAAACAATATCTTTATACACCTCTGGAAAAATACGGTATTAAAGTAAATAAAGATTTAACCCTTAAATCCCTGCCTGAAAAACTTAAAAAAATTTATTTTATAAAAGAAGGTGCGAAAATTACAGAGGTAAACAAAATAAAAATTAAAACTTTTGAAGACCTTAAAAAAGCTCTTTCAACTTACAAAAATGTTACAATTACACTATTACAAGAAGGTATTGGATTAACAATTCCCCTAAGGTAAAAAATGGAAGAATTTATAAAAAAAAATCTTATTAAAGCCGAAAGCTTTCACCCTTTTTACGAACATGCTCTTAACGAGATGCTTATTGCAGGCGGCAAAAGATTTAGACCCGCCCTGCTTATGGCTGTTGTAAAGGCTTATGAGCCTATGCTTGCGGAAAACGCAAAATATGCGGCGTTTGCTATAGAACTTATTCACACATATTCTTTAATACATGATGATCTTCCGTCAATGGACAATGCCGATTTAAGACGCGGACATCCGACACTGCATATAACATATGACGAGGTTACCGCTCTTTTGGCGGGAGACGCCCTTAACACCTATGCTTTTGAAGTTATTTCAAAAGCCCCTTTTTCTTCCGATGTAAAAGTTGAACTTATTAAAATACTTTCACAAAACGCAGGTGCCAACGGAATGGTTTTAGGACAGGCTATTGACTGCTTTTTTGAAAACAAAAGGCTGGATTTGCAGGAGCTGAAATTTCTGCATCTGAATAAAACAGGTAAACTTATAGCGGCTTCTTTGCAGATGGGTGCGGTAATTGCGGGGACGGATGACAAACTGCAAAAAACCTTATATAATTTCGGTATTGATTTGGGGCTTTTATTTCAGATACAGGATGATATTTTGGATGTAACGCTTACAGCCGAAGAGGCCGGTAAAACCACAGGTGTTGATGAAAATAAAAATACTTTTGTAACACTTTTGGGATTAAAAGGCGCAGAAAAAGAAGCGGACAATCTGGCGGTCGAACTGGAAAATCAATTAAACGGGTTTGATGAAAGACTGCAAAAAGAGCTCGGCAGGCTGCTTGAAAAATATTTATACAGGCATAATAACAGTGGAAAGTGAAAAATGAAAAGTAAAAAATCAATTTTAAATTCTATACTATGTGTTTTTGAAAATATATGGGATATTAATAACAATTATTTATTGCAATTAAAAAAAACAACAAAAGAAATGTTAAAGGAGCAAATATAATGGAATTAAGAAAAAAAATGGCGGATACCATAAGGTTTTTAGCTGCGGATATGGTGCAAAAAGCAAATTCGGGGCATCCTGGTGCTGCTTTGGGGCTTGCGGATATTATGACGGTTTTCAGCGAAATTGTGAATATCACTCCTCATAACCCTTCTTTTATAAACAGGGACAGGGTTGTGTTTTCAGGCGGGCATGCGACGCCCCTTATTTATTCGATGCTTTATCTTTGGGGGTATGATTTAACCCTTGAAGATTTAAAAGATTTCAGACAATTAGGAAGCAAAACTCCGGGGCATCCGGAATTCGGGCATACTCCGGGGATTGAAGTAACCACAGGGCCTCTCGGGCAGGGTGTGGCGAATGCCGTAGGGTTTGCCATGGCTAAAAAGTTTATTTCACAAAAATTTCCGGAAATTGACCATAAAGTATGGTGTTTTTGCGGAGACGGGGATTTGGAAGAAGGTATTAGCTATGAAGCCTGTTCGCTTGCGGGAAAACATAATCTTGAAGATTTGGTAATTATTTACGACAGCAACAATATTTCCATTGAAGGGGAAGTATCGATAGCTTTTAACGAAAACGTGAAAAAAAGATTTGAAGCGCAGGGATTCAGGGTGCTTGAAATGAACGGGCATGATTATGAAGATATTGAAAAAACACTGAATGATGCGAAAAAAAGGGATGGAAGACCTACTTTGATTATAGCCAAAACGGTAATAGCAAGAGGAGCTGTGGGGCTTGAAGGAAGTGAAAAAACCCACGGTGCGCCTTTAGGCGAGGATGTGATCAGAAAATCAAAAGAAACAGCGGGATTTGATCCGGATAAGATATTCAGTGTGCCTGAGGATGCGCTTGTTAGATTTAGATGCGTAAAGGAAAGAGGGGAGCTTCTGGAAGCTGAATTTAACAAAAAAGCAAATATATCCGAAATAAAAGCGTTTTTTGAAAAAGACTTCGCTAAAATCGAGTGGCCGGTTTATGAAGAAGGTGTGAGCGTAGCCACAAGAAAAAGCAACGGAGAAATATTAAACGCAATTGCAAAAGCGGTTCCGAGTTTCCTTGGGGGAAGTGCGGACTTGGCTCCTTCAAACAACACAGCATTAAAAGAAGAAGACGATTTCCCTCACGGAAGAAATTTGCATTTTGGTATCAGAGAACATGCAATGGCCGCAATCAACAACGCATTCAGCGCTTACGGATTCCTGCCGTATGTAGCTACTTTTCTAGTGTTCAGCGATTATTTAAGAGGAGCACTCAGAATCGCGGCGCTCAGCAGCCACAAAAACTACTGGATATTTACACATGACAGCATAGTTGTAGGAGAGGACGGACCTACACACGAGCCTGTGGAGCATATTACGTCACTCAGGGCTATTCCTAACCTTTACGTATTCAGACCCGCAGACGCTAACGAAAACGTAAACGCGTGGAAAGCGGCGCTTAATATCAATGCACCTGTTGTGTTTGCCCTAAGCCGTCAGGGGCTTAGAAACCTTTCTCCGAAAGATGCTGATTTAAGCAAAGGGGCGTATGTTTTAAGAGAAGGAAACACCGATATTACGCTTGTTGCAAGCGGAAGCGAAGTAAATCTTGCCGTTGAAGTTGCAAAAAGGCTTGAAGCGAGGGTTGTGAGTGTGCCTTGTTTTGATTTACTTGAAGAGCAGGACGAAGAGTTTAAAAAATCACTTTTTAAAGGCAGGGTAATTGCAATAGAAGCTAACAGGGGATTTGAATGGTATAAGTATGCCGATGAGGTAATATGTATGGATACATTCGGAGCAAGCGGCAAAGGAAGTGATGTTTATAAACATTTCGGGTTTAATATAGAAAATATTGTAAAAAGGATTGAAAAATGATTTTGGCAACTCCGGGACCGGTTGAAATACCGTATTTTGTAAGGGAAACATATCTGGGTGATACAATTCATCACAGAACTTCTGAATTTCAGGAGATTTTGCTTGATACTTTAAACAGATTTAAAAAGATCACCAAACTTCCCCACAATGTATTTTTAAGCTCTTCAGGTACGGGAGCTATGGAAGCAGCGGTAATAAACACCGTAAAAAGTAAAGCGTTAACTGTGAATGCCGGGAAATTCGGTGAGAGATGGGGTAAAATCTGTAAAGCCCACGGAATAGAATTCAGCGAACTGAAATACGACTGGGATACGCCGGCAAATGCGGAAGATGTGGTAAATGCCCTGAATGCAGATCCTTCAATAGACACGCTTTTTATTCAAATCAGTGAAAGTGCCGGGGGGCTTAGGCATCCTGTGGAGGAAATAGCGGCTGAAGCCAAACTGGTAAATTCTGATATTGTAATCGTAGCAGACGGTATTACAGCACTGGGAGTGGAAGATATTGATACAAGCAATATTGATATTGTAGTAGGCGGAAGTCAAAAAGCGTTTATGCTTCCTCCAGGACTAAGTATGCTTGGAATAAGCGAAGCGGCGATGAAGAGAATCGGAAGCGGAAAAGGTTTTTATTTCAACCTTGCAAACGAAATTAAAAAACAAAGTGAAGGAAGCACGGCTTTTACGCCTGCGACAGGACTTATTATTGCACTTGATGAAGTGCTAAAAAAACTAGAAAATATCGGGCTTGAAAATCATTACGCAAATACTGCAAAAAGACACAAAGCAATGCTGAGTGCGATTGAATCGATCGGGCTAAATATTTTCCCTCAAAACCCGGCACTTTCGATGGCTGCCGTTCACAGTGAAAAAGCCGAAGAAATCAGAAAAATCCTTAAAACAAAATATGAAATAAACGTAGCCGGCGGACAGGATCACATGAAAGGCAAACTTTTTAGAATAAACAATATGGGAATTATCGAAGATAACAAAATGCTTTATATTCTAAATGCGTTAGAACTAGCTCTTGATGAGCTTGGAATCAGGGAGTATGATGGAACTGCGGCTAAGGTGTATAGTAGTGAAAAAGGGTGAAAAAAGGTGAAAAAGGGTGATAGAGGAAGTGAAAAAATAAAAATAGAAGTCGATTTACTAAGAGACAGCCTTAGAAACATATTTGTTGTAATGTTTGCTATAATGAGCGGTGAGATGACATTATTTTACATATTGGTTAAAAAAATTGATATGTTAAATTTAAGTATGTTTGTTTTAGGTTTTGCGATGCTTTTGTTATTATTAAAAATTAAAAAAACAAAAAAACTTGAAATTAATAAATTATTAAAACAATTGGAGGGATAAATGGAAATATTGATTTTTGTTATAGGGGCATCTTTGTTGTTATGGATGGTAAGTGAATTAGTAAATGACAAATATGATTTTGAAAGTGAAAAATGATACTAAAACACGATATACCCCAGGGAGCAAAACTCTATTTCGGCAAAGAGGCCAAAATAAAAAGAGAAATAGAAACAATAGCGGCAGAAGTGTTTGAAACACTTGAATTTGAAGAAATCATTACACCGTTTTTTTCTTATCATCAGCTTGAAGCCCTGGATGAAAAAGAACTCATCAGATTTACGGACGATAAAAACAGAAGTGTTGCTCTTAGGGGTGACAGCTCTATTGACATAATTAGGCTAGTGATAAAAAGACTTAAAAGTGAAGCCAGGAAGTGGTTTTATGTCCAGCCGGTTTTCAGGGCGCCAAGTGCGGAAATGTATCAGATAGGGGCTGAAAGCCTTGAAGGCGAATTAAAAGAAATATTAGAAGCCAATATGCTTATATTCCAAAGACTCGGGAAAAACTATACATTACAGCTTTCGCATATTAAAATACCTCAGGCTGTGGCTGAGCTTACCGGTCTTGATATTGAAGATATCAAAAAAATGAGACTGTATAAATTCCAGCAGGAATGGCTTAAAAAACTGGTAAGTATGCATACTCTTGAAGATTTGGAAGATTTGAGTATATATCCCGAAACTATACAAAAATATCTGAGGGAGCTTAAAGAAATTGCCGGAAATTTTAAAAAAGCGGTGATAGCTCCTTTGTATGTTACAAATTTGAGATACTATACGGGTGTCTTTTACAGGCTTTTAAAAAACAATACAGTTTATGCTAAAGGCGGGGAGTATCTTGTAGAAGGCAAAAAAAGTGTCGGATTTTCAATATATACGGATAATTTATTAAAGGATATGAATGGTTGATTTGATTGTAGGACTTCAATGGGGAGATGAGGGAAAAGGAAAAATTGTTGATCTGTCGGCAAAAAACTATGATGTTGTTATAAGGAGCCAGGGCGGGCATAATGCCGGACATACGGTTGTGGTCGATGGTAAAAAATACGCTCTTCATCTGCTTCCGAGCGGCGTATTGAATCCTAACGCTGTGAATGTAATCGGTAACGGTGTGGTTGTATATCCCAAACAGCTTATTAAAGAAATTAAAAATTTCGGCGAAGAGATTAAATCAAAACTTTTAATTTCCGATAAAGCGCATATGATACTCGACCATCACATAGCAATAGACCAGGCAAGGGAGAAACTAAGAGGTAAAAACGCAATAGGAACAACGGGAAGGGGAATAGGCCCTGCTTATGCGGATAAAATCGCAAGAGTCGGTGTGAGAATGGGTGAATTGAAAAATATTGGCAAACTTCTTGAAAAACTGGCGGCTTATTATGAAATGAACAAAGAATATTTCAGATATCTGGATATAAAAACACCTGATATGAACGAATTAAAAGAAGAACTGAACTATTATAAAGAAGAAATAGGGTGTCTTATAACAAATACAACACAGTATTTATGGGATAATATGGATAAAAATATGCTTTTAGAAGGTGCTCAGGCTACACTTCTTGATATCGACCACGGAACGTATCCGTATGTTACAAGCTCAAACACAATTGCAAGCGGCGCGCTTACGGGAAGCGGAATTGCACCGAAAAATTTAAATAAAGTTACGGGAATTGCAAAAGCATACACTACAAGAGTCGGAAACGGACCTTTTCCTACTGAAGATTTAGGAAAAACCGGTGATAGAATAAGAAAGCAGGGCGGAGAATTCGGAACCACTACAGGAAGACCCAGAAGATGCGGATGGTTTGACGTGGTTGCGGCAAAATACGCCGTGACTCTAAACGGATGCGATGAGGTTGCCATTATGAAGCTTGATGTGCTTGACGGATTTGAAAAAATTAAAGTGTGTGTAGGATATGAAATCAACGGAAGTGAGATAGATTATTTTCCAAGCGAGCTTGAGAATGTGAAACCTGTATATGTGGAACTTGACGGATGGGATAAAAGTATCAATGTTACGGAATGGAAAGATTTACCTCAAAACGCACAAAAATACATAGAGTTTATAGAAGAAAAGATAGGCACTAAAATTAAATACGTTTCAACCGGGGCTGATAGAAATGCAACAATTATTCGTTAATTGGTATATTGGTGTATTAGTGTATTGGATATCAAATATACCAATAACAAACACACTAATAACAAGTTATTATGAAAACAAAATTTGACAGTGTCGTAAAGGTTAAAAAACAAAAAGTCGATACAATCGAAAGAAACCTTCAAAAAATAAACGCTTCAATTAACGAGCTTAATAATAGAATAGAAGATCTTAACAAAACGCTACTCTCTTTTTCTATCCCAAAAGAAGGAAATTTTGCTTTGCTTAACCAGATTAAACACCAGCAGCATATTTTAAGAGGTGAAATTCAAAACCTTAAAAATCAGATTGTAATACTTGAAAATAGAAAAAAAGAGCTTCTTGAAGAGCTTAAAACTGCCAATATAGATTATGAAAAAATGAAATACCTCCAGGCCGAAGAGATTAAAAAAATAATAAAAGAAAAAAGACTCAAAGAAGCAAGGGATATGGATGAAATTGCAATTTTGTTAAGGAAAAACAGTGAATCCGAATAAAGTTTACTTAACTCAGACAGATACTACCGTCGGGTTTTTATCGCAGGATAAAACAAAACTCAACAAAATAAAAAACCGCCCCTTAAACAGACCGGTATTAAGAGAGGTTGATAGCCTTGAAACACTTAAAAATTTCATACGCGTACCAAAAAAACATAAAAACAGAATAAGAAGGGCTGAAAAAACCACATTTATTTTTCCAAACGGTGAGAGTTTCAGGGTTGTAAAAGATGAGAGGCACCTTGGATTTTTAAGAAAATTCAAATGGATGTATTCAACTTCGGCAAACGAGCATGGTAAAACATTTGATGAAAAGTGGGCTAAAAATCAGGCGGATATTATTGTAGAGGATAAAAGGGGGCTTTTTGAGGGGAAAGCCTCAAGAATTTATAAATTAGGTAAAAGTAAAATAAAAAAGATTAGATAATGGAGAATGAAGAATTGAGAATTATAAAAAAAATCACACTTTACATTTTTCACTTTACACTTTTCACTTTTTTAATCGGTTGCAGTGTAAAAACCACTCCAGTATACGCGGTAATAAAAACGCCTAAATTCAAAGCTGCGGATCAGGGGTTTGTAAAAGAAGGTTTCGGGTATAAAAAGCTTATAATTTACAAAGCCGCAAATGCTCCGGTGGAAATAACACTTAAAAATTCCTACATCTGTTTAAACGGAAAATGTATGGATAAAGAGAAGTTTATTAAAAATTATATGCCAAAAGGTTATTCGCCGGACTTTTTCGATAAAATTTTAAACAAGGAGTGTCCAAAAGGATTTTATTGTAAAAAAAGCAAAAATAGAATTTTATTTAAAGATAAAAAAAACGGAATTTTAATAATGATAAAAGAATTAAACGATGGTGGAAATTGAATATATAAAAAACCTTCCGGCGTATAAACTTTTAAGAAGCGACAATTTTGCCTTCTTTCTTGGCTTTTTTTATTACGCCTTTCAAAACGACAGACTCTCCCACACCGAACTTGAAACAAAGCTTGATGATTATATGTTTGATAATGATTTAGGAGTGAGGCATCCGAAAGATTATATCGAAGAGATGGTAAAAGCCGGGTATTTAAAAAGGTTTTATGAAAAAGAGACTCTCTATTACGAGCTGACTAAAGATGTTTACAAGGTTATGGAGTTTGTGGAATCGCTCCAGAAAAAAGAGTTTGTGGGAAGTGAAACCAAATTCAACATTCTGCTTGATCTGTTAGAGAAGCTGAATTTCGAAACCCTGCCTAAAGATGAAAAAATTAAAGCGCTCAAAGAGCGTATCAAAAACATACAAAAAGAGATAAAAAGACTTGAAAAAGAAGAAATTGTAACTGATGAAAGAAAAATAAAAGAGCTGATACTTGAATTTATAAACATTTCAAAAAGGCTTTTGTTTGATTTCAGTGAAATTGAAGAGAGTTTTTTAAAGTTAAACAGGGACACAAAAGAGAAAATTATCGAAAGTGTCAGAAAAAAGGATGTGCTTGAGTTTGTGTTTGAAAGCGAAAAGAGGATAAAAGAATCGGACGAGGGCAGAAGTTTTATGGCGTTTTGGCAGCTGCTTGAGAGTAAAAAAAGCGAGGAGATGGATGAAATAATCGATAAAATCATTAAAACCGCACAGCTTAAAGAGTCGGAAATAAACGCCCTTTTAAATTTCAAAAACGATTTAAGAAGGGGAGGGTATAAAATTTTAAGCCTGATAAACAGGCTTATAGAACAGCTGCGGCTTTTTATAGACGAAAAACTTTATTTAGAACATCAAAGGGTAAAAGAGCTTATCGAATCGATTTCTTCAAAGGTTATAAAGCACGGGGCGTTTGTGGAAACGGAGCTTGAAAATCTGAAATTTGATATTAATCTGCCTTTTGAAAAAGAGCTTTTTGAAGTAAAAAAGGAAGAGAAATTCGAAGTTAAGCTAAAAGAAGTCGAAATTGATAAAAATATGGAGTTTTTAACGGAATTTATAGACGAAATGAAAATAAAAGAGAATATTTTGGAGTATCTTAAAAGCAATGCCAAAGCTTTTTTAATTGATATTTTGAAATATTACAACGTCCAAAACATCGCCGAAATTGCGGGGTATGTTTTTATGTATGAAAAAATAAACGCTGTTTTACTGGAAGGCAAGGACGAGTATATTGCGGGGGAATACCGCGTAAAGGTGCCTAAAATTATTTTTTACAAGGATAAAAATGTTTGAGAGAATCGCCGTTTCGCTTTTAAAGGGAATAATTTACAAAGAAGATGATATAAAACTCTGGGAGGCTTTAGTTGAGCTTGAAAACGAAATAAGGGAATATTTTTCAAAAATAAATTTAGAGCTTATAATAGACAAGGATTATGCGTATTTGCAGGATATAAATGAAGAGTTTAAGCTTACAAGAAAAACAAAACTCTCCTTTTACGCTTCTTTTTTGCTGGTGATGCTAAGGGAAGAGCTTTTAAAAGAAAACGAAATAATCACAAAAGACGACATCTATTCGAAATTTGCAATTTATACGCAAAACAGGGATGAGAAGAAACTGCGCTCAAACATAGACAGTGCCATAAATTCGCTTGTGAAACTCACGTTTTTAAAAGAAATTCAAAACGGCGTTTATAAAATAAGAAACTCCATTGAAGGGTTTTGCAATGTTAAATATTTAGGGGATATGAATGAGAAGATGGAGGAATATGTGAAAAAATTGAGAATGGAGAATTGAGAATGGAGAAAAAGGTGTCCGAAAAATCGTCGGATTTTTTGAGGTGCAAAGGACACAATCGGTTTTGGGATAAAAAATGAAAAGGTGCTAAAATGAATTTGACAGAGAGTAAATTTATTCAGGATATAAAAGAGCTTTTAAAATCGGCAAGAAACAAAGTTTACCGAAATATCAACGAAATTATGACGAAGACCTATTTTGAAATAGGTAAAAGAATTGTCGAAGAAGAGCAAAAAGGTAAAAGCAGGGCTGATTACGGAAAAGCGCTTTTAAAAAACCTCTCAACTGAGCTTACAAAGGAATTTGGTAAAGGTTTTTCGGTAAGAAATTTGGAACAGATGAGAAAATTTTATCTTGTATTTCGAAAAACGAAGACAGCGTCTGCGAAATTCGAACTAAGTTGGTCCCATTATATTTTTTTATCAAGAATCAAAAATGAAGACGAAAGAATTGTCCTGAAAATTAAAAACGGAGTAAAGTATGGAAAGTTTATTTGAAAATCTCGCAAAATTTAAGGGTTTCAGGCTTGAGTGGTTTGAGTTTTTAAACTGGGGTGTGTTTAACGGCACTGTAAACAGACTAAATCTAAACCTGCAAAATTCGCTTCTCAGCGGTGAAATCGGAAGCGGTAAATCTACAATAGTGGATGCCATCAGCACTCTTTTACTGCCGACTAACAGAATAGTTTACAACAAAGCCGCGGGTGCCAAGGCAAAAGAGAGGACGCTTCAGAGCTATATTTTGGGGGAATACAAAAAAGGAATAGACGAATACGGCGTTGCAAGTGTTAAGAGGTTAAGAAGCGAAAAGGATTTTACCCTTCTTCTTGCGAAATTCAAAAACGAAGGTCTGGTAGAAGAGGTTTATTTAGGGCTTTTTTTATCAGTCAGGAATTCAAAGGTTATTAAAATTTATTTCATCTCAAGAGAGCCGCTGGAGATAAAGGAGTTTGTTAACGTAAAAAATATCAAAGAATTCAAAAAAGCCGTTAAGAAAAAAGCGGATATCTATGATAGCTATAAAGATTATTTTAACGCTTACAAAAAGATACTCGGAATCCGCGATGCCCAGGCGATGGAGCTGTTTTACCAGACCGTTTCGATGAAATCGGTTGAAAACCTAAACTCTTTTATAAGAGAGCATATGCTTGAGAATAAAAACATAGAAGATATCGTCGATGAAATGGTGTTTTCTTTTAAGGAGTTAAAACACGCACATGATCTAGTACTTGAAGCCAAAAGGGAAATTGAGATTTTAAGCGGTATTGAAGAGAGTTTTGAAAATTATAAAAAAGCGCTTGAAAAACTTGAAAAACACAGGGAATTTTCGGAAAAACTTGAAGGGGTGTTTGCGAAATACGAACTTATAAGAAAAAAAGAGCGTTTAAGACAAAAAGAGATTTCGCTTGAGCTTCAGCGCAAAACGCTTGAGGAAAAAAGAGCCAAAAAAGAGAGGCTAAACGAAGAGCTCATATCGCTTAGGAGCAAATTTAACGAAAAAGGCGGGGGAAGGGTCGAGGTTGTCAGGGAGCGATTAAAAACGCTTGAAAATGAGCTTATAAGAAAAGAAAGCAAACTGAATGAATATAAAACGCTTTTGAAAAAAGTAAACCTACCTTTCAGCCGTGATTACAGACACTTTTTGAAATTAAAGGATGAAATTAAGCAAAAACTTGAGGATATAAAACTGCAAAAAGAAAACTTAACATCCGTAATCGACTCGGTAAAATACGCCCTTAAAAAACACGAAGACGAATATGAAAACCTTGAAGACGAAATTATTTACCTAAAAACCCACAAAACCAATATCCCTAGGCATCTCTCAAGGGTAAGGGATGAAATTGAAAAGAAACTCGGCGTAAAACTGCCTTTTGTAGCGGAGCTTATAGAGGTTGAAAACAAAGCCTTTGAAGGTGCGATTGAGAGGATACTCAGGAATTTCGGCATGAGTATGCTAGTTAGCGAGGAAATTTACGATGAGGTCAGCGAATATGTAAACAACACGTAC
>Ga0256837_1000446_pt1 | contig 34919 bp, 36 predicted proteins | sample 4562384metaG_FD_185976 | JGI IMG/M metagenome (GOLD analysis project Ga0256837, IMG submission 185976) | Hydrothermal vent microbial communities from Guaymas Basin, Mexico - 4561-384 | ecosystem: Environmental > Aquatic > Marine > Hydrothermal vents | place: Mexico: Guaymas Basin | collected... | reverse complement strand
AGTTTTCAATGATCTCAAACATCCTCTCTTAATCTTCAACTCGAAGATCCGTAACCTCGTTTTAAACAAGGTGTCTCTGTTTGTGGATGGGAATTATAGGGTGTATATGCTTAATAATTGCTTAAAGTAAAAAGAGATTATCCTCTGATTTTAAAATTGTTCTCCTTCGTAAACTTTTATTCATCCATTTTAATGCTAATTTGAACTCTATATATGTAAGCTTGTTTTTGTGTTGCTTTTTATTAACTCTATACCTATAATATTCTATATATAAATATATCTATATCAAAGATATTTAAAAGGAATTAATATGGGACTTTATGATCGTGATTATGCAAGAGGTAATACTGCTTCTTACGGAGCTGCTAGTAGAGGTGAAACTCAAATTGTAGCTTTCGTAAAAGAAACATATAAACTCTTTGCTGCCTCTATGATGGCTGGTGCTGTTGGTGCTTATGTTGGCGTTCCTTTAGCCGCTTCTATTCAAGCTATGTTTTGGCCTCTATTTGCTTTAGAGATTGGACTTTTAATAGGTCTTCAATTTGTTAAAAATAAACCAGGTATTAATTTAATGGTTATGTTTGGTTTTGTTTTTATGACAGGACTTATGCTTGCACCTCTTTTAGCTAGAACACTTGGAATGAGTGGAGGTGCTTCAATAATAGGAAATGCCTTTGCTATGACTTCAGTTGTTTTTGGTGCTATGAGTTTTTATGCTATCAAAACTACGAAGGATTTTACATCTTATGGAAAACCACTAATGATTGCTCTTTTCGTAATCATTGGTTTTTCAATACTTAATATCTTTCTTGGTAACCCAATGATACATGTTATCCTTTCGGGTGCTATTGTAATTTTATTTAGTATTTTAGTGATTTATGATACTCAAAACATTATGCGTGGTGCCTATGAAACACCTATTGATGGAGCGATTGCTCTTTACCTAGACTTTTTAAACATATTTACTGCACTCCTTCAACTTTTTGGAATCTTCGGTAACGATGACTAAAAGTAAGTTATCACCCGAACTTTATCGGGTGATAGATGCGAATCTAAATCGATTAAAAGAAGGTATACGTGTCATAGAAGACATCATGCGATACCGGGATAACAATAAAACTCTCTCAAGACAACTCAAAGATCTTAGACATAAAGCTCGTGTCAATGAAATAAAAGAGTTACTGCAGTATCGAGATAGTATAAATGATGTCTTACGAGCCTCTTCACAGAGCGAACTTAACCGTAGTGATACACTGAGTATACTCACTGCAAATTTTAAACGTGCTCAAGAATCAAGCCGAGTATTAGAAGAGCTTTATAAGTTAAAAGATATAGAATATAGTGAAAATTTTAAGTATATAAGGTATGAACTCTATAACTTAGAGAAAGAAATACTACTTAAGGAGTTCGAATAAATGCAACTTCAAACTCTAAATAATTCAGAGGATACTCTTTCATTAGCTTTTTCATCTCTTTATAATTGAGAAGATTCCTCGAGCCACTAACACCACTACGTTTAATATAACGAAACATCTCTCGTACACTTTCAAATTCTAACTTATACTCTACTACTTCAAAAGAAGCATTAAAATACTCTTTTTGAAGTTTTTTAATTTCTTCTTTATCTCTTAACAATGGCTTTAAGGATGCTGTTTTATTAAGTGTTTTAAAAGTTCCTGATGTAAATATGGCAAGAGAAGTGGGTCGACACAGCCTAGCAATATTTTCAAGTACACTCTCTAAGTTTTCTGCCCACTGAAGAGCTGATGCAGAAAAAATATGATCAAACTCATATGTAGCTAAATTTTCAAAAAGTGTATTATCATTAAAATCACCATATATAGCCTCTATTTTTTTAGATTTTGGGTGAAGTTCTAACATTCCAGGGGCAAAATCTATCCCCACAAAATGTTGATATTTCCACTCTATACTCTCACATAGAGCACCACTTCCACATCCCAGATCTAATATATATTCAGGTTTACTTTCTACATCACTAAGAAGTTTTCGAATTACTTTTTTTTGAATTATATTATATAACTCATACTCATTAGCATGTTTTGAGAACTCTGAACTTATTTTCATTTTCTATTTACTATCAAAGAGAGAACAAAAAGAGATATGATACTCATCACTATCGTTGCGCCAGAGGGTAACGAAAAATAAAATGAGAGACTCATTCCAAAAACAACACTAAAGAGTGCAAAAAAGAGGGAGATAAGCATCGTATTTTTAAAGCCTACGCGATACTGTAAAGCAGCTGCTGTTGGGATAACCATAAGTGCACCAATAAGTAGACTTCCTACTACTCTAATGGAGAGTGCTATAATAATTGCTACTACCGTTACAAGTAAAAAGTTTAAAAGTTTTACCTTAATACCACTTGTTTTTGCAACCTCTTCATCATATGTTATAAAATAGAGTTCTTTACTAAAGAGAAGTAATAAAACGAGGGAGAGACTTCCAAAGATAATAATAGTTATAACATCCTCACTGCTTACAGAAAGAATAGAACCAAAAAGGTATGAAAAAAGAGAGTTATTAAATGCCCCACCAAGTGAGACTATAATAACGGCAAGGGCTAAAGAACCTGATAGTATGATAGAGAGGATAGCATCTGAGTATAGTGAAAAAGCACTTCGTAGATACTCTATAAGCCAAGCAGAAAGAACAGCTACTACTACAGCCATCCAAAGAGGATTATATCCAGCCACAAGCCCTACAGCAACTCCAACAAGAGCAGAATGAGCCAAGGTTTCACTCATAAGAGAGTAACGCTTAAGTACAATAAATGTCCCACTAATAGATGCCAGTACCGCTATAAAAATTCCAGCTGTAAATGCTCTTTGCATAAAATCATACTCAAACATCTCTAGCATATGTGATCCTTATGTTTGTGATTATGAATAAGATGTGCTTCAATCCCATAGAGTGCAGACATATCTTCACAAGAGAGTGTCTCTTTTGGATTATTACAAATAGTAATTTTTTGATTCACAGTAAAAAGTCTCCCAATATCATCAGCAATAACTCCTATATCATGTGTAATAAACACAATAGTGATATTTTCCTCTTTATTAAGCTGGGCAAGGAGTTTATAAAAACGTTTCTGAGAAACCATATCTACTCCAGTATTTGGTTCATCAAGTATAAGTATTTCAGGCTTAGAAGCAAGTGCACGGGCTATCATTACACGTTGGCGTTGTCCACCAGAGAGTCTTCCCACCATCTTCTCTTTTAAGTCTAAAATATCCATTTTAAGCATTGCATCTTTAACAATCTTTGCATCATCACTAGAAAATCGTGTAAAAAGTCCTCTTTTAGCGACTCTTCCCATTTTTACTATATCTTCTACAGTTGCAGGAAAGTTTTCATCTACAAGTGATGCACGTTGAGGGACAAAGCCTATTTTATGCCACTCTTTAAAATTTTTAAGATTTTTGCCAAATAGCTTTACCTCTCCATCGCTTGGCTTTTCCAAACCTAAAAGCATACGAATAAGTGTTGTCTTTCCTCCTCCATTTGGCCCAATAATAGCAATATACTCACCATTAAAAATTTCCAAAGAGATATTTGAAAGTATATCCACACCACGTACTCTGAAGCTAAGGTTTTTTACATCAAAAATAGGAATCCTAAACTTTAATGACAAAGCATTGCCTTGGAGAGTTTTTCAAGATTTTTATACATTAACTCTTCATATGTTGCATTTGCTTCTGCTTCATCTGCTGTTATATTACCTAAAGGTTGGATTACATCAGCGGAGACATCAGAATCTTTAGAAATGGCTTTCATAAGTTTAGCATTTACAAAATTTTCATAAAAGATAGTCGTTACTCCATCTTTTTTAATCTCTTCAAGAATTCTTTTAACATCCTTTGGAGAGGGGTCTGTTTCAGGAGAAAGACCACTTAATGACTCAGAATGAAAACCATATTTTTGTGCAAGATAGCCTAAAGAGTTATGATTTAAAATAACGGTATCAATTTTACATTCTGAGAGATATTTTTTATAATTTCTATCTAACTTATGAAGCATCTTAATATATGCAATTTTATTCTCTTCATAAAATCCACTATTTTTTGGCTCTATAGCAGATAACTCTTTTGTTATAACATTTACAAGAATCTCCATATTTGAAAAATCTAACCAATAGTGAGGATCTTCTTCATTATGTGCACACTGCTTATCATGATGCTCATGATGCTCAAACTCATGACTTCCAATTTTACGAAGTCTAACATACTGACTCATATCAATAACTTTTGATTTAAATGTTATCTTATCTACCCATGGTTCTAATCCTGCACCACTATAAAGAACTAACTGACTATTTTCTATGTCGGCCATTATCTTTGGTGTAAGTTCAAAACTATGAGGGTCCGTTCCAAATGGCAAAATATTGACTACGGAAACACTATCACCTGCGATATGCTTCGTTATATCATAAAGAGAAAAAGAGCTTACCGAAACTATAGGTTTTTGTATTTGCTTTACTGTTTCTGTTTTAAACACAAAAATTTCTAAGAGGACAACAAGGATAAGCAGTATAACTGCAGATATTTTAAAAGTTTTCATTATATACCATCACTATTTTTTTGTAATTATACCCTCTTTTCCTTACTCTATAATGCAACTCTTTTTAAAAACATTTTATTCGTTTGATAATATAAGTTTTTTTAGATATAATTCGCCACTTTATATATAGGAATCTATTAATGACAACAAGTCTTTTACTTATAGTTCAAATTGTTTTAGTGATAATGATTGTTATCGCCGTACTTCTCCAAAAAAGCTCAAGCATCGGTCTTGGAGCCTATAGTGGATCAAATGAGTCTGTTTTTGGAGCAAAGGGACCTGCTAGTTTTTTAACAAAAGCAACTTTCCTCATCGGTTTCTTATTTGTTGTCAACACAATTACTTTAGGATATATGTACTCTCAAGCAGCACAAGCATCTGTTGTAGATGAGATGACAGAAGAGACAAATATAGTTGCACCGGTAGCTACAATACTTCCAACAGTAGAAACAAACACAAGCAAATAATCTCCTCATCTCTTTTAGTTTGTGGTTCTTAAAATACCACAAGCTACACTCTTTTTACTCAATCTTAAAATAGATTAGCTACAATATCATAATTAATTTTCACAACCCTATAAGGAAAAAATATGCTAAACGAAATATTTGACAACTGTAACACTAAAATGCAAGGAAGTGTTGACCACATGCACCGTGACTTTAAAACATTAAGAACTGGAAAAGTACTTGTTTCTGTTTTAGATAACGTAAAAATTGACTACTATGGAACACCAACACCACTGGATCAAGTAGGTTCTGTTATAGCCACTGATGCGACTACAATAGTTGTAAATCCTTGGGAAAAGAACCTTTTAGCAGATATTGAGTCAGCTATAGCTGCAGCTAATATTGGTGTAAATCCTAACAATGACGGAAACCAAATCAAGCTCTTCTTCCCTCCTATGACCGTTGAACAACGAAAAGAGTCTGTAAAAAACATGAAAGGAATGGGAGAGAATGCAAAAGTTTCTATTCGTAATGATAGACGTGATGCAAATGACAGAGTAAAAAAACTTGAAAAAGATAAAGAGATTACTCAAGATGAATCAAAATCTGCACAAGAGACAATTCAAAAAACAACTGATAAGTTTATTGCTCTTATAGAGAACACACTCAAAGAGAAAGAACAAGAGATTTTAAAGGTTTAATGATGGATATTCAAAAAATATATATGGATGCAGATGCTCTTCTAGAAGGGCATTTTAAACTTAGTAGTGGTAATCACTCACAGTTTTACCTTCAATCTGCAAAAGTATTAGAAGATCCAAAAACTGCAAAAGTTCTTGCTGAAGCACTTGCTACAGAGATAAAAGAGAGTGGATTAGAGATAGATACAGTTTGTGCTCCTGCTCTTGGTGGGCTTATAGCAGGTTTTGCACTCGCAACTGCTCTTGATGTACGTTTTATATTTGCCGAAAGAGTTGATGGTGTTATGACTATTCGCCGTGGTTTTGAAGTAGCTAAAGATGAAAAAGTTCTTATGTGTGAAGATATAATTACCACTGGTGGTTCAGCTATGGAAGCTGCAGCAGCAGTAGAAGAGTTAGGCGGGAGAATCGTTGGAGTGGCTGCTTTAGCGAACCGTGGTTTTTGTAAACGAGAGAATTCAGATATTACAGCGAAACCTAATTGTAAACTACCAACTGATATTCCATTTTTTGCACTAGCTGACTTTACATTCGAAATGTATGCACCAGATAAATGTCCACTCTGTGTAGATGGTAGCGAAGCGATAAAACCAGGTTCGAGAGGGAACTAAAAAAGAATCTCTCTTTTTAAGCCAAAAGAGAGCTCACTCGAGAAGCTAAAGTATTTGATTGAGACTGAGCAAATGTACCTGCTTGAGTCATAAAACTTTCACTTGAAAAATTAGCACTCTCTTGTGCAAAATCAATATCTGCTAACTGTGATACGACAGAAGCTGTATTTATCTGACTTACACTACTGTTTCGTATACTGGACATCAACTGATTTTGTCCTGCACCTAACTCAGAACGCATACTACTTAAGCTTTGTGATGCACCAGAAAGTGAATCAAATGCTGAAGCACGACCATCTGCTGTAGTTATATCAATAGAACCAACAAGCGTTGCTGTTTGAGCATCACCAATAGTGATACTTGAAATTTCCCCTGCATTAGAACCTGTCTGAGTACTAAAGGTACCATTTGCACTACTACCACCTGAACCATCAAGAAGCTTTATGCCATTGTAACTTGTTCTTTTTGCAATATCATCTGAAGATTTCAAAAGTCCATCTATCTCTTTTTGTATATTCTTTCTATCTGCTGCATCAAGTGTATCATTTGAAGCTTTAATGGTTAACTGTTCAATCTGCTGTATATTATCTTCTATCCCACTTAAAGCACCATCTGCAACTTGCATAAGACCTATACTATCATTTGCATTTTGAATTCCCTGACCAGTTGCAGAGATAAGAGCTAACAACTCATCAGATATCGCTAAACTTGCAGCATCGGTTGAGGACTTATTCAATTTTGAACCTGAAGATAAGGCATCAAGAGTTCTGTCTTGATCTACTTTATTCAAGTTGTTGTAGTTATTTGTTTGCATAAAATTTGTGTTATTATTAATTGAGAAGCTCATAATTGTATCCTTTTTTTCAAAGTATTTGAAATAATTATACTCTTTTTAATCCTAAAAGTCTAATTATTTTAGTGATGATATTTTAATTGACAACTGATCATTCTCTCTACAAGTACTCGAGCGATCTCAACTTTTCCATCAACAATTACCGTAATACCTAAATCATTTAGCTTCTCTTTCTCTTCCAAAGAGATAACTTTCACAATCAGATTTGCATTCCGTGAGTGCTTTATGACAGCTTCACAAATCAATCTTTTTTTATCAAAGTTATCTAGTGTTACAATAATAGCTGAAGCTTTCTCAATGTTGAGTGCATTTAAAATTGAACTCTTAGAAGCATCCCCAAGATATGCCTCGATGTCATGATCAAGTGCTTCTTTTACATGTTTATTAGAGTTATCAACCACAATATAGGGGGCATCCAGATCTTCTAAATAGTTTGTAACAAACTTTCCTACTACACTATATCCACATACGATAACATGATTTTCTCTTGACTTTAAGGGTGTCATATCAGTAATAATATCTGTAGATTTAATAATATTTTCTACAAAATCATTAATACGTGTAATAAAAAATGGTGTTACCATCATAGAGAAAATAACGATTAAAACCAAAAGAGCCACTAAGTTATCATCCAAAATATTACCAGAAGCGGCAACTGCAAAAATAACAAAAGAGAATTCCCCTACTTGAGAGAGGGATAAAGCAGTTTTAAGTGCAGTTGCACTGTTGGAACTCATACGAAGAAGTGCAACCATAATAGCAGTTTTAAGGGCTAAAACAAGTACAAAAATACCGACAATTGTTCCAAAATTTTGAATAAACATTGTAAGATCAATCTTCATACCTACTGTTACAAAAAATGTTCCTAGAAGTATATCTTTAAAGGGTGCTATATCGGACTCAACTTTATGGTGATACTTTGTTTCAGCTATAATCATCCCTGCAACAAAGGCACCAAGAGAGTAAGTAAAACCCATATAATATGCAAAGAGTGATGCTCCGACAACTATAAAAAGAACTGATCCCATAAAAAGTTCATCAAGTTCAGAGGATGCTGAAAAGTGTAACAACCAAGTTACAACTCGTTTTCCTACTACAAACAGAAGACCAACTACGACAAATGCACTCGCTAAGGTATGCCCTAAAATAACATAAATACTCTCATCTCCCTCATTTGTTAAAAATCCGATAAGAATTAAAATAGGGATAACAGCGATATCTTGAAAGATCAATATTCCAGTCGCACGCTGACCATAAGGGGTATATATTTCCTTGGAACTTTTAAGATAGCTAAGAACTACTGCTGTTGATGAAAGTGAAAAAGCTAAGGCAATAATAATTGAAGATGTAGGGTCTAAGTGAAAAATATAGTGGGAAAAGATGTAAACAACAATGGAGGTAAAACCAACCTGCATTATACCATTGCCAAATATCTCTTTTTTCATACTCCCCATTTTTGCTAAGGAGATTTCAAGACCTATAGTAAACATTAAAAATACAATACCAAACTCACCAACCATCTCTAATTCATGAGAGTGTCCTGCATCATGGAGATCAAAAGCATATACTATAATAGTTCCAGTTATAATATAACCAATAATCTGTGAAATTCCTATCTTTTTAAGAAATATATTCACAACTATGGAAATTCCTAATGCGACAATTATGTATAAAAGTGTATCTTGCATTTACTATTTTTCTCTCTTTATTGAGGATGTGGTATTTTTTTAGATGCTCTGTAAAGTTTCTCTAGACTAGCTTTTAAATCTGAAGAAACCCTATGCGATGAAGCAGAAACTATACTATTTTGCACACTTCTATGTACACCATTCATGACCCTCTTTTTAGAAAGTTTAAGTGAACCTGTTTCATCTATAATGGCATTATAATAAAATTTATCTTCTTTATTAAAGAGGACTATTTCTTGATTACTCTCTATCCAGTGAAAAGAAGAGTCACCTCTTAGAAGACCTTGAAATGTTGTACCATCTGGCTGTGTAAATGTTTTTACCCCACCTCTTGCTGGAGCAGCATAAAGAAGTGTTCCTAAAAAAATAATTGCTATCAGTGTTTTATACACTATATTCATCTCTCTCTCCTATTTTCTTATTGAAAATGTCATAGTTCTATCTGTATAGTTGCTACTTAAGACTGTTATACTATACCCTGTTTGTGTCCCATCATAAAGAACTGTTTGTATTTTAGATATTTCAGAACCATCACTATAAACATCATTATACTCAGCATCAATACCAGGAGTGGATGTCATTAAAGAAGCACTACTCCTTTCAACAACAGAGACCATATAGTGATGTGCTGGCGTTTGTAAACCACTTTCACTATTATCTCCCTTTTTCGTATCTACATGGTATAAAACTGCAAAAAGCTTATTATCTGTAAAAGATGCATCTGCACTCACAAAAGATTTATCAGATATATCTCTAGCACTATCTCTACACTCAAGTAAAAAGTACTCATTCTCTTGTGATGTCTCTAGCTTTAATGATTCTCCACTACTACAATTAAGAGTAACACTATCTGGAGTTTCTACATCCGTAATATCTTTAGCATAGTAGGAGTCAATAACACTATATGCACTAAACTGAGTAGGTGTTTCTCCATCATATAGATCACCCAGTTTTGAAGCCCATGCACCCCCACTCATAATGTCATAAAAGCCTAAACCAGAACCATATCCAGAAAGATCATACAGATCCCACTGACCAAGAAGTGAGTGTCCCATCTCATGTGCTATAATCCCTACTGTTGCTTTGTGTGGGTTTGGCCCATCTATCTCATGAGTAGCACCCATTCTTAAATAATATCCTAGCTCATAGAAGTCATTTGATGCTTTCATCAGAGTGACACCATCGACTACAGGAGGTGTACTATCCTCATAGTTCCAAGCATGTGCCCAGATAGAATTTCTTGGAGTATCTCCATAAGAGACCTCTCCCCCAGCTACTACAAAAAGAATTTGTAATTCTGTAAAACTCACAATACCATTGCCATCTTTATCAAATGATGAAAAGTTAATATTATTATCTACTGTATTACTAGTTATAGCTTTTGTAATAAAAGTATCTCGAAATACCTCTTCTGAATCTCCCGGATGATTTTCTTGCATATCTACAACTATAACACCATCATTAACAGTACCATAAGTTTCTGCAGCAGGTGTCAACTCTAAATTACCTGCTGTATAATCAGAATAATATCGAGCTAATGAATTTGTCTCTTTATTAAAAATTTTATCGTGCCAAAGTTGTTCATCGCTCTCACTGTAGTCATTCCAATTCATAACAACCACTAGAATAGGTACTTCTGTCGTCTCTTTTTTTAATGAAATTTTTTTTACCTCTGCACTATTATCAGAAGAGGGGACATCTACCCCAACATTGCTATCACTACTCCCTATTTCATTACATGAAGAATAGAGTAAAGATATTCCAATCGCAATAATTATATCTCTTATTTTTTTCATCACATTCTCTTTATATAAGTATTTAATATATGATAGCAGATAATTCTTAACATCATAAGAAATTAAACTCTTTTAGTATATAATCGCATTTATAATTAATGCATATATGGAGCAAATACATGACTAAATACATTTTCGTAACCGGTGGGGTTTTAAGTTCTCTTGGGAAAGGGATTACAGCTGCAAGTGTTGGTACACTCTTAAAACACTCTGGTTTCGATGTAGGTATGTTAAAAATCGATCCATATATAAATGTTGACCCGGGAACTATGTCTCCACTCGAGCATGGTGAGGTATTTGTAACAAAAGATGGTGCAGAAACTGACCTTGACATTGGAAACTATGAGCGTTTTTTAGATGTATCGTTCTTAAAATCTGCTAACTTTACAACAGGGCAAGTTTACTCTTCTGTTATTGAGAGAGAGCGTGCTGGTGGTTATCTTGGTCAAACTATTCAAGTTGTTCCCCACATTGTTGGTGAAATTGTTAACCGTATTAAAAAAGCGGGTGATGGGCATGATATTTTAGTTGTTGAACTTGGTGGCACAGTTGGAGACATAGAAGGATTACCTTTTATGGAAGCAATTCGCCAAATGAAGCACGATGATGAAGTAGCTGGAACATTTTTTATTCATGTTACACTTATTCCATATATAAAAGCAGCGGGAGAATTAAAGTCTAAACCAACACAACACTCAGTTCAAGAACTTCGCCGTATAGGTATTACACCACAGATGATTATTGCTCGAAGTGAAAATGGTCTTCCTAAAACATTTAAGAAAAAACTTGCAATGAGTTGTGATGTTCATCCTGACAGTGTCATAGAAGCACTTGATGCGAAGACTATTTATGATATTCCTGTAACTTTTTTACGTCAAAATATTCTCAAACCAATTTCAAAAGAGTTAGAGCTTGGTGAGCTAAATCCAGATATGGAAAAATGGGATACACTTGTTAAAAAAATTGTACAGCCTAAAAACAAAACTGTTGTTGGTTTTGTAGGGAAATACCTTGAACTTAAAGAAGCTTACAAATCACTTACTGAATCGCTCATTCACTGTGGTGCCCACTTAGATACTCGTGTTGCAATCGAGTGGGTAGATAGTGAAGAGATAGAGGAAAAAGGAGCTGAAGCACTTTTAGCCGATTGTGATAGTGTTTTAGTCGCTGGTGGTTTTGGTTCTCGTGGTGTTGAGGGGAAAATTCAAGCTATTGAGTATGCTCGTGTGAACAAAGTTCCATATCTTGGTATCTGCCTTGGTATGCAACTCACACTTGTAGAGTATGCTAGAAATGTGCTTGGTTTAGAGGGTGCAAACTCAATAGAATTTGATGAAAACACACCATATCCAATGGTTTATCTCATAGATAACTTTTTAGATCAAAATGGTGGGGCACAACTCCGTACACATGAATCTCCAATGGGAGGAACACTCCGTTTAGGTGAGTACCCATGCGATACAAAAGATGGTTCACTCATTCAAAAAGCTTACAATGGAGCGAAGACTATCCATGAACGTCATCGCCACCGTTACGAAGCAAATCCTGCCTACCGTGAGCAGTTAGAAAAAGCTGGAATGATAGTAACAGGTGAATCAAATGGTCTTATAGAGACCGTAGAAATAGAAGGTCATCCTTGGTTCTTAGGTGTACAGTTTCACCCAGAGTTTACATCACGTTTACAGACACCAAATGCTTCTATACTAGCATTTGTTGAAGCATCTTTAAACGCAGAGTAGTCCATTGCACATAAATATATGGCGATATGTCATATATTTTCTTTTTCTTCCCTTTTTAGTCTATAATCCTTTTTATGAAAACACTTACAAAACATGACCTTTACCAACTTCTCTCGGAACGTTTCAGTGATGATGAAAAAAGACTCTCAGAGATTCCAAATCCTGCTCTTCTTCATGATGCACCAGAAGCTGCAAAAAAAATTGCAGATGCTATTCGCACTAACAAAAAAATAACATTAGTTGGAGATTATGATGTGGATGGAGTAAGCTCTACTGCTATTATGGTGGACTTTTTTAGACAGATTCCCTATCCTCTTGAAGCTATTATTCCAAATCGTTTTCGTGATGGCTACGGAGTGAGTCCTACTGTGTTAGATAGAGTTGATGCAGACTTGGTTATAACTGTAGATAATGGTATTTCAGCTATTGCTGCTGCTAAAATCTGTAAAGAAAGAGATATTGAACTCATCATTACAGATCATCATACTCCCTCTGAAATTTTGCCTGATGCCCTTTTTATAGTCGATCCAAAGTTAGAGAATTGTCAGTATCCTTTTAAAGATATTTGTGGAGCACAAGTAGCTTGGCTTCTCCTTGCATTAGTCAAAAAGGAGTTATCACTTAGTATAGACATGAAACAGTTTTTAGATATTTTAGCCATTGCAATTATTGCAGATATTATGCCACTTATAGATATAAACAGAACACTTGTAAAAGCAGGACTCAAACTTTTAAGTACTTCTCAAAGACCCGCTTCTATTATCATACGAGATTTTTTAAATAAGTCAGTTATTACAAGTGAAGATATAGCATTTCAAATAGCTCCTCGTATAAACTCCGCTGGACGACTTGAAGATGCAAGTATAGCACTTGAATTTTTTACTGCAAAAGATACAAATGCAGCATATCATCAGTTTGAACTTCTAGGAAAACTAAACGATCTTCGTAAAGAGACAGAGAGTGAAACAACACAAAAAGCGATCCTAGAAGTAAATGAAAATGATTTAGTAACTGTTGTAAGTGGTGAGGGGTGGCATGAAGGTGTTGTAGGTATCATCGCTTCACGCTTAGTCGATAAATTTGCTAAGCCTGCCATTGTTTTAAGTGTTGAGAACGGAATTGCCAAGGGCAGTGCTCGTAGTATTGGTGAGGTAAGTATTTATGATCTTATCAAAGAGAATGAAAAGTTCTTAAGTAAATTTGGTGGGCATAAAATGGCTGCTGGATTGGGACTAAATGTAGAAGATATAGCCGCATTTAGAGAAGCTATCAACGAATCTGCTCAAAAAATAGACCCTCAAGATTTTATACCCAAAGAGTCTGTAAGTGGTATTTTAAATGCAGAGGATATTGATCTTGAACTCTTGGAATTATTAGAGAGTTTTGAGCCTTATGGTGAAGCAAATCTTCGTCCCTCTTTTTTACTCAAAGATGCTGAAGTTGTAAACATAAAACTTATGGGAGCAGACAAATCTCACTCTCGAATAGAGGTAAAACAATTTCCACACCAAAGAAAAACTTTAGAGATTATTGCATTTAGAACTGTTTACGAAATGCCAGAAGATAAAAAAATAACTTGTACTTATAAAGTTGCTAAAAATGAGTTCAATGGTAAGGTAAATGTTCAACTCTTATGTAACAAGATTCTTTAAAGCAATAACTTTGTAAAATAAGTTATAAACAATAGAACAACACTAATATTTGATACTAGGGGAATTTTAATATGCTAAGAATAATTTTAACTGTAACTGTTTTACTCTTTATGAGTAGTGTAATTGCAAATGCCAGTGTATCAAAAGGACAAAAGCTTTATCTCAAAAAGCTCAAAAGTAGTTGTCATATGAATGGAGCTGTAATGTCGGCAAAACACTCTATGTCAGAATGGACAGACCTCCATGAGAACAAAAAATTAGCAGCAGAACTCAAAAGTATCTGTCCAAAAGTAAAAAATAGTTCTTTAAAAGAAAAATTCTTGCTACACTACTTCGATTTTTTTAAAAAGTATGCAAAAGATAGTGGCAATATTCCATCTTGTTAAAAGTGCAGCAATAATAAAAAATGTTTACTAAAACAGAGTGCAATCGGGTTCGATCTAATATTACTATGCTTTCTGTTTTAGAGGATAATAGAGTTATTTTCAGTACAAAATATCATGGGAGTAAAATTTTATCCTCGGTGGGTGATACACTTAAAAACCTCTCTATTGAGCTTTTAGGTTCTAAAACAACTGCTATTGCATTTAGTCAGACCAAAAATCTACTTGCATTTGCTAATGGCAATATTCTCTATATTTATAACACTACAAATAAGCTTTTACTTCAGACTATAAAAACAAATGAGGGGAATATAACACTCATAAGCTTTATAAAAAATTCCAATTACTTAATTACCGGTACAAAGAATGGTAGAGTAATGCAGTATAGATACGATGGTCGTTCAGCACTCTCTAGGCTCTGCTCTTTTGGACAAGGGCTAAGAAAAAAAGCAGGAGATAAACATAACTATGTAGGTGCTTTTGCACAGAATGAAAATACTATTGCATGTAGTGGATATGGTGGTATTATAACCGTACTTAAAATAAATTCTTATCAAACAAGAGAATATATTCAAGCTTCAAAAACAAAAATATCAGCTCTCTCTTTTTTAGATTCGAATAGACTTATTAGTGCAACTGTTGATGGTACTATACAGATACACTCTCTTAAAAAATACCAACAAACCAAAGTTTTAAAAACCTCTATGCATGGGATAAAAGAGATTGTACATCTCAAAAATCGAGATTTTATTTTGATTTGTGGTGAAGCAAAACGAGTCATGCTTATAGATATAGAAAATCTTAAAGTTGCACATCCTAACTATCTTAGCTTTAAAGATGAAGTAACACAAATGAAGCTCTCTTCTGAACATATTTTATTTATAGTTACAGCTTATAGAAATGTTTATAAGATACAGCTTCCCTCTGCAGACCACCTCAAAGGCTACCTTTTAAACCAAGAGTTAGACAAAGCCTATGAGCTTATAGAAAGAGATCCAACACTTAAAGGCTCTAGAGAGCATAAGCGTGTTGAAGTTATGTACGAAAAACTCTTTGAAAAGGCGACCAATGCGCTTATAGAAAATAATGAAAAAGAGGCCCATAAAATACTTAAAATGTTAGAGAAGTCTAAAAGTAAAAAAGGTGAAATAGCGGCAATGTTCCAAGCATTTAAACACTACACCCGTTTTAAGACCCTTTATTTGGAAAAAAAGTATCATATTGCCTATATTATTGCAGAAAAGCATCCCTCTCTTAAACGAACATATCAGTTTAAAAAGATGGAAGAGATTTTTAAAGAACACTTCTCTTTTGCACAAAAACAGATACTTTTAGGCAGAGAAGATATTGCCAAGGATATTCTCTCTCCGTATGCTACAGTCAGTAGTAAAAAAAATATCCTTACACTTATTCTTTCCAATAATAAACAGTTTTTAAGCTTTTTAAAAGCAATAGAAAACAAACAGTACAACAAGATTTCTCTTCTTGTCAAAGAGAATGAGATTCTAATGCAGATACCAACATATCTAACACTTCAAAAATCACTTCAATCTGATTTAAAACAGCTAAAAGAGTGGATCTACACATTAGAGCTGGAAAAAGCTAAAAAACTTTTAGAAAAGTTACATGGTATTAGTACCATAGAGAGAGAAATTCAGGAACTTTCCCAAGAACTTAAATCTATACAGCTGTTAGAAGTGGCTTACACTCAAGATGATTTTGTAACATGCTATGAGATAGTAGATAGAAATTCCGCTATAAAAGATTTAGAGCTCTGCCAACTATTAGAAAAGCACTGGAATAAACTCTTTGGTATATGTGAAGAGTTTGCTCTCAAAGGAGACTTTAAAAGTATTAAAACAACTCTTGGTGACTTAATAAGAGTAGAAACAAGGGCTGAGAAAATTGGGGACCTCCTTCGGCTTAGTTTTTTTACACAAATAAAAGCACTCCTTGCAAAACAAAATTTTAAAAGAGCAGAAGCTATTATTTACTCATATAATGATATTTTTGGGATTGATCGAGAGATGCGACTTATTATGAAAACTTTTGAAAAAGTTACTACAAAAAAACTTGCGATTACGCTGGGTGAAGAGAAAAACATCCCAAGGGATGCATGGAGAAACTCTTCAAAAATTATGCACTAAGAGATACCCATCATTGCGATTAGAGCACTACTGCTCTTCTCAAATGGCTCTTGATAAGTAGAACCCTGAGAAATAAACTCCTGCATTATCTCTTTTTTATCTATGGCCTCATCAAGTTCATGGTCTGTTCCTTTCGTATAAGCACCAATTCGTATAAGTGTCTCATTCTCTTTAAGTAAAGTATAAAGCCTTCGAAACTTCATAACTGCTCTAAAGTGTTCAGGGGAGATAATATCATTCATAACACGAGAAGCAGAATTTAAGATATGTACAGGAGGATAGATACCAAAGTCTGTCATCTCACGAGAAAGTACTATATGCCCATCCAAAATAGAACGTGACTGATCAGCAATAGGGTCACTCATATCATCACCCTCAATAAGTACCGTAAAAAAAGCAGTTATAGAGCCTTTTCCCTCCTCTTTACCTGCTCGTTCCATCAGTTGAGGGAGAAGAGTTAAAGAAGATGGTGGGTATCCCTTTGAGGTAGGGGGCTCACCAAGAGCAAGTCCTATCTCTCGTTGTGCCATAGCAAAACGAGTGACACTATCCATAATGAAGAGAACATCAAGCCCCTTATCTTTAAAAAACTCCGCAACACTCATCGCAGCAAAGGCTCCATATTTTCTCATTAGAGGACTATCATCCGATGTTGCTACAATAATAACCGTATTTGTAAGATCACCACCAAGATTTTTTTCTATAAACTCAGGTATTTCACGCCCCCTCTCACCAATAAGAGCAACTACTTTTATAGGAGCTTGTGCACCACGAACAATCATTCCCATTAGTGTAGATTTTCCTACTCCACTTCCAGCAAAGATTCCAAGTTTTTGACCCTTACCACAAGTTAATAGTCCATCTATACTCTTCACCCCAACACTAAAAACTTCATCAATCATTCCACGTTTCATAGCAGAAATAGGTGCCTTTATGATTGGAAAGAGTTTTGAGGCATTTATACTTCCCTTATCATCAATAGGCCGCATAAAAGGATCAACAACTCGTCCTAAAAGAGAGTCTCCTATAGGAATATTCATTCCCGTAGAGTCTAAAAAAACTTTATCGCCTGAACGAAATCCATCTACAAAACTAAAAGGAGTTATAAAAAAGGTAGGACCATCTATTTCAGTAACCATTCCAACTGTCTCTTGGCCTGTCGTATTGGAGATAATTTTTACCATATCACTAATACTGACATTGAGTCCACGTGCTGTAATTACAGTTGCATTAATCTTTACTATTTCACCAAACGATACAGAGTAGTTTTTAGAAGAGAGTCTCTCTTTAAGTGAAGAAAATGGCATCTATTTAGTATCTTGTTCCAGTGGGAGAGTTTATGAGAGAGAAGAACTCAGCACGTGTTTTCTCATCTTTTTTAAAAAGACCTCTTAATGCAGAAGATGTCGTAGTAGAGTTTATCTTCTCAACCCCTCTCATCTCCATACACATATGGCGTGCCTGAATTACAACAGCTACACCTTTTGGTGCGATAGTATCCATAATTGCATCAGCTATCTGCTCTGTAAGCTGTTCCTGTATCTGCATACGACGAGCAAAAACATTGACTACACGAGGAATTTTTGAGAGTCCTACAACTTTTCCATCAGGAATATAAGCAACATGAACTCGCCCGATAATAGGAAGTAAATGATGTTCACATGTTGAATAAAATTCAATATCTTTTATAAGTACCATCTCATCATTACTACTCGTAAAAAGTGCCTTTGAAAGAATCTCTTGAGGATCTTCTTTATATCCACCATAGATAAATTCATATGCCTTTCTTACTCTTTTAGGAGTCTCTATTAAACCCTCACGAGAAGGATCTTCACCTACATGAATCATCATTGATTTTACAGCATTTTCAAATTCTAAATCTCTATTTTGTGACACAAGGAGCCTTTCATATTTTTTTACTGAAAGAGTAACAAGAATATACTGAGAAAGAACTATGTTTCTAAAGAGTCCCACATACTTTTTAAGATTATTCTTGTAAAATAACATATTAATTTTAATGATTAAATAAACATGTAAGGTACTTTTATGTTTGGCATAGACAATACTATAAAATATTCACACTCTTTAACTCTTTTATATGTTGAAGACAATCTTGCTGCGCAAGAGTCAACACTCATCATATTAGAAGAATTTTTTGATACTATCATAACAGCAATCGATGGTGAAGATGGCTTAAATAAGTTCAAAAATAATAAGATTGATATTATATTTACAGATATAAATATGCCAAAGATGAATGGCATTGATATGATTACAAAAATTAGAACAATAAATGATGAAATCCCTATTATCATACTCTCTGCTTACAATGAATCTGGGTATTTTATGGAGAGTATTCGCCTTGGAGTAGAAGGATTTTTGCTCAAGCCTATCGAGATGGATCAATTTACAACTGTACTTGAAAAGACCATAGAAAAAGTCTACCTTAAAATAGAGCTTGAAAATAAGATTCAACTGCTTAAACAGTATCAAGAAGCAACAGATAATAGCTCTATTGTCTCAAAAACAGACACAGCAGGACGCATTACCTATGCAAATAGTGAGTTTGTAAAAGTTTCAGGTTTCTCAATGAAAGAGCTTTTAGGAAAAAACCATAATATCGTAAGACACCCCGATAATCCAACAAAAATATACTCTGACATCTGGACTACAATACAAAATAAGCAAGTTTGGAAAGGGATTGTTCGAAACCTCTCAAAAGATAAGCACACCTACTATGTAAATACCACTATTAAACCTATTTTAGATAGAGATGGGAATATAATCGAGTATATTGCACTTCGAGATAATGTCAGTGATATTATGAATCCAAAAAAGCAACTTCAAGATTTAATTGATGGTGCAATAGAACCTATTGCAGTGATGTTAAAAATAGAAAACTTTGAAGATATCGAAAGTTTTTATGGACAGAGTATGCTTCAGCTCATAGAGGATAAACTTTCACATATACTTGAAACATTTATTCCTATAGATTGTGAATTTGAAAAAATATATGCACTCGGTTATGGCGAGTATGTTTTTGCAAAAGATCGTCATAACTGCCATTATAATTTAGAAAAAATCACACAAAATCTTAAAGTATTTCAAGAGTGTATTAATAATACAAAAATAAATATTGGAGATTTAGAGTATGATATTTCTATACTTCTTAGTTTCTCTTATGGTGAAAATGTTTTAGAAAATCTCAGGTATGGTATAAAAAAGCTCCATACTACAAAACAGAACTTTATCTTTTCTAATGATTTAGCAATACTAGAGTATAACAAAGCCAAAGAAAACATTGAGACCCTCAAAATCATTAAAGAAGCTATAGGCGACTTTAAAATTGTCTCCTATTTTCAGGCTATTATCGATAACAAAACACAAAAAGTTGCTAAGTATGAGTCCCTTGTAAGACTCATATCAAATGATGGGAAGGTACTCTCCCCTTATCTTTTTTTAGAGACTGCAAAAAAGGGAAGATACTACAACGATATTACCTCTATAGTTCTTACAAACTCATTTAAGGCACTTCGTATTTTAAATACTGAAATTAGTATCAACATATCAGCTATTGACATCGAAAAAACAACAACAAGGGAAACTATATTTAGATTGATTAAAGAGAATGAATCTTTAGCACATAGAGTTGTTTTTGAACTTCTTGAAGATGAACATGTAAAAGATTTTGATGTAATAAAATCTTTTATTCAAGAAGTAAAGAAGAGTGGTGTCAAAATAGCTATAGATGATTTTGGTTCTGGATATAGTAACTTCGGAAGACTCTTAGATTATCAGCCTGATATCTTAAAAATTGATGGATCGCTGATTAAAAATATTCTCACAGATTCATACTCTTTAAATGTTGTTGAGACAATTATTGCCTTTGCAAAGAAACAAAATATAAAGATAATTGCAGAATTTGTTGAAAATGAAGCGATATTTAATCTACTAAAAGAGTTAGATATTGACTACTCTCAGGGATACTACTTTGCAAAACCAGACTCCCTTGAAAATATTTTAAGAACTAAATTATGAAAAAAACTCTCTTCGCTCTTCTATGTAGTACACTTCTTCTTTCCCAAGAGATGGACTTGGATGCACTTTTAAATAAAATAGAGAAGAAAACCGATCTCTCAAGTAAAACAAAACTTGAAAATGGTGGTATATCTACAATCTATACACGTGATGATATAAATAGAATGCAAGCAAGAAATCTTAATGATATCCTCAAGTCGACATACCCTTTTGGCTATAATGAAAATAGGTATGGTCTCTCTGATCCTTATAGTATAGGGACTAATCAACCTAATATGAGTAGCAGTATTCGTGTTTTTATTGATAACCAAGAGATTACTTCCGGGATGTATGGAAGCGGAATTATTCTTTATGGTGATATGGATATTAACTTTGTTGATCATATAGAAATATATAGTGGCAATCCAACCTATGAGTACTCCACAGAACCAACTTTTATTCTTATAAAACTCTACTCCAAAGATGTAAAAAGAGATGCAGGAACAAAACTCTCCTATGGCATAGGTAACTATCTTGATTCTCATCTTTATGCTTATAACTCGCAAGCATTGGAAAATAATTGGTCCTACTTTAATTATGTTGCACAAACAGATGATAAACGCCAACAACATAAAAGTGATACAACGGAGTTATCAAGAGATAAGCGAGGGATTCATATTTTTTCTTCTTTCCATAATGATAATAATCGCTTTATTGTAGATGCTATAAAGCAAAAACGAGACTCTTTTATAAATGAAAGTCTTGATGCAACACCAACAAGTGCTACACTTGATAATGAGCTTTTACATATTGGCTATGATGGAAATAGAAATAACTTTAGATATCTTCTCTCTTATGATTACTTTCATACAGAATCAAAAATGAGTGATGATGTAGTACCAAATCCATATATAAACTATCCTTTTGCATCACTATCTGCTAACTCCTCTTCCCATATTTTTAGCAGTGAGTTAAAATATGACTATCTCACACATGACAATAAACTCGTAGTTGGATTAAAATATAGATATAAATACTACGGCTATGATAAACTTGAGAAAAATGCTCTTGCTACCCCAAATATTGAAAAAAAAGGGCAGAGTGTTTCTACTCTTTTTATTGAAAATCAATACTCACTAGAACATAACTCTATTTTTACTCTTGGTTTAAGTTATTCACAAGTTAAAAATGAAAAATCAATTCAAGATGATAATCTTTTAATGTATAGAGTAGGGCATACATACACCACAAATGAGTGGGTTATTAAAAGTATCTACTCACATATAGAGCTTACACTTGATCCTTATCTTGTTGGTAGTGATGGTGTCTATATTACACCAGGGAAAAAAAAGATAACAAAACAAGATACTATTATGGAAAATATTGTTTATGAGAAAGTAAATAATAAGTATGAACTTACCCTTAGCTACCTAAGCTCCAAAGATCAACTAATGCCAAACCTTAGCAATGGACTTCTTGAAAATAGTGCCAAAGATATAGATATATATAGTACTATTTTCATCTGGACAAATTACTATAATGATGTAGATAAACTCTATATGACTATTGGCTATAATCAAGTAAACAATACTCCTATAGTTGACTCATTTAAACAGTACACAGCAACACTACGAAGTCTAAATACTTATAAAAAATATGATATATTTAATGAAATTCTTATCTCAAAAGACAGTACAGACTACAAACTTTATTATGACTATTCTCTTGGTATTATTTACCATGTTACAGGTGATTTCACACTTAGTCTTAAGGGTACAAATATTTTTGATTCTGCTAAAACAAGTCAGTACAGTCGCATAGATCCAAGAACTTTTCAAGCAAAAACACCACTTACAATTTCACCAATTGATCAAAAAGTTGTTTGTACAATGGAGTACCTTTTTTAATGTTAAGGTTTTTCTTAATACTCAGTATACTAGGCTATGCACTTTCTGCAGAGGATAATTACGAGCAAAAGCTTTATGAGAGTATTTTACCAAAAATATTTCATAAGAGTAATGTCCAGATTTTTATTAACAACAGCGAAGCAAAAAAAGTACTTAAAATGAGTACTATTCTTACTATAGTCCAAAAGTGTACAGATGCTGATATTTTAATAGGAAACAGTTTTACGAAAGAGGAAAGTTCTTGTCAAAAGAAGCCTAGCTTTGCATTAGACTATAGAGCATATAAGCGTTCTAAAAATGCAATTGGTGCTTTTTACTGGAGAAAGGGTCGTCCACAAATTACATTTAATAAAGATGCCTTTGAACACCATAAACTTACAATACCAAAAAGCTTACAAAAGTATGTACAGTAATGAATAAAAGTAGATTCAAACTTTTTTATATTTTTAATCTCTTAGCCCTAACTATTGCTATTATGAGCCTTTTTTTAAAATTAGAATTTGATAAAACAAAAGAGAACATTACCTCTGTCTATAGTAGTGCTCACCTCCAATTTGTTAAAGAGTTTACAGATAATATTGATACAATTATCCAAAAAAGTATTGAAAAAAATATATATAAAGAACTTCAAGAAGATTATGATTTACGCCAAAAACTTGAAGAAGATCTTTCTCTTTTTATTAGTAGTACCTATAAATATATTTATCTCTTAGATCGAACTACTACACACAATAAGCACTTTAGATTTTTACTAGATGGCAGTAAAATTTCTTCTGATAAAAGCGAATTTTTAGAGAGTTATGAACCTCTCGAAGTAAGCCAGTTCAACCGTGTATATAAAGAAAAGAAAGCCATCTTCTTTGAACACAAAGATATAAAATCTTTATGGATCACATACTTACACCCCCTTCTCATAGACGAACAAGTACAAGCAGTTTTAGTTGTAGACTTCTCTATGAAGAGCTACCAAACTATTTCAGATTCACTCAATGATTTTCATACAACATTTATGCAGGTAATTATCTTTAGTATTTTCCTTATACTCACTATTCTTTGGTTTTCATTTATGGACAAAAAACGTGAAGAGGCTAAAGAGAGAGCATTTGAAGAGCTAAAACAAGAGTCAAAAAAAGTTTTTATGCTCAACGAAACACTCGAAGAGAGGGTAAAAGAGGAGTTAGCAAAAAATAGAGAGAAAGATAAGCAACTGCTGCAACAATCTCGTCTAGCACAAATGGGTGAGATGATCTCTATGATTGCACATCAATGGAGACAACCACTAGCGGCAATTACGGCGACAAGTAGTGGTATGAATTTTAAGGCACAAAGAGGAACACTCAAACAGGATGCTATCTTAAAGTATACAGACAATATCACTTCATATGCACAGCATCTAAGCCATACCATAGATGACTTTAGAGACTTTTTTAAACCCACCAAAGAGAAAAGAGTTGTGAGTTATACAGAGATCGTCGATTCTCTCTTAAACATTATAAAAAGTTCGGTTGACGATAAAAAGATCACCCTACTCTTGGAATTAGATGCTACAAATAAGCTCGACACACATGCAAATGAACTTAAACAAGTACTGCTTAATCTTGTAAAGAATGCTGAGGATGTTTTGGTTGAAAAAAATATTCAAGAACCATTTATTAAAATCAAAACATATGACAAAGATTTTTTCTCCGTTATGGAGGTTTCAGATAATGGAGGTGGTATTGATGAAAAAATTATTGAAAATATTTTTGACCCATACTTTTCAACAAAAGAGAGAAAAGATGGTACAGGTTTAGGTCTCTATATGTCAAAAATTATTATTAACGAGCACTGTGGTGGAGAATTAACTGTAAAAAATGGGGAAAAAGGAGCTATATTTACACTCATACTCTCATAGGAGGAGAAGAGATATTCCCTAAGTAGGGAATATCTTTAATGTACTAAAATATGAGGTACGATAAGTGGATATTTTTTCATTTTTCTAAAGATGTGCTTACGAACAACTTGTCGAATATCATTTTCTAATGCACGTGAGTTTTCAATAAGACCTGGTTTAATGTTTGTTAAGAAAATCTCTAAAACATCTTCCATCTCTTTAGCAAAAGATTTATCCATTTTATCTGGAACGATACCAAAAGTTGTAACCTTTGGTTTACTTAACATTTTAGAGTTTTGTTCACTTACTTCAGCAACAATCATAACAACACCATCAGATGCAAGCTTCTGACGATCAAGAATGATATCATCTTCAATTTTATGGTTGTTTTGGTTATCTATATAAGTTTTACCTGTTTTAACAGTTTTTACTTTTCTCATGTATTTAGGTGCAACTTCTATCTGCTCACCATCTGTCATAAGAAGAATATTTCTCTCAGGAACACCACACATCATACCAGTTTCACGGTGACGCATTACATGGTTATACTCACCATGCACTGGTAGGAAAAACTTAGGATTCACTAAACGCAACATAAGTTTTTGCTCTTCCATTGAAGCATGTCCTGAAACATGAATATCTTTACTCATCTCTACTCTTGCACCAGCACGTTGTAAGTGGTTCAACATACCAGAAATACTTCCCTCATTCCCTGGAATAGCACGAGAAGAGAGAACAATTAAGTCAGTTGGCTTAATTTTTATATGTCTATGCTCACCAATACTCATTCTAAAAAGAGCAGAGTTTGCTTCACCCTGAGAACCAGTTGTTACGATAAGTACTTCTTTGTCATTAAGTTGTGAAACTTCATCTGCATCAATAAAGATATTTTTAGCAAAACGTACATAGTCATACTGCATAGCAAGTTCAATATTTCGCTCCATTGAGCGACCAATAACACAAACTTTACGACCATACTTAACACCATACTGAATGGCTTGTTGTACACGATGAATGTTTGAGCTAAAAGTAGAAAGAAGTACACGACCCTCTGCCTTAGAAAAAATTCTATCAAGTGCAGGTCCAACACTTAGCTCTGAACCTGTAGCAATAGGGTTATGTGAATTTGTAGAGTCACTTAAAAGACAAAGAACACCTTTATCTCCATAATATGCTAAACGGTGTAAATCAGCAGTATACCCATCTACAGGAGTATAGTCTATTTTAAAGTCACCCGTGTGAATGATAGTACCAGCATCTGTAGTAATTGCTAAAGATGAAGAGTCTAAAATAGAGTGAGTCATATGCATCCACTCAATTTTGAAATCATTTCCTATCTCATATATTTCACGTTTTACAATAGGGTTAAAGAATTTTCTATGCTCTTTAATGTGATGCTCATCAAACTTGTTACCAATCATAGCTAAAGGAAGAGGCGTCCCATAAATAGGAAACTGCATCTCTTTATAAAGATAAGGCATAGCTCCAATATGATCTTCATGTGCATGTGTAATGATAACACCAACAATTTTATGTTTAATCTCTCTAATATAAGAGAAATCAGGAATTAAAATATCTACACCATGCATAGTCTCATCTGGAAAACTCATACCAACATCGATTAAAATTGCTTCTTTTTCTGTTTCAAAAACAGTAATATTTCCACCGATTTCACCAAGGCCACCAAGTGGTGTAATTCGCACTTTTGCTTTCGAATTTAGATCTAGTTTATAGTGAGGATTAAGTCTCTGTTTATGTGCTTCTTGATTTTTAGCAACAAAAGATTTAAGATTTTCATCTACTGGAGTTGGTGCTCTACGGTGACGATTTCTATTTTTGTTTTTATTGTTGTTTGGCTTATTGCCCACTGGTTTTTCACCGTTACCATTTTTGTTTTGATTATTATTAGGTTTACGATTATTGTTGTTTTTTCTATTGTTATTATTTCTATTTTGTGCAGGTTTTTTGTCTGCCTGTGGTTTTGCTTCTTGTTTTGTATCTGTTGTTGGTGCTGCTTCTGCTTTAGGTGCTGTAGTTGTTTCTACTGACCCTCTGTTTTCTTCTGCCATCCAAACTCCTTTTTATTTTATATTATTTTATAGAGTTGGTGATAGTCCTGAGTGCTAACTTGATGAGGGCGAATCGTTGCTATAAGCTCTAGTGTTTCAAAAGCTTCAATTAGAGTTGGTTTATCATACTTTTGCGAGAGATTTTTCATAAGAGTTTTGCGAGGCTGCGTAAATGCAACTCTAAGCATATCCTCGAACTCTTTATCTGATCTATCTGCATTTTTTTGTATGAGAAAAACAGCGGAGTCTACTTTTGGCTGTGGATCAAATGCGGTTGGGGGAACTTTTGTGACAATTTCTGCCGTTCCTACAGTCTGTGCAATAATACCCAAACTTCCAAATACTTTTTCACCTGCAGTCGCACAAAACTTCTCTGCAACTTCTAACTGTACCATTACTAAAATATTTTTACACATTGGATCTGCGAGTGCTTTAAGTATGATGTTCGTAGCTATGTAGTAGGGCAAGTTTGCCACTAAGTCATACGGTTCATCTACCAAAGCAGTCTGCCAAGCTTGCAGTACATCCCCACAATTTATGTGGAGTCGCTTGGTAACGATCTCTTTTTTGAAATTTTCTTGTAATAGTTTACACAAATCGGTATCTACCTCAAAAGCTTCTACACTTCTGACATCAACTAAAAATTTAGTTAAATCACCTAAGCCAGGTCCAATTTCAACGAGTTTATTCTCATTTTTGGGCATCGCTTCGACGATTTTTCTTAAAACTGATTGGTCTTTGAGAAAATTCTGTCCGAATTTCTTCTTAGCCACAACATTTTTTGTATTCATAACTGTGAGTCTATAGTAATTTTCCTTATATTAAGGTAATGTTTATAACAAATATAGATATTTTCACTTAAGAGGAGTAAAACTCACATGAGAGTAGGAGAATTCATGTATACCTAAAAAAGTAGCTGCAGGTTGACTTGTAGCTAAAATACTCAGTGCAACTTCAAGCATTGCATACTTTTTGAAGCTATAAAGTACTCACAGCTTGAGTCAATTTTACACGAGAAAAATATAAACCAATCAAGAAGTAAAAAATTACTATTGGACAAGTGCTTCTCTCAAATGAGACATAAAGTTTACTCCAGGATCTACTTTTTGAGTTCTATAGCCTGCATCTTTCTCAAGCCACAGAGAAGAACCTTCAAAATCTCTATACTCATAATGCCCTATCACATTCTCTATAGAGGGGTACTTTGACTTTAAATACTCTATAAGTCGAATATTTGCTTCAAGTTGTTGTGCTGTTAAATCCTCTTTTTTATTTGCCTCCCCTCCTACATTTTCTATACCAATACTTGAATAATTCAAACCTATTACATGCCGAGCCATCCAATTATCTGGCATTAACTGATAGATTGTACCATCCCTATCTACTAAAAAATGAGCAGAAACATTCAAAGCAGATGCCTTTGCTATATCTGCTCTATCACTAAAAAGAAGCTCTGCATTTAAACGCTCAAAACTCTTCTCTAAACTCATAACAGCAGTCCAATGAACCACAATAATTTTTGGTGTAATCTTAATGTTTTTTACATCTAATTGGTAGTGATTTTTAATATACTCTTTTGTTAAATCTTTACGTTTATCCCCAAAGAGTATGGGTTTTTGTACTATAGAATATTCTGTATGTAAGTTTTTTATCTTTTTAATCATATCAGCAGAGGGTTCTTTAGCATTCACAATATGACTCAAAAGAAAAAGAAGCATAAAAAGATGTTTCAATGGAACTCCTATTTTTTTAATATCTCATTTATAGCATTTATCTGATTAAAAATTAGCATTTTTGTTTTCTCTTTAGTCACTTTCTTTGGTTCAAAATGGTCACTCACTACTTTTAATATATGAAATCTTTTTATTGCAGGGTTATGGATAACAGCATCATAAAATCCGAAACTTTCCATGTCCACAATGGAAAAAAGAGTTGTTGTAGCAGCTATATCACTACATAGTATTTCCAGTTTTTTTAGAGAAAAGCTATGCTTCGTATTTTCATACACAACACCACCAATCTCTAATAAAGTACCTATTTTATACTTAGCATCTGCAGCACAAATACCTATATTAAGATAAACATCATCATCAGTTATATCAAACTGATTAATAAGTGTTTGTGTTGCCACTCTTGCTCGTGAGTGACCAATACCACTGACAATGAGCTTCAACTCGCCATTATAAAAGAGACTAAAGCCAGAAAGTTTTGACTTTTTTAGTTTAAACTTATCTACAAAAGCTTGTGCTTCAGGCTTTAATGCAACAACTATGTAAAGCAACTGTTTTTCCTTTAAACTTATTTTTGTTATTATAGTGAAAACCATTTAAGGACATTGACAGATGCCAATAACAAACCCAGATTACTCTGATCTTAACTATGAAGAGATGGCTAAAGCAATAGGGCTTAAACCAAAACATATGCCTATGTTAATAGGAAGTTTTTTAGATGAGGCAGCCCCTATTTTAGAAACACTCTCAGTAGCTATAGCATCCAATGATTATGCCACAGTTAAGACAGCTGCTCACTCAATAAAAGGGAGTGCAGGTAACCTTCGCTTTAATGAGATTTATGAGATGTCTAAAGAGTTAGAGCATGCAGGTGCCGCTTCAGATGGCTCTTTTGAATATACTAACTACCTAGCAGCTATAAAACAGGCTATTGCTACTATTAAATAGATTTAACTATTTTTAGAGTGGATAGATTTTCTCTATTCACTCTGTTCTTGATGAAATTCTATGTCTTTGTCCGTTACTTTTTTCTCATTTACAATTTTATTAAAAGCCTTGTCTGCTTTTTTCTCATCATAATCTTGACACTCTTGAGGTAAAGATGTATTTGGTTCACTTGCCAGTTGTTCACACATCGTAGCATTAAAAGTAAAATAAGAACAACCGCTCAAAACTACTGCTAATATAGGTACTATTTTATACATTAAAGCCTACTTTTGCTTGATAATTAAATCAAGATATTTTTTTGGTGTTACTCGCATCATCTCTTGAGCAAGCCATCGAATCTGAAAAAATGCTGCGCCACTATCTCTGAGTGTAAAGTAATTTTTTAGACTTCTTAAGTTAAAAGTCACCACCATATCTACTTTTACATTATCAGAGATAATATGCTTAAAAGCATCCCCAACATTACGTTTTTTCTTACCTTCTTGAAGTGCCTCATAAAGTCCCTTCGAGTCACCACTAAACTCTTCTAAAAAAGCTAAAGAGCTCTTCGCAACAGAAATGGCATAAAAATCTTCTACTTGAGAAAATTGATACTCTAGCTTCTCATACATGCCATTAATCTCTATACGGTTATATAATTCATCCGATGTCACAAACATATCATATGTTAAAAGAGTTTGAATAAAAAACTCTTTATTCGTACCAATTTTTGAAGCGACAAAAGCATTAATAAGAGAACTCATAGTATAACGAGTACTTCTTACACTTATAGCTTGAATACGATGACGAGCATGTTCTTGCAGTACACCCCGAGAAGTTCCCCTAACAAGAAAACTAAGATTTGCATGCTCTAAAATAGAGTGGTGAAAATAAGTCCAAGCAAGATCATCTAAAAGAGCTGACTCTTCAATACCATTAAGTGCCTCACACATCTCTCTATCTGGAAGACTCTTCTCTAAATTTTGAATCACCTCATTTTCACTATTACTAAAAGAGTCATAACAGGTACGTGCAGCTGTCTCTGCTACACCTATACCTGTATCTTGTAGCAAGACAACTTCAGGTTTGTTATATTTTATGCCATACATTTCTTCCATCTTATACACTACCCTTTCTAAGACTATTTATATTTAATAGATTTATTATAACCCATTACCCCACATATGTAGCTTTTTTGCCATAACAAGATCATATTCAGGCAGAAGATCTATATAATTTTGGGAACGAAACTCAAACTCTTCTAATATATTTAAAGTTGCTTCTATATCCATCGTTCCTTTTTTTTGCATTATAACTACTTCGGCTGCATTTGCTAATGTTGTATAAGCAATCTTTAATATACCTTTTTGATTACCATGCTTATGAAATAGTTCTGTGAAAATAACTATGTCATTTGTTCTTGGTAGCGCTCGAAAAGGTTGCTGGAAATTTTGAATATACTGAATATTGGCATCAGGGAATCGTGTTGCTAAATCAATTTTATCTTCAGAATAATGGACTAAGTTAAAAACTCCATCTACACCTTGCATCAACTTATAAATAGCATCTGATATCTCATTTACTTCTGTTGTGACTTGAAGATAATTATTTCCAGGATATGGATTAAAGAGTTCTAAAAACTGTTTTAAATCCATGTTCTATCCTAATATGCTAAATCGTGAAGCTCTCTAAAAAGATATGCTTCTACTATATCATCTATAGTTTTTTGAGTATGCGCAACTAAGACAATCATAGACATATTCATAAAGTCCATAACTGGCTCAGCATCATTACAAACAACAACTGCTTCACTCCAATTTTCAAATGCATCGAACTTCTCATTGTGCAGAACTTCAACAAGTTCACCCTCTTCTATGCGAAGTTGTGCCCATGTTTTTGCATCAAATACTTTTGTAATCTCCGCTTCTTGAACTTCTGTAGAGTTCATAGGTACAAGAACTAGCATTAGCCGTTAATCTCTTTTAGCTTTTTCTTACTAAGTGTTAATTTTTTATTGTCCATAATACCAATTTTATTTGCAAGAATATCATTTGCTATTTTTTTGGCATTTTTAAGTGAGTGCATTTTATATGTTCCACATTGGTAAATATTTAATTCTGGAATATCACTTTCACTTTTTACTTTTAAAACATCTTCCATAGATTTTTTCCAAGCTTTAGCAATCTTTTTCTCTGATGGTTCACCTAAAACTGACATATAAAAACCAGTACGACAACCCATAGGAGAGAGATCAATAATTTCAACATTTTTAGAGTTTAAATACTCTCTCATAAAGCCAGCGAAAAGGTGCTCGAGTGTATGAATTCCACGACCATCCATCTTATCAACATTTGGCTTGTAAAAACGAAGATCGTAAACTGTAATCTTATCTCCAGAAGGAGATTTCATCCCCTTAGCTTTACGAACAGCAGGAGCTGGCATGATAGTGTGGTCAACTGTAAAAGAGTCTAATAGTGGCATAATAATATCCTTAATTTATTTCATAAATGAAGGAAACCTTCATCTAAATAGTACGTAAAAGGGAGTAATCCCTTTTACTACGCTAACGCTATGTTTCCTTCGGCAGGAAGCCCATTGCACTAGTGCAATTTATTATAAAGATATTTTAGCGAAATAGTTTGATGGTAAATTGAAATCAAAAAGTTATTTAATTTAAAAAGTTTAAAAAGAGAAGTCAGAAATAAAGAAATTTTAGATTTAGTGAAGATTGTGCAAAACATCCGACCGATAGTGTACTGTAGTACACAGAGAGTCGGATTTTTGTGCAAGATTTGCCGAAGCTAGAAGTTCGCGACTAAACTCTTGCTTCTTCTCTTTTATTTAGATATGCCCAGTTTGCATCTACACGCTCTTGCCACTCTTTGATTAAGTACTTATACTCATCTTTAAAAAGGTGCTTGAAACGTCCTTGTGCTGCTAGATACTCTTCAACAGGAACAACATTTTTTGGTCTATAAGTAATGTTAAGTTCATGTCCATCAATGATTTCATAAAGTGGGAACACTAAAGTATCAGTTGAAAGGTCAGTCAGAGCCATAGTATCTTTAGGATCAAATTTCCACTCAGTAGTACATGGAGAAACAGCATTAATAAATACAGGACCATCTACTGCCATACCGTGTTGGATTTTCTTCACCATATCTTTCCATTTGTTTGGAGCAACTTGTGCAGAGTAAGGAATACCATGAGAAGCCATAATAGCTACCATATCTTTCTTATTTCTCTTTTCACCATAAGATACACGTCCAGCAGGAGATGTAGTTGCTGATGAACCGATAGGAGTAGAAGATGAACGTTGTCCACCAGTATTTGCATATACTTCATTGTCAAGAACAACATGCATCATATTATGACCACGTTCCATACAACCAGAAATCCACTGGAAACCGATGTCATAAGATGCACCATCACCCGCAAAAGATACGAACTTAGGGTTACGATCAGGTTGCTTTAGGCGACCTTTTGTTTTAAGTGCTTTATACATGGCTTCAGCACCTGCAACAGCAGTAGAACCATTTTCAAAACCGATGTGGATCCAAGAAGCATCCCAAGATGTATATGGATAAACAGCAGTACAAACTTCAAGACACCCTGTAGATGCTGAAAGAATTAAGTCATCATTTGTAGCGTTTAATACTTCACGAACAATGATAGAGTGTGCACAACCAGGGCAAAGAAGGTTTGCACCTTCAAAACGGTCTGCTGATGTTGAAAACTCTTTTAAGTTTTTGATTTTTTTCATTTCGCTCATAGTTTTCTCCCTATAAAAATGCTAGTTTCGGTCCACGAACACCGATAAACTGTTGTAATTGAGTAGTTACTTTACCAGCATCTACATTTGCTTGTAGTTCTGTATATAAATCAACTAAATGTTTCTTAGTTAAGTCACGACCACCAAGACCATAAACATAACCAGAAAGTAAAGGACGCTCTGCTTGGTTAAATAGACAACCTGCAAGTTCGTTAAATAACATACCCGGTGCACCACCTGGAGCTGAACGATCAAGGGCAGCTATAGATTTAACATTTTTAAGTGCTTGGGCAATTTCAAAGAATGGGAATGGACGAACAACACGAATTCCAACTACACCAGCTTTAATACCTTTTGCTCTCATTTCAGTAGCAACCTCACGAGCTGTCTCAACTGAAGTACCCATACAAACAACTGCTACATCAGCATCATCTATATCGTATGTTTCAACTAAATTGTATTTACGACCTGTAAGTTTTTCAAAATCATCAAATGCAGTTTGAATTTTTGGTATAACCTTAGTCATTAAATCATTATGTTGACGAGCTTTATGCTCAAAGTGCCAATCTTCTTCAGTCTGAACACCATGAGTAACTGGATGCTCAAAATCGAGCATATCATTCATAGGTTGAAATGCACCTACAAAACCAAATGCTTCATCATCACTCATAGTATGAACACCCTGAGCTGTATGACTTGTCATAAAACCATCTTGGTGAACCATAGCTGGTAATCTTACATCATGATCTTCTGCAACTTTAAATGCTATGAAATTTAAGTCATAAGCTTCTTGAGGAGAGTAAGAGTCAAACTGAATCCAACCAGAATCACGACCAAGGTACATGTCAGAGTGGTCACCATTTACATTAAGAGGAGCAGCTAGTGCACGGTTTACAACATTTAAAATAATTGGTAAACGCATACCAGATGCTTGGTAAAGAGTCTCTACCATAAGAGCAAAACCTTGAGAAGATGTTGCAGTTGCAACACGCCCACCAGCAGCAGAAGCACCAATACATCCTGACATTGCAGCATGTTCTGACTCAACCATTACAAATTCACCTTCAACATAGTTGTCAGCTAAAAATTTTGCATATCCCTCAACAATAGGAGTCGATGGAGTAATCGGGTAAGCAGCAACAACATCAATTTGACACTGTCTTAAAGCTTGAGCAGCAGCAAAGTTACCATCCCAAACTTCAATATCTTTTAGTTCGATTTTATCAAATGCCATCTATTTCTCCTTCGTTTCTTTAGCAGGCCACTGAGCAATCTCAGTCTCTTCATCTGCTTGTTCTGGGAACATTAAAAGTGATTTTGGATTTGTAGGACAAACCTCCACACAAATTCCACACCCTTTACAGTGATCCATATCTATACCAATCATTTTTTTATCACGAGAAATAATTGAAATATCTGGACAATAAATCCAACAAAATTGACAATCGATACAATAATCTTTTGCAAATATTGGTTTTTCTAGTCTCCAATCAGCTACACTAGCACTAAATGAGCTATTTTCTGTGTACTTACGATCTTCTTGCAGCGTTCCAGCGATATTGCCAGCCTCGCCCTCAAATGTACGAAGCATAGCTCCGATTTCAAATTCATCCCAACCTGTATTTGCCATTCTTAGCTCCTTACTTTACTTCGTCATATGCGCGTTGAATTGCCAACATATTTCCGTCAATAATTTTCTGTGGTAATTTACCAAGAACTCTTTGCATGTTTTCTTTAAAGAACTCTATGTCATACATACCAGAAATCTTCATAAATGCACCAAGCATTGGAGTGTTTGGAATAGCACGACCAATAGTCTCTTGCGCGATTTTAATACAATCTACAGTATAAACCTCTTTCCCCTCAAGTTTTGGTTGAGAAGCTACCAGTTCTTCTGTACTCATATGAGTAGTAATAATATATTTTGTATCTTTTTTACCATTAATAGTTACATCCGAAGTGTAGACTAATGCAGGGTCAATAACGAAAACATAATCTGGTTCCATATATTTTTCATGATTCATAATTAC
>Ga0256837_1000445_pt1 | contig 34934 bp, 33 predicted proteins | sample 4562384metaG_FD_185976 | JGI IMG/M metagenome (GOLD analysis project Ga0256837, IMG submission 185976) | Hydrothermal vent microbial communities from Guaymas Basin, Mexico - 4561-384 | ecosystem: Environmental > Aquatic > Marine > Hydrothermal vents | place: Mexico: Guaymas Basin | collected... | reverse complement strand
GACACGTTCGACTATGTTGGTTTTCGTGTAGTTAGTGTGGTTCATCCCTAGGGAACTTAGTTTCTTGGTTTAGTGTTTTTTAGTTTTGGTATTTTTACTTTTTCTTTTTTTAAACGGTGCGATAGCACCGAAAAAATTATTTTTTTATTTTAAAACAGAAGTTATGTTATAATTTTATTAAGTTGGGACTGACCCATCTTCTCCTTCATAAATGTAACCAATAATCATAATCACCAACTTATAGCAAGGATATAAAATGCAAATAGTATTAGATGTAAAAGATGATTTAACAAATAGATTGGAAACTCTTAGTGCTTATAAAAAGTTAAATGTAGAGAAAAAGAGAATATTAGTGCTGCTGAATTAATTGAAATTATTAGAGCTATTGATTTGTAAGTTTTTTATTAAAAATGAAATTTTGGAGATGGTAAAAAAAAATGAAAGATATACTAAATATACCCTGCACACATTGTCATTTAGAGTTTAAAGAGTCTGTTATGATAAAAGATGGAGATAATCACTTTTGTTGTAACGGTTGTCAAGGTGTATATCATCTTTTAAGTGATGAGGGACTTGATAGCTTTTATGAAAAGATGGGTTCTGCTACCTTAACCCCTCCAACACAACAGTATGAAGATTCAGCAAATTTTGATGCACCTGCATTTTATGATAAATTTGTAAAAGTTGATAATGATGGTTTTCATAAAGTTTCACTTATTATAGAGGGTATTCACTGTTCGGCTTGTGTATGGCTAAATGAAAAAGCATTGCATAAGATGGAGGGAGTTATAGAAGCTGATATTAACTTTACAAACAACAAAGCAACCATAGTTTGGGCAGATGATGTTGTAAAACTCTCAGGTATCATAGATATGATTCGAGCTATCGGTTACAATGCTTATCCCTATGATGCGTCTACTCAAGAGGCTCATGCTAATGCTGAACGTAAAGATTATTATCTACGTATGACTGTGGCTATTTTTGCTACTATGAATATTATGTGGATAGCAGTTGCTCAGTATGCAGGGTATTTTAGTGGAATAACACAAGATATGAAAACTATACTCAATGTTGCAGAGGGTGTTTTAGCGACTCCTGTTTTAGTATATAGTGGATGGATATTTTTTCGTGGTGCTTACTATGGGCTAAAAAATAGAGTGGTCAATATGGACTTACTTGTTGCCACAGGTGCTTTACTCACTTATATATACTCTCTGTATATCACTATTATCCAAAGTGGAGAGGCATATTTTGATTCGGTAACTATGATTATCACTTTTGTTTTAGTTGGTAAGTTTTTAGAGGTTTTAAGTAAAAAGAATGCAGCAGATACTCTTGATGTTATAGGAAAAAATCTCCCAAGTGAGGTAACTGTTTTAAAAAATGGAGAGACTACCTCTTGTAACCTAAATGATGTAGGAGTAGGGGATATTGTTGTTATCTCTACTGGGGAGAAGGTTCTTTTAGATGGAGAGATTATTAAGGGAAATGGTTCTTTTGATGAGTCTAGTTTAACTGGAGAGAGTGAACCGATATTTAAAGATGTTGGAGATAATGTGGTAAGTGGGACTATTAGTATAGATGCTGATATCTATTTTAGAACAACAAAAGATTTTCAGCACTCAACACTTTCAAATCTTATAGCACTTTTAGAATCAGCTATAACGAAAAAACCAAAGATAGAGCAGATGGCAAATAAACTCTCTGAGTATTTCTCATCGACTATTCTTCTGCTCTCTTTTGCCACATTTTTAGGGTGGTATTTTTATCCACATAGTTTTGAAATATCGTTTATGGTTGCTATCTCAGTTATCGTTATCGCTTGTCCTTGTGCCTTGGCTCTTGCTACTCCAGTGGCTACTTTAGTTGGGCTTAGTTTGGGTGCAAAAAAAGGGATACTCTTTAAAGAGGCTGGGCATCTTGAAACGATGGCAAAAGTAGATGTTTTAGTGTTAGATAAAACGGGAACTATTACAGTAGGTAAACCTGAAGTTATAATAGAAAAAATAGTAAAAGAGTTTGATAAAAATATTCTCTATTCTCTTGTTAAAGCCTCTAAACATCCAGTATCTGCTGGTGTGTTAGGTTTTATAGATAAAGAGGAGCTTCAAGAGGTTGTGTTAGAGGAGTATACTCAAATAGCCTCAGCTGGAATATCAGCAACTTATAATGGTAAAAAAGTTTTAGGTGGAAACTTGAAACTTATGAAACAACATAATATAGATATATTGTATGAAAGCGATAATACTCTTTTCTATTTTGCATTTGATGGCGAAGTTGTAGTTATCTATGAGTTAAGAGATAAACTCAAAGAGGGTGCAAAAGAGTTAGTTTCAAATCTTGCAAAAAAAAGGATAGAGACTATCCTTTTAACAGGTGACCATACAAAAACAGCACAAAAAGTTGCTGATGAGGTGGGTATAAAAGAGTATAGAGCCGAACAAACTCCAGAGGATAAATCTCTCTTTATCGAGCAACTACATAAAGAGAAAAAGATGGTTGTGATGGTGGGTGATGGTGTGAACGATATATTGGCTTTAGCTCAAGCAGATATAGGTATAGTTATGGGAAGTGGAAGTGATATAGCCGTAGATGTAAGTGATGTTGTCCTTTTAAACGATACTCTAAAATCATTAGAGGATGCTCTTAAAATCTCACGTACAACGTATGGACTTATAAAACAAAATTTAGGTATATCTTTGGTTTATAATGCTATGACTATACCTTTAGCGATGTCAGGGTATATCATACCGTTAGTTGCTGCTATATCTATGAGTGTGAGTTCTTTACTTGTTGTTGGGAACTCTATGAGAATACAGTTGAAATGGAAGAAAGGGTAGTATAGGGATGAGAGAAAATTTAGAGAGTTTAAAAAAACAGATAGTGGAAGCGTTAAAGCCTATTGATGCTAACTCAGATATAGAAGATAAAGGGATTGTTAGAGTGAGTATCTATGAGTAAACTTTTTCTTTCCCTAACCCTATCCATCCTCCTCCAAGCATCACCTCCTAATTGGTATGTTGAAAATAACCTTAATCATAAAGAGTATGAAAATATTGGTTATGGTGTTGGCAGTTCAAAAGCTGAAGCGAAAAAAAGAGCAAGAGTAGATATATCAAACTCTTTACAGATAATAATCAAGTCATCGATAAAATTAAAAACTACACTTTCTAATAATATATACTCCGATAGTATAAATGAAAATATAGAGGAAAATTCTTTAGCAAATTTAGAGGGTTTGACGACTTTAAAAAGTGAATATAGAGATGGGAAATATTATATAGCACTTCAATATATAAATCTTCCATTTGCAAAAAAAGTGAGATTAAAATTTAAAGATATTACAACTATTGAAAAAGAAAAAAATAGCTATCTTTTACAAAGTTTACTGCTTCAAGAGCTAAAAAGTGAGTTTGAATTTTACCCTAAAGTGTTGATAGATAAAGGAACTTTAATTATCGGAGATAAAAGTTTTCATATCACTAAAGATATACTTAAAAAACTTTTTTCTTCAATTTCGAATAATAATATTCAGTTAAACATACCTAAAAAACTGAAAGATAGAGAGTACTATTTTATAGATATAACACTTAATAAATCAGGCTATGTAACTCTTTTTCAAATATATGAAAATGGTGAAACTTCTCTTCTTTTTGAAAATAGAAGAGGAACAAATAAATCAAAACTAGAGTATCCAGATAGAGAGGAGTATAATGGACTTCAAACATATTTGGAGGATACTCAAACAAAAGCAAAAGATTTAACTATCGCTCTTTTATGTCAAGAGAGAAAAGATTTTTCATATTTTGATAACATCTCAACCATGCAAGAGAAATATGCAAAACTTTATGGAAAACTATTTCTTATGTTGGATGGTTGTGATGTGAGTAGTGAAGTTTTGAGTATAGATTAAGATAAAATGGATATAACTAAAATTAAAAAGGATAAGTAGATGGATAGTTGGGTAATAACAATGATGTTAATTGCATCAATATTTTTGGGAGCACTTGCACTCTTAGCAGTTCTATGGGCTATTAAAAATGGTCAGTTTGATGATAAAGAGAAGTTTTTAAATGCTACAAAATTTGATAGTGTTGAAGATTTAAATGATGCTGTGGAGCTAGAAAAGAAGAAAGAGAAACTAAAAAAAGATTATCGACCCGAGTAGAAAATAGATTCCGTGCAAAACACGGAGTTTCTATTTTGAAAAGTAAAAATTATTTACCGATAGTATGTGAATATGCATCTAAATCTGCATCAGAGTATCTACCAACTTGACCTTTCATAAGACCTTTCATTGGACCACCGTAAGTACCATGTTTATAACCTTTAAGTGCATGAGCAATCTCTGCATGAGTCATATCTGAAACAATTTTAGATTTACCAAGAGCTTTTTTCTCGAAGTGTTTACCATGACAACCAGCACAAGCATTACCATTTACTGCTGCCATTGAAGCTGTTGCTAGTGCTAAAGTAGCGATTGAAGCGATTACGATTTTTTTCATATTATTTCCTTTGAGTTAAAAATTCTGCAAACATTATATAGATTTGAATCTTAAATACTTGTTAATGGTTTTAAAGGTATTATATTCTTTAGAAAAACTATTAATGGATGTGAAGATGAGATACATAATACCAAATATACTTGTTGTTGGTGATTTGATTGTAGATAATTACCTGTGGGGTAGTTGTGAAAGAATCTCTCCTGAAGCACCTGTTCAGATTATTGATGTTTCTAAGGAGAATGCTGTTTTAGGTGGTGCTGGAAATGTTGCACATAATCTTAAAACACTTGGGGCAAATGTAACTGTTTGTAGTGTAATAGGGGATGATGAAAGTGGTATAGAACTACTTAAAATGTTTCAAGATATAGATGTTAATACTCAAAATATTTTAATAGAGAAAGAGAGAAAAACATCTAAAAAAACAAGAATTATTGCATTAGGTCAGCAGATAGTGAGATATGATAAAGAGACAAAAGATGACATCTCTCAAAATAGTATTGATAAAATTTTGGAGCTTTTAGAGAAAAATATTAAACAATATGATGCTATTATTCTTTCCGATTATGCAAAAGGTATACTAAATTTTAAACTTTCTCAAGGGATTATAAAATTAGCAAACAATGAAAATATTAAAGTTTTAGTAGACCCTAAAGGGAGTGATTTTTCAAAATATAGAGGAGCTTATCTTCTTACACCTAACAAAAAAGAGGCTACTCTTGCAACAAAAATAGATATTGAAGATGATGTTTCTTTAGAAAAAGTATTGGTAAAGTTAAAAAAAGAGTGTGATTTAGAGGTATCTATGGTCACACTTTCTGAAGATGGTATAGCAACTTATACAGATAGAGTTCAAAAATTTCCAACAGTAGCTAAAGAAATTTTCGATATTACAGGAGCTGGAGATACTGTTATAGCTTCTATCGCTTATGCTTTGAGTTTAGATAAAAGTATAGAGGAAACAGCAAAGTTTTCAAATCTTTCAGCTGGTGTAGTTGTTGGTAAGGTTGGTTCTGCAACAGTTTCTTTAGCTGAGATAGAGGAGTATGAAGCTACTTTGCATAAAAGTAGTTCTGATGCACATATAAAAAACTTTGAAGAGATAGAGGAGATAGTTAAACATCATCGTAGTAATGGCAAAAGAGTGATTTTTACAAATGGTTGTTTTGATATATTGCATATTGGTCATGTGAAATATCTTCAAATCGCTAAAAGTTTTGGAGATATACTTATAGTTGGACTAAACTCCGATGCCTCTGTTTCCAAACTGAAAGGTCCAACGCGTCCTGTAAATATAGCTGAAGATAGAGCGTATCTTTTAGCAGCATTAGAAGCTGTTGATTTTGTAGTGCCGTTTGAAGAAGATACTCCCTTTAATCTTATAAAAATGATAGAGCCTGATGTTTTAGTAAAGGGTGGTGATTATAAGGGGAAAAAAGTTGTTGGAAGTGAGTTTGCCAAAGAGTTACGATTGGTTGATTTTGTAGATGGGAAAAGTACATCTAAAATTATAGAAAAAATAGAGGGGAATATATGTTGAAAAAGATAGGTTTATTATCGTTAAGTGCTATATCTGTATTTGCGATGCACAGTTTCGAGATAAATATTAGTGATAAAGATTTAGGTATTTACACAAAGTTTGATATGGGTCAATTTATAGATACCGTTAGACCAGAATCAACAATGGTTGGGTTCTCTTTTTTTAAAGCAGATGAAGACCATAGTGATGGAGCTATGAGTAGAATAAGACCATTTTATCAAATAAGTTTTTTAAAAAAACGTAAATTGGGTAATAGTGATATAACTTTAGGCTTAGGTATAAAAGCTAATTATACGACACACTATGCCTCTCTACCATTAGGAGCAGAAATTAACTATAAACTTCCAATAGGTGATGTTGTCCCTGTGAATTTTACTGCATTAGCTTATTATGCACCAGAAGTTTTATCTATGATTGATGCAAGAGAGTATTTAGAGTTTGGTTTAGGTTTAAATATTGAAGTGATTAGAGATGGCTTTATAACTGTTGGATATAGAAGATTAGAGACAAATTATGAGTTTCAAGATTATAGACAAGATGCTATATATAATGAGTCTGGATATTTAGGATATAAGTTTACTTTTTAAGTGGGATTGATATTTTATCAATCCTTTAACTCCTCTTTGCTCATTTTATAAATAAAACTAAAGAGTTCAGCTACTGTTTTGTATAGGTTGTCAGGAACTTCATTATCTAGTTCTACTTTTGATAAAAGTTCCACTAAGTCTTCATCTTTTTGTATTGGAATATTATGTAACTCTGCAATTTTTATAATATTTTCTGCATTTCTATCTATTCCTTTCGCCAAAAGACGAGGAGCATTTTCTTTTTCTGCACTATATCTAAGTGCTATCGCTTTTTTTTTCATACATCCACTCTCAAACCAATATCAAAACTGTTTTTTACTATATAGTTTTCTATATCTTTTTTTATATAGTTAAAAACTTTAATATTTTGAGGAAAAATTTCTATATATTGTAGCTCTTGTTTTAAGAGATAAATATTTTTTCTTAATATAGTTTTAAAATTATTATCCTCAGCATAGAGTAAAATATCTATTTTATTTTTTTCATAAAGCATAACTTTAATATGCAATGCCCCAAACTTTTTCAAACTTATATCTATATTACAGTGAAACTTACTATTTTTATCCTCTATAATCTCTATTTTCCCATCTTCAGCTAAATCCCACAAAAATGGTAGATAGATATAGGATGAATGAGATATATGAGAGAGCAGTTGATAATAATCAATCTGTAATAAAATTTTATCAATCTGTTTCAGAATCTCATTCTTATTATCTAGGTGAGATATAGAAATCTCACTGTTCATCTGTAAAAGAATAGCTTTTAAATCTTTGGAACAAACCTCTTTTATATTTTGTGTATTTTTTAGTTTAGATTCTAAAAATATTCCAGAATTAGTAAAAACTTCTTTCATATTATCACTATTTAGAGTATCAATATTTATTAGAAACTTTGAAAGAAGAGGGAATTTTGTAATCTCTAAAAGGTTTTTGATATTGTTTTGAACTGTGCCAAGATTGTTTAATGTTGTATTATTTTTAAGTATAGATAATAGTGTTACATCTGATGTTTTCAAGTTGTTTTTAAAAATATTTTCTAATAAAGATTTTAAATCAGTGGAATATAAAAAAGATTTTATCTCTTGGGGTGTTGCATTTTGAAGTGCAATATTGAGTGCTTTATTATTTTTTGGAGAGATAAATTCCATATATTTGGATGTTGAAATATTTAACATCTAAGAGTATAGCATCTAAAAGTATATATTTTGTATAATACAAAAAAAAATAGAAAAGAGTTTAATATGAAAGAAAAAGTGGTAAAAGTTTTAGAGATTTGGCATAAAAGATTTGAAGATGAAGAGTTCCATTATAGTGAATTTGAAAATTCTGATATAGAGTATTTTATCGGGTGTTTATTATATAATCATTTTGCATTTTCTAAAGCACTAGATACGATGAAAACTATCGATTTATCGTATGATTTTATAGAATCTTGTGGAGATGAATATGATGAGGTTATGGCTATTATAAAAACAATAATTTTTGAGAATGAAACTGATAAACTTCAATATTTACAAAATTTTTTAGTTGAAGCAAAAGCAAAATATAGTGAAGATGAATGCTATCTTTTAAATAGATTATCATACCATGTAGAAGGGATGGCTAGTCGTTATTCAAGTGAATTTAATATGCAACGAGTCAATTTCGAAGCTCCTAAACCTAAAATACGTTCAGCAAATCCACTTTTAAGATAATGAAAAAGTACCTTATAACATCAAGAGAATTTTATACAGATACCCCTGCTATATTTAGAAATACTTTACATCAACAGTTTATGCAACATAAACCAGATTTTGCTTTGTATAGAGATAAGTTAAATCCAAATTACACACTTCAAGCCTCTCATTTTATAGAGGTTTGTTCTCAGTTTGAGAATATAAAAAGTTTTATACATAGAGATATATCTTTAGCTAAAAAACTTAATGCAACAGGTGTACACTTAACTTCAACTCAATTTAGCGAGATAGAGTATGCTCTCTCTTTAAACCTTGAAGTAATTATTAGTACACATAGTTATGATGAGGTTTTAACAGCTCAAAAACTAGGAGTTCATTATGTTACTTATAGTCCTATATTTACATCACCCAATAAAGGAGTACCCAAGGGTGTAGAAAATTTAAAAGAGTTACTTTTAGAAACAGATATTAATGTTTTTGCTTTGGGTGGAATAGTTGGCAATAAACAACTTCAAGAGCTTCAAAAAATAAATTTATTTGGATTTGCTTCTATTCGGTACTTTTATTAAGTTTTATAAGTGGTTTACTCTCCATTTACTAATAGTTAAAGCTAAAATATAATATTATAAAATATTATTTTTAAAGGATATTTTTATGATGTATATAAAAGTTTATATATTAGTTACACTATTTTTTAGTTCTGTGTTGATGGCAAATGTTACAGCTTTAAATGGAGGGTTAGATAGAAAAAATACACTTGTATTTAAATCAGCAAATAGTTATTTAGAGTTGAAAGTTGAAAATAGCTCTATATCTTTAGCAACGACGGATGAAAATCTCATTATAGATGAAAGTTTTTTACTTCAAAATAAAAAAGTAAATGCAGGTAGAAAATTATTTACTAAATATTTACAGCAAACAAAAAAAACTCGTTTGAAAAGTACATCGTATGAGTATAGTTCAAATTTACAAAACTTAAGTATTAGAGAGATAAAGAGTGAACTTTCTAAACATTTAGAAATGAAGTTAAAGCAAAAGCCAAATTATCTTAGTCATACTATAACGAATATATCTGTTCCTGAAGATACAATGGAAAGTATAGATATATCATACAAAATTATTTATAAATCAAATAATAAAAAAATTAGAGTAGTTACATATAGCCAATTATTAAGTGCATTAATAAAAATTCCTAAACCTCTTATTAATATTAAAAAAAGTTTTATTTTAAAATATAAAAATAGATATTTTATATCTGAAATAGTTCTTCAAAAAGATAAACAGGAACATCCTATTACAAACAAGGATATAAAAACTAAAACTTATGCAGTTAAAATTATTGAAGAGTTAAATGTTCATAAAAAACATCTCTATACTATATTCTCAGATATAAAAGATAAATCTATTCTTGAAGTCGTAATGAGTAATAAACTTCCTATATCTCTATCTATAATAGATAAAGATGCTTCTTTAATAGAGTTTAATTTATATAAGATATCTAATCCTGTTACACAAAAATATATGGAAGAGGAACAGAAAAGACCTGTTTTGCTAAATAATTTTGATTTCTCAAAAGAACCGATATGGGCTAATTTTAAAGTAAAAACAGCAGATGGTGTAAAATATTTAAAAACAGACTATAAAATGGTTGGAAAGAGAAAAAATATTATTCAAATATCATTGGATGGTAGTAGTTCTATTTTAAATCCTCAATCAAAATCAACTAAAAAATTAACACACAGTGCTTATATTGTTGATATAAAAACATTCTTATTTGAAATGAAAAAAATTTCAAAACTTAATAATAAAACAAATTTAAAATGGACTCAAAAAGTGAAACAATCTATGTTATCTCTTATGTATAAAGATAGTAATGGTGAGATGGTGAAGAAAAAAATCTCAAGGGGTAGAAAACAGTTTTATGATATATCTGGATTATGGTATTTAATCTCTTGGAGTGCTACAAATAATATATCGGAAAAATCATTTCTTTTTATGAAACAAGATTTTCCATTTGAAGCAAAATATAGTAAAACTACTTATGGCTATTTAGTGACACAAAGAGGAGAAGAAAAATTTAAATTTTATTTAGATAAATATAATCGAATTATAAGAGTTATCGATGTTGATAATGATATAGATATGGCAATTTCAAAAAATGGGTATATAAATAGTAGTATAAATAAAAACATTACATATTTAGATAACTATTTAATAAAACATAATTTAAAAAAGGTAGATTAATTGAAGAGTATATTAACTATTGTTTCATTTTTATCTATCTCTTTATTTATAAATGGTTGTGGAGCTACTAAGAAAAAAGTTGCACCTATTATTTATGAGGAGGCAGAGGTTGAACAAGAGAATGAAGTTGAAACAAGTAATGGAATATCTATTCATGGTATGAGTGGAGCCTATCCTATTAATTATAAAGACAAAAGTTTAGGACGTGGACTTTTCAATCATAAATTTTTTGATTTATCAAATATAATTGTAAGAGATATTAGTGAAAATAGTAATAAAAAGATTAAAATAAAGATAAAAACAAAAAGTAGAAATAAAAATGTGAGAGCATTAGTTAAAGAAGGAAGTAAATATTTTAAACAACTTACTAAATTTAAAGTAGTAGAAAGTTCTACTGCACCTGATGTTATTATTGATATTAAAGAGGTTCAAACAGTAAAGTTTACTATAAACTTTCTCTCTTACTTTTTTGATAGTCAAGGAACAGATAAAGTTATTGATATTGGTATGAGTATTGATGAAATAGCGAAAGAGTCAATAGATGATTGGAGTAAAGTTATTGTAAAAGATAAATATAATCGAAATGTTATTTATAATGTTATGAAAAATCCAGTAACAGTATCTGAATATAATCCAAAATTAATAGGAGAGAAACCTGTAACAAATATAAAATATATGGATGCAGATGAATATTGTTTTAAAACTTATGGAGGATATGTAACACCAATTTATATATATGAATATGCTTTAAGACAGGGGGCTATTAAGCCTCCTAATAATGGTGTAAATCATGAGATGATTTCTGGTTTTGATGAAGAGAATGAAGATGATATTTCTTTAAAACAAGATGGGGATAGAGTAACAGCTGATGAATCAAGTAAAGATGATGATTTTTCAAGTATTGTAATATTTAATTATAAAGCTAAAAGATATACATTTAAAAGGGATAGTTTTGTATCTCAATCTGTAACTTTTAGATGTACAAAATAGGAAGTTAAAATGAAAAAAAAATTATTGACATTAATACTTTTATCGGTATTAGGAGTTGCTAACGATTTAGAAAATGTTAAGTTTGATACAGATAATTTTAATTTATTATGTATCAACCCATTGATTAGTGAAAAAAATAAGAAAAGTAAAGTTTATAAAGCTATTTCGAAAGGATATGCAAGACAACTTACATCTCTTACATATAAAGTAAATAAATTTAGTGAACTTAACTATAAACACTATATCACTAAAAAATATAATACAGAAAAAGATGAAAAAGCCTCGACTGAACTTATGGATATGCTAAATGTGATTAATGATTATTATGAACGTAATGATAAGGAAAAAAGTTCTTCAAAAACAAAAGCTAATGATGGCTTTGGTGAAGATGATGAGGAGTTAGATTTTAGTGAATCAGATGTAAGTGAACTTACAAAGCAAGGTGAAAATAAAAAAGATGAGTATAAAGCAGCATTTGACGCTAGTATGATTCAGATTGAACATATATATGATGTTGAAAATGAAAGTGGATTTTTAGGTTTTGGTGGAGATACACAGTGGAAAATTCCTTATGGAATAGGAGAAGATATAGCAAATTTAACACCTAATGTCATTATAGGGGAGTATTTTAATCCGTCAAAAAAAGGACGAAGATATTATTTGGCTATTAATATATTTATATTTATTCTTGATTCTGATGGTGATTCTCGTGTTATGGTACAAGAGATAGGGGATTATAATTGGAAAAGAAATTATAGATTTATTACAGCTCAAAGTGCTAAAACTATCCAAGATACTGTATCTAAAATGACTAATTTGGATATAAAATGATACGTATTGTATTAATATTACTGATAATTAATAGTTATCTTTTCTCATTTTTAGATGAGGAAAGGTATATTAATGGAAAATATACAAATAATCTCAAAGTTATCTGGATGAATAACAACTCTAAAGGGAAACTACAATCTCTTTTTACAAAAGCTCAAAATGTGGTTTATCAAAAATTATATAAAGATAATGAGTTTGAAAATATTAAAAATGAGCAAAAAGCAGATTATCGTTCTGTGTTAGCTGTTTTAGATGACCCAACTATCTACACTGATAAACGAAAATTATTTGAAGCTGATATGTTAGATTTTTATGATAATGATTTGAATGATGAACTTGTTGCTGTTTTTAGATTGGAAAAAACAGAAAAATCATATCGTTTATATGGATTGAAACTTTTTAAAGATGGGGACAATACTATTGTTACAACAAATGAAGTAAACTCATATACTCAAAATATTACACAAAAGATTTTAGAAAATATGATATATTTTTTCATTAAAAGTAGTATAGATGATTATGAAAGTGTTCCTAGAATAAATGCGAAACAGATGGTACTTTTTCAAGATGAGAAGAGAGATAGTTTAAAAATAGAGATATTTAAAGATCAAAATATTAAAAGATTTATCACATCTGTAACATCTCAAGATTTTCAACTTGCTCAAAAATTAAATTTAATTAAAACGAAAAATTTAAATCAAACTTCTGCTTCAGAGTATTGTGAACTTTTAGGAATGATGCTTGAAAATAAGATTTTTATAAAAGATGGAGATGAAGATAGTTATTATTACTATGAACTTCTTTTTGAAGATATAGCTTTTCAAGATGGAAGAGTTGTAAATAAAAAAGTTTTTAATAAAAATTTGGAGGATAGAGAGTTTAGATGTGTTGATGCTAAAGATAGTATCTCTATAATGCCTATTAAAGAGTATGAGATTCAAAATATTGGAGTTAGATATAGATTGAATAATACAAAACTTATTCATGAAGATAAGATAGTTATGTCAGATATAGTAAAAAAATCTGAAAATAATACCAATATACTTTATACTTTTTTAGCTGATGAGAAAGGAAAAGTCTCTTTTTGGAAAAATGATACTCTTATTTTATCTCAATCATTAAACTCAGAAAATATTCAATCTGTTTATTTAAATAGAAATCTTAAAACAGTAACTATAACAAATAGGTTAGAGATACAAGAGTATTCTATTGATGAGAGTGGTTATTTAAATAGTATTAAAACAACACCCGTAGCTCAGATTAAAAATGGAATATTTGAGATAGAAAAAGTTCTATATAACTCGAAAAGATATTCAATAGATTCAGGTAACTATTTGGTAATAGATGAATTTGAATATAATTTAGGATTTTGGCCAACACATCTTGCTGTTGCATCAAATTTAGTGTTAGTATCAAATGGTAATTCACTTTATCGATATACTTTGGATGAAAATTTTGCAATTATAAATAAAGAATTTTATAGAGGATTTTATGGAGATGTTACTGCATTACGTTATTTCCATAATGAAGAGTATTTAATAGTTGGAACATCAGATTCAGAGATAGTTTTATATAAAAAAGATGAGCTAAATCCAATTAAAGTAATCTCAAATTTTGGATATAACATAAATGATATATCTATATCAGACGATGATAATCATTTAGTTGTAGCAAATGGTGATGGAATAGTTTATATTTTTGATCTTGATGTAATTTTGAATAATATTGTACTTAATCAGGAGAAAAACTAGATGATACAAAAAATATTAATATTAGTTTTATTATCGGTAACTCTATTTGGTGGAACTTTAAGAATTTTGAATATTCCTACTTACTCCTCTATAAAGATAGATGATAAAGAGTATTTTAATGAAACAAAGCGTTTTATTGATATAAAGTTAAAAGAAAAAATATTTTCTTATGATATATCTATCTCAAATAAGAATTTTCAAACATACAGTTTTTCTCAATCTATATCAGATAATAAAGTTGCAGTCCATACACCTCATATGCAGTATACAAAAGAGTATTATACAAATATGTTTATTGAAAAAATAGATGGTAGTTTAGATGGGTGTAGAGAGTTTAAATGTATAGTTGAAAATAGTTTTCAAGTCAATGAAAATACATATAGATTTAAAGATAATTTAGAGGATACAACTGTTGATTTTACTGTTTCTAAAGATGGTTATTATGATGAAACAGATAGTTATGATATAACAAAAAATCAAAAAATTGTTATAGAACCTGTAAGCTCTTTTGGGTATATCGGTATTGGGTTTGTTTTTGGGAATTATCCAGCGTCTGAGCATCTAGGTTTAACAGTTGGAGATGATAGAATATCTTATAAATTTGAAGATATATCTTTAAGTGGTGGGGAGATATATTATAAAAAAAATACTCCAATTAATCTTTTTATAGGTTTAAATTTTACATATCTTAAAAGTAAAGAATCTTTTGAAGAGAGTAGTTATGATAATTTTGGTACATATAGTGAGTATAGTGGTGACCCTCTTATAACTATGATGAGTCTTGGTCTAAGTGTAGGGTATAAATGGGATTCTTTACTTATGGAAATCGGTATGAGGCAACAAAATTTTGAAATCTCTAAAACTTATCAAGATGTAACATATAGTACAACAAGTGATGAGGTTACACCTTTTATCTCTCTTAATTTTATCTTCTTTACTTATTTTGCTATTGGGGTGACAGTATCGAATGTCATGGTAGAAGATGGAGAATCTGAATTAGCAACAGCTTCTTTACAACTTGTTTTTTAAAAGGAAAAGTATGCAAAAAAATATTATTCAGGTAATAATGCTTTTAGTTATTATTTTATTAAGTGCTTGTCAAAGTGATAGTGCTGATGCCAAATCTTCAAGTCGTGATATAAAAGAGATATATTCTAACTCTTCTACTTTGGATGAAACTATTCCTAAATCTGTTTCTATAGTTGCTGGGGAGAGTATCTCTTTTAGTACAAAAGGAAATTTTATTTTTCATGGCAAAGGTCAATATCTTGGTAATTATTACTCTTGGAATACTTTGAAAAATGAAGTTGGTCAATATATAATCACTTTTTTCGACAATGAAAATAGAGAACAAAATGTTACAATAAATGTAACATCTATTGTTAAAACTCCAACGATTACAGCTTCACAAGGAGAGTATAGTGATAGGGTAAATATTAATATCAATACAGATGTTAATTATTATAATACACATCTATTTTATTCTCCAATAAAAGATGGAACATATATCTCTCTGGAGGGTAATCAACATATTTTAAATTCATCTGCAACAATATTAGATTATTTTTATAAAGTACAAATAGTAGATGAAAATGGAAACTATTCTTTAAAAAGTAAACCTGTAAAAGGTTATTTTGCATCTCCTACTCCTTCAAATATAACAACCTCTTTAGACAATAAAATAGGTACAGTAAACCTTGCTTGGAGTATTGCATATCCAAATTTAGAAAACTTAACATATAATATTTTTAGGGATAAAAACTGTGATAATATTATAGATGAAATAATAACAGGTATCACAACAAACTCCTATAGAGATGAAAATCTAACACTAGGGGACAATTATTGTTATAAAATATCTTCTGTTGTAAATAATAGAGAGAGTCAAAGAAGTTATAGTTCATACTCTTTAGATATGAAAGTTCCTAAACCTCAAAATATAGTTTTTACAACAACTATAAATAGTGCAACTCTCTCTTGGGATAAAGTAGTTGGAGTAGATAGATATAAAGTATATAGATCATCTAGCCGATATGGTAATTTTTCTTTGTTAGCCTCTTTAATAGATACTAAATATACAGATAAAAGTGTAAATTTTAATGAGATAAAATATTATAAAGTTGTTGCAGTAAAAGATAATATAGAATCTGATAGTGATAATAGATTAGAAGTTCATATTTTACCTGCATATCCAAAAAACTTCACAGCCTCTCAAGGAACATATAGTGATATGATAAAATTATCTTGGAGTAAAAATAGTAATGTAGATAGTTATACTCTTTATAGAGCAACAGAGATAAATGGTTACTATACTACTTTGGAGCAAAATATAGTGCCAAATATAGAAAAGTATGTAGATATAGATGCAGATATAAATACAACTTACTTCTATAAGATAGTATCTGTTTATAATAATCAAAAAGGAGATGATTCAAAGATTGAATTAGGTTATTATGGTGATACTGTATATGATGGTATGCAATTAAAAAGCAAAGTACCCTACAACTTAAAAATAGAAAATGGAATTTTAAGTTGGAATAAAGCTGAAAACATAATAACTTACAATATCTATTCATCAACATCCAAAGATGGAAACTTTAGTTTAGATGGAAGTAGTTCAACACTCTCTTATACACCAAATAATGATAAACAGTTTTTCTATCTAAAGGGTGTTAAAGCAGATGGAACATTAACTAGGGCTACTCAAGTAATTTACTATATACCAATATCTCCAACAGTTGTAAATATAAATTCAAATGTGGATGAGGTTTATTTAGATTGGAACTCTACTAATGCTACATCTTATAATATCTATAAAGAGATAGATAGTGAATATACTCTTATAAATACAGTGCAAACAACAAGATATACAGATATCAATGTAACATATAGTGAACGTTGTAAATATAAGATAACAGCCAATTTTTTAACTGAAACATCAGATGTAGCACAAACATCATATATTTCAGAGTATGTAAAAGTTCAAGAACCATCAAATTTAGTTGCTTCTAATGGTCAATATAGTGATAGAGTTATATTAAATTGGAGTGCAAATGATAAAGCTGATAGTTACTCTTTATATCGAGCAACATCTATAAATGGTTCATACTCTCAGATAGTGAATTCTCAAAATATTACAAGATTTGAAGATAGTTCAGTATCTATGGAAACAGTATATTATTATAAAATTAGGTCAGTTTATAATAATAGCTATGGAGATTATGCGGATATAGTAACGGGTAGTTTTGGTTCAACACAGCTTATTTCAACATTTAGTGCATCTATAAATACACCTAGAGGTATCGCTTTTGATTCTCATAATAATTTGTATGCTTTAGATTATAATTATAATACTATTTATAAAATTACACCGAATGGAGAAAAAACAATATTTGTTTCAGATATTAACTACCCTTATGATATTGCAATAGATAGTAAAGATAATATTTATATATCTGAAAACAGTAATAATCAAGTATATAAGGTAACTTTAACAGGAGAAGAAATAGCACTTAATATAGATTTAGGAGAACCAAAAGGGTTAGCAATAGATAGTGAAGATAGCCTTTATATAGTAGATTATAGTTACAATAAAGTGCATAAAATAGATACGGAAGGTTCTATATCTACTTTTAAAACAGCATTAAACTCTCCTAAGGCTATAACAATAGATTCTTTAGATAATGTTTATATATCTGATAGTGTAAATGATAAAATATATAGATATAAATCTGATGGAACAGATGAAACAGAGTTTGTATCTGGTGTATCGGGAGTCGGATATATAACAGTTAATAGTAATAATTTCTATATATCTGCTGATGGAGATAATAGTCTTTATAAAGTAGATAATTTTGAAAATAGAGAAAAAATAGCATCATACTCTACTCCTACTGGTATAGCATTTGATAGTGAGAATAATCTTTATATAGCTGATGATTATAATAACGATATATATAAGTATACTATTATTAAAAGCACTGTTCCTTATAATGTAGTATTGAACGATACTACTCTTTCTTGGAGTAAAACAGATGATGCTATCTCTTATGAAGTTTTTTCTAGTAGTTCAGAAGATGGTACATATTCAGTTTTAAAAGATAGTATTGAAGCACTCTCTTATGAGTTAGATTCTACGGGAGAATATTATAAAATAAGAGCAAAATTTTTAGATGGTAGTTATAGTAACTTAACGTATGCAGTTCATTAATCTCTCTTTATTACTATTCTCATCTTGTTTGGTAGCACAAACAGTAACTATTGAGGGTGGTAGTTACACTTTACCAGTTCAAAAAAGTTTTTATAGTAAGAGTATAGAAAAAAAGATAGTTATAAAAACTTTTAAGATAGATAAATATGAAGTTTCAAATAGTCGCTTTGGAAAAAAGATAGAGTTTGAAGATGAGTTACATTTTCCCGTTGTCTCTTTAAGTTATGACGATGCCGAAAATTTTTGTAAAAAGATGGATGGTAACTTACCAACAGTGGAACAATGGCTAGTAGCTAGCTCTTTTGAAAAGGGGCAGTTTTATAGATTTGCTACTCAACAATACCCTATAATAGATGAAAAAAATATAAATATTGTAGAGGAGAGAGCCTCTGAACTTGAAAAAAATGGTTATGGAGCATTGAACGATTTAGTAGATGTTAAAGATGCTTTAGTTGGAAATAATAAGATAGTAGGTATGTGTGGTAATGTGTGGGAGATGACACGAAGTAGTGGGGAGTATGTCGTGTTAAAAGGAGCTAGTTTTTATAATAGTGAATCGATAGATATGATGGATACTCGAGTAGAAAATAGAGTTTTAAAATCATCTCTTAAAGAGTATGAACATATCGGTTTTCGATGTGTGTATGAGAAGTAGGGAAGTTAATGAAAATTTGTGTAGAGGTAGAGGGTTTAGATAAAAGTTTTAAAGACCATAATAACCAAGATATTAAAGTGTTAGAAAACTTAAAATTTGAAGCAAAATCTGGAGAGATAACTATTATTATGGGTCCAAGTGGATGTGGTAAATCTACACTTTTAAATATACTCTCTACCATAGATAATGAGTTTGATAATGGACTAGTTAGGGTGATGGATGAAGATGTTAAACTTTTAAATGAATCTAAAAAAGCAAAATTTAGAAACAAAAATATAGGTTTTATTTTTCAATCTCATGAATTAATATCGGAGTTTAATGTTTTAGAAAACTGTGCTATTCCTCTTAAATTACAGGGAATGAATGCAAAAAAATCCTATAAAGAGGCATATAAACTTTTAGAAAAATTTAATATTCCAACTACTAATCACGAAAAATTTCCAAGAGAACTTTCAGGTGGACAACAGCAACGTGTAGGGATTATACGGGCAATGATAAATAAACCAAATATTATTTTTGCAGATGAACCAACTGGAAATTTAGATATAAAAAGTAGAGATATAGTAAACCAAGAGCTACAAAAACTTATATACCCAACCGATGAAAACCCAGAAGGGATAGCTCTTATTATTGTAACACATGATGAAACATATCTTGATGAGAGTTATAGTCATAGTGTCTATAAGTTTAAAGAGATAGAAGATAAAGAGAATAGGGATAGAGTAAAATATCAGCTCTATAAAGAGAGATAGCTTTTGAATATACTCAAAGAATCATTAAAAATATTTTTCACTCTTTTTAAAAAATCACTTTTTATATCTATGATTATAGTATTTATATCTTTTTTTATTATCACGATTATTCCTATAATTATAAATAGTTATAATGAATCGTTAGAAAAATCTTTAGCTACAAAACAGCCACATATAATAGTAAATTATATAGATGAAAGAAGAGAGTTTTCAGATAGTGAACTTTTAGAGTTGCAAAAGAGAGTTATTGAAAAGATAGGTAGCGATAAAATAGCTCAAATAAATGCTTATGTTAAAGCAACAAAATTTATAAATCTAAAAAGCTATGGAAATAATCTTTCTGAGTTTTCAGGCTATATCGATATTATAGGTCTGACAACAAATCACTACCCTATATGCTATGATTTTGAGAGTTTTACTCCTGTTATGCTAGATGGATTTGGATTTAAAATAACAGGTTTAGAGATGTTTGAGGAGTTTAGAACTAGTGATAAAACCCTGTTTTTTAATAGCAGTTTATATCATTCTATCTCTCCTTTAGTAACTTATCAAGCAACTTTTGAGCAAGGGTATCATCTAGGAGAGGGAAAAATATCTTATGCTAAAGGAAGATTCTTAGGGATAGTGGAAGATTTCTATGAGAAACCTATTATCTATATTGATAGTAAAAACCTAAATAAAATCTTAGGGAATAAGCAAAATCACTACTCAGGTCTTATGATAAATATAAATAATCAAAAAGAGTTACTAGAGATAAAGTCAGAATTAAATCTTTTTTTTAATAGTGATAAAAAAAGAGTTACAATAGCAACATGGAGAGAGTTAAATAAGAAACAAAATGAGATATTTAAAATCTTTACACAAGTTGGAGAGTTTTTAAAATGGATAATACTTATCTTAGCCACATCGGCTGTTTCTATCTATCTCTACAAATCACTTCTTATGAAACAACCTGAACTAAGACTTTTAAATATTTTAGGATTACGTCTTACCTATATTGTAAATATAACTATCATGATAACAATGGCTTTATCGGTTATGCTTTCAGCATATTTAGCAGATAGAATGATGAACTATATATATAGTTCAGTGTTACATCAAACTTCCAAGGTTGATATATCTTTTTATATTCAAGATATATTGTTATCATATACTATTTTGTTTATCGTGACTTTATCGATAGTAAACAATCTCTTTAAACAAAAATATAATATTTTTAAGTAGTTAGTATGTATATAAATCAGATAAAAATTCTTTATACACTTTTTTTTAAATCAAGTAACTTTCTTTTAAAAACCTCTATATTTATGCTTCCTATTATTATTGCGATAAGTTTTGCATCTATATTTTTCATAAATAATCTTTCTCACTCTTATAAACACTATCTACTTCAAAGTTATATAGGAACACAGGGTGTTATAACTATTCATAGTTCAAATTCAAACTATCTTAAAGAGTTACAAGAGCAGTTTAGAACACAATCAAATTCTTTAAAAAAGGAGCTACTTGAAAATATAGTTATCAGTAGTTCAAAATATAGTTTAGAGAAAAGTATTAAAATTATAGTTTTAGAAGATAGTTATCTAAGAAAAAGAGTTCATTATACAAATCAAGCATTGGCAATAAATAAAGTTCTAGCAAATATCTTAGGAGATGTAAAAGCACTTTCACTTTCAAATCCAGATACAAATAGTTCCATAGCTTTAAAAAACTTAACGGTTATCGATAGTGGATTTTTATCGGTAGAGCCTTTAATTTTTATGAGTAAAGAGTTTATAGAGAGTTTAGGATATAAAAAAATAGTATTTAATGCTTTAGAGCTAGATATATCCCTTGAAGATATTCCAAATGCAAAGTTAAAAGCGATACAACTTTCAGAAAAAGATGCCACTGATATATATTTTAAAGATATATTATCCCAACATCAATCTTCTCAAGAGCTTTTTGATAATATTAGGTATATAGAGTATATAGTTTTACTAATAACATCTATGCTCTCTTTTATTATATTAACAGGTGCTTTAAATATTATTGCAAAGATAAAAGAGAAAGCTATATCGTTGTTGCGTATTTATGGATTATCAACATCGCTTATATCTTTTGGATTGACATTTATGAGTATATCTATCTTAATTATTGCAATTATTTTAGCTTATTTTATTTTTGAATTTATGAAGATATATTTTATTTATAGTATAGATTTAGGGTCTAATTTTTTTCTTCCCCTTAATTATATAGTAATATATATAGTATCTTTTATCTTCATTATTTTTACACTATTGACCTATTTATGGGCATATAAAACATTTAAAGGAAAAATTATTTTATGAAAAAATTGACTTTAGTAATCGTACTTCTCTTTGGTACAGCTCTTTTTGGTTTCCTCTTTGACTTAGGTTCTCGTGATGAACCTCAATGGCTTATTGAGTATAAGACAGGTGAGTTTGAACAAAATGATAACAAAAATATCTATTTTATAGGTATATCTCAATCTTATAAGAATTCACAAGAAAAAAAAGCTATTCAAGGTGCAAGACAGAATGGTTTAAGTCAGATAGCAAACTATATAAATGTTTCTATCGGTTCATCTGTAAAGATAAAGACAGTTGTACAAGATGATGATTTAAATGAAAATTTGGAGAGTGATATTAGTAGTCTCTCTTTTGCTGATTTAGATTCTATTGTACCCTCAAAAGAGTTTATTTCCTCTAAAGGGGAAAATATTATAGGGTATACTCTTTATAAAATAACAAAAGAGGAATTAAAAGAGAAACAGTTAGAGTATAAAAGAAAATCAGAGCAGTATAGAAATTTACTAAATGAGTGTAAAGAAAAAATTCAAAATAATGATATAGATTTAGCAAATGAGGTTGTTCAAAAATTAAAAGGGTTTAAACAATCAAAATATGATGTGGAGTATCTTTCTTTAGTCAAAGAGATAGAAAAACTTTTTAATGTAAATGTTACTAGTAATATTAGAAAAGGGAAAATATTTAAACTCAATGAGTATATAAAATTAACATTACGCCCATCTAAAAGTGTATATATCTATGTACTTCAACAGTATGGAAATAGTAAAAAAGTAAAGATGCTTTTTCCAAATGAGCAAGATAACAATAACTATCTTAATGCTAAAAAGAGTAAAACTCTAAGAGTGAAAACAATTAGAAAACATCTTACGAACTCTTATAATCAGATTATAGTTTATGCTTCATATAGACAAATACCATTTATAAATCATATTAATAATAGTTATGAACTTTCAAATAAAAAAGATGCTAAATGGCAAAATATGCTTGAAGATATAGAGGAAAAATCAACTCTTTTTAGAAAAAATCTTAAATATAAAGTAGATAATAAAAAAGAGACAAAAGCAAAAATATGTTTAATTGTAGAAGGCAGTGGTATTCTTGCAACAAAAATAGTGAAAGAGTCGAAATCTCTCTTAAAAAAATCGATGAGTGTGCAAAAGTGTAATAGCGTAGAATACAAAATAACTGTATATTATGATGAATCTTCAGAGTATGAAGAGGCATTAGAACAGCAAATTAGGACAGTAACATATTCATATAGTGTAGATTATGATGGAGATGAAATATACTCATCAGATGAGATAAATGAACGCTTTTATGCAAAAGATTCAAAATCTAAAATGATGAGAGGTTTACGTTCTGATATGAAGTTGATTATCAAAGAGATGATTTCAACAATTAAAGATAACCGATAAAACTATCGAGTTTGACCATTACCATAAATTTTAAATTTATAGGTAGTAAGTCCCTCTATCCCCATAGGTCCACGAGCATGAAGTTTATTTGTACTTATACCAACTTCAGCTCCAAAACCAAATGCCCCACCATCTGTAAAGCGAGTAGAAGCATTTACATAAACAGCAGCTGCATCGATAGCATTTAAAAATATTTCAGCAGTAGTAATATTTTCACTAATAATAGCTTCTGAGTGACCAGAACCAAATTTTACTATATGTTTTATAGCACCTTCTACACCATTTACTACTTTTATATTTAAGATATTTGCAAGATACTCAGTGTCAAAATCTTGTTCACTTGCATCAGAAACATCTATAATATTTTGAGTATTTTTACACCCTTTAAGTTGTGTATGCACTTCATCAAAAGCTTTTTTAAGAAGAGGTAGAGTCTCTTTGGCTATCGCTTCATCTATTAAAAGAGTTTCCATAGCATTACAAACCCCAGGACGTTGTACTTTAGCATTTATTGCGATAGCTATTGCATTGTCTATCTTTGCATCTTTGTCTATATATGTATGACATTGCCCTTTATCGTGCTTTACAACACTTACAGTTGCATTCTCACTTACAAATTTGATAAGTCCCGCACCACCACGAGGGATAATAAGGTCTACATATTTATCCATTTTAATAAGTTTAGCTACACCCTCACGAGATGTATCAGGGATAAGAGATATAAGAGATTCAGGAAGATTATTTTTAACTAAAACAGCTTGAAGAACTTTAGCTATGGCTTTATTTGAGTTATCAGCCTCTTTTCCACCTTTTAATACACAAACATTTGAACTTTTAAAACAGAGTGCAGCAGTATCTGATGTAACATTTGGACGAGATTCATAGATAATACCTATAACACCGATAGCGATAGAAACTTTCTCTATTTTTAAGCCATCTTCAGTAACCCAACCATCAAGAACACGACCAACAGGCTCTTTAAGTCCAGCTATCTCTTCGATAGCAATAGCCATAGCATCTATACGTTGTACATCTAAAAAAAGTCTATCTATAAGTGCTGATGAAAGATTATTTTTCTTTCCATCTATCATATCTAACTGATTTGCTTTAAGTATATCTTGATTTTTATCTCTGAGTGATTGAGCCATCTCTTTTAATATACGATTTTTTTCATATCCACTTAATGTAGATAAAACTCTACTAGCATCTTTAGCTTCTTCTAAAAACTGTTCCATATTTGAACCCCTTTTAATTTTAATAGTGAAAGATTATACCCCTATAAATATAAATATAGCTTTATTTAAGAATTAACTAAGTTTAATTTACTATAATTACGGCATCAAAACAAAGTGGGTCTTTAGCTCAGTTGGTTAGAGCCCTCCGCTCATAACGGAGTGGTCATGTGTTCGAGTCACATAGGACCCACCACTTTATTTCTTCAATTCATAAAACAATTTCTATTTAAAATCAATAAACTATTTTTTAATTAAATTCAGATATAAAATTTTTATAGGTCTGTAATTTAATTTATCTCTTACAAATTCTAAATTTAAGCAAACTTTTATATATAATCCACTATAATTTCACCACTTCAAAAGGACGAGTGGGTGAGCGGTTGAAACCACATCCCTGCTAAGGATGCGTATGGGTAACTGTACCGAGAGTTCGAATCTCTCCTCGTCCACCACTTGAAGTTACTTTAAAATCCTAAACATTTTTACAAACTTTAGCTATAATCTGATGAAAAATATCACTATTTTATATTTATAGGCTAATTAATGTTAAATCTTAAAAATCCCAACCTTTACAATAATCGTGAACTATCTTGGTTACAGTTTAATACAAGAGTATTGAAACAAGCACAAGATGAATCTCTTCCTCTTCTTGAACGTCTAAAATTTCTTGCTATTTATGGAACAAATTTAGATGAATTTTATATGATACGTATAGCAGGACTCAAAAAACTTTTTGCAGAGGGTATTATAGTATCTGGTGCAGATAAACTTACACCTATGCAACAACTTAGAGAGATTAGAAGTTACCTTCATACAGAACAACAGATTTTAGAAAAATGTATGAAAGATATTCTTCTAAAGTTAGAAACAGAAGGTTTGATTATAAAATCCTATGGTGATGCCACTGTTCAAGAGAAAGATAAACTCAATAAATTCTTTTATGAAAATATCTATCCAGTTATTATCCCAATCGCAATAGATGCTACACATCCTTTTCCTCATCTAAATAATTTAAGTTTTGGATTGATTGTAAAATTGAATGATATTGATGATAGTACTATTGAAAGATTTGGTATTATTCGAGTACCTCGTGTATTAAGTAGATTTATAGAGCTAGGAAATGGTACTTATGTTCCTATTGAGAGTGTTGTCGCTCAACATGTTGAAACTCTTTTTCCTGGTTATAGTTTAAATAAATACTCCTCTTTTCGAGTTACTAGAAATGCAGATTTAGCGATAGAAGAGGAGGAAGCTGATGATTTTATGGAGATTCTTGAAGAGGGATTAAAATTACGTCGTAAAGGAGAGATGGTTCGTCTTGAGATAGGGAAAAATTCTGATGCAGAGATTATAAACTTTTTTAATAGCCATACAAATGTTTATAAAGATGATATATATAAATTTCAAACACCTTTAAATCTTTCGAGTCTTTGGCAAATAGTAGGAAATAAAGATTTTGCACATTTAGTATTACCTCCATTTAAACCAAAAATATTACCTCCTTTAAATAATAATGAAAATATTTTTACAACATTAGAGAAACAAGATATTTTAATGTATCACCCTTATGAAAGTTTTGAACCCGTTGTGAAGTTTATTCAAACAGCTTCAAAAGATAGTGATGTTGTTGCTATTAAGATGACTCTTTATCGTTCGGGAACAAACTCTCCGATTGTTCATGCTTTAATGCACGCTGCTGAGAGTGGAAAGCAAGTAACTGTTATGGTAGAACTAAAAGCAAGGTTTGATGAAGAAAATAATCTTATCTGGGCAAAAGCACTTGAAAAAGCTGGTGCACATGTTATTTATGGGATAAAAGGTTTTAAAGTTCATGCAAAAGCAACTCTTATCACAAGACGAAAAGATGGAAAATTAAAACAGTATGCTCATGTAGGAACAGGAAACTATAATCCGGGGACAGCAAAAATCTATACAGATATGAGTTATATGACAAGTAAAGATGTTATAACAAATGATTTAACACGATTTTTTCACTTTTTAACAGGTTTTAGTAAAAAAGGGAGTCTAAATGAACTCTATATGGCACCAGCACAGATAAAACCTAAATTATTATCACTTATTCAACATGAACAGAAACAGGGAGAAAAGGGACATATCATAGCAAAGATAAACTCTTTGGTTGATGAAGATATTATAAGAGCTTTATATAAAGCAAGTCAAGCAGGTGTAAAGATAGAACTTATTGTTCGTGGTATATGTGCTTTAAAACCAAATCTTAAGGGTGTTAGTGAAAATATTAGAGTTATTTCAATATTGGGAAAATATTTAGAACACCCTCGAAGTTTCTATTTTAAAAATGATGAAACTCAAGTTTATATCTCTAGTGCAGATTGGATGCCTAGAAACCTTGTAAGAAGAATAGAACTTTTGACAGCAATAAAAGATGATTTAGCTAAAGAAAAAATTATTCAGATACTAAAACTTCAATGTTCAGATAATACATTGGCACATGAACTTCAAAGTGATGGTTCTTATACAAAAATAGAAAGAGATGGTGCAAAATCTATAAATAATCATAAACTTATAGAAGATTTTGTAAATCGTGTAACAAAAGCAACAAAAAAAGAGTCATCAACGAAGATTCAACAACTTGCTTCAAGATTATATATAGAGAGTTAAAAATGATACATAAATTTAAAGATAGTTTACCAAAGTTAGGAAAAGATACATGGGTCGCACCATCAGCAGATGTTGTTGGTGATGTAAGTTGTGGAGAGGATTGCTCTATATGGTTTGGATGTGTTGTTCGTGGAGATGTTCACTATATAAAAATAGGTTCACGAGTAAATATTCAAGATTTGAGTATGATTCATGTAACTCATTATAAAAAAGCAGATAAAAGTGATGGAAATCCTACTATTATAGGGGATGATGTCACAATAGGGCATCGTGTAATGCTTCACGGATGTACTATTGAGAAAGCTTGTCTCATAGGGATGAGTGCAACAATACTTGATGGTGCTATAATAGGTGAAGAGAGTATAGTTGGAGCAGGGGCATTAGTTACAAAAAATAAAGTTTTTCCTCCTCGTTCACTTATCGTTGGCTCACCTGCAAAAGTTGTAAGAGAGTTAAGTGATGATGAGGTAAAGGAACTATATGCCTCTGCTAGTCGTTATGTAAAATTTAAAAAAGATTATAATTAGTAATTCATACTTAAAGGTTCTAACACTTCATAAGTGACAGAGTTATTTGTCGCTCTATATATTTTTATCTTTGAAGACCTATAAGAGATTATAGTTGGTCTATTTTTATTTAAAATATATCTTACTTGAGAGTAAAATGCTGGTCTAATAGAAGCATCAGTAAACTCTCTGTAAGTAAACAAAATCATTCCTCTCTCTACACCATCATATAAAAGTTCCATTTTACGATAAGATTTTTCTTTATCTGCCTGAACTGCTTTTCTAAATGTTAAAGAGTTACTTAAACTTGATGGTCCCATAGAATTTCCACTTTTATACACTATAAAAAAGTTGTCTATCTCATCATACTCCTCTATAAAACATACTTTTTGAAGTTTGTCATTTCCCATAAGTTTATAAAAGTCACCACAGTAATATATCTCTTCAGTTTGAGAGTCAATATATTTTTGAGCAAAATCTCCTTTTTTCATGGAGATAGAACCTAAGAGATTTGAATCTTCAAAATTTTCTAAAATTTGTATTCCTCTTATTTCTGTGTAATCATATTTATTTATAAGAGGTTCTCCTCTATTTTTAGTCATTCTTATATGCTCTTTCGTATCAGAACCAACACGTGTTCTTTTTTCTGGAGTAGCTTCAAACAAACCAATACAACCATTAAAAAACAATATTGTTAAGAGTGAAAATAGTATTATATTTTTCTTCATTTCTATCCTTTAATTTTTGAGGTATTATATATATATAAACTTTAATTTTTCAAAATAGAGTGGCTAAGGTCTAAAAGTGATATAATTTCATAATTTTAAAAAAGAGAGATATTATGGAACTATGTGTTGCACTTGATTTAGCTACAAAAGAGAAAAACCTTGATTTAGTTGAAAAAATAAAAGATTATAATGTTTGGCTTAAAGTAGGTCTTAGAACATATATAAGAGATGGTGAGGAGTTTTTACTTGCATTGAAAAAAATCAATCCAAACTTTAAAATATTTTTAGATTTAAAACTTTATGATATTCCAAATACAATGGCTGATTCTGCTGAGTCTATTATGGGTCTTGGAGTAGATATGTTTAATGTTCATGCAAGTGCTGGAAAGCGTGCAATGAGTGAAGTTATGAATAGGCTAAAAAAATATGAAGAGAGACCTATTGTTTTAGCTGTTACTGCTTTAACTTCTTTTAGTGAAGATGAGTTTCAAGATGTTTACGAGAAAGATATAGCTACAAAAGCTGATCAGTTTGCAAAAGATGCTATGGAAAGTGGTTTAGATGGCGTTGTTTGTTCTGCATTTGAGAGTAAATCTATTAAAAATATTACAGATAAATCTTTTATGACACTTACTCCAGGTATTAGACCATTTGGTGAAGATGCAGGAGATCAAAAACGAGTTGCAGATATAGAGTTTGCTCATAATGCTTTAGTTGATTTTATAGTTGTTGGACGACCTATATATCAAGATGAAAATCCTTCTGAGGTTGTAAAACGGATTTTAGAAAAACTTTAGTTTAAAAAAGCTAAAGATAAAAAAAGCTTTAAAGTGTATAATTTCGTAACACTTTTAGGCTAGGAGAACTATTGTCCGATTTAACACTTATTTTACTTGCAGCTGGTAGTTCTAGCCGTTTTGGGCTGGATGTCAAAAAACAGTGGTTACGTATAAATCATCAACCACTGTGGCAATTTGTAGCACAAAAACTTCAAAAGAGCAATAGATTTAAAAAGATAATTATAACATCATCTTCTGATGATATAGAATTTATGAAAAATTATGCAGATTATATATTTGTAGAGGGTTCAACTACTCGTCAAAAATCTTTACAAAATGCCCTTAAAGAGGTCGATACAGAGTTTGTTTTAGTAAGTGATATAGCTCGTGCTTGTATCAATGAAGATTTTTTAGACCTTATCATCTCAAAAAAAAATCAAACAGACTCTATTGTACCCTATTTACCCATTACAGATACAGTAGTGTATAGGAATGAAACAATAGATAGAGATGAGGTAAAACGAATTCAAACCCCACAACTCTCTAAAACTGCTATTTTAAAAGAAGCACTTAATACAGATAAAGAGTATACAGATGAAAGTAGTGCTATCGTTGCAAATGGTGGTACGAGAGAGTTTATTTTAGGGGATGAAGATGCTCATAAAATAACATATTTTCAAGACTTAAAAAAGCTTCCCTGTTTAGAAACCCCCTCTCATGATATACTAAGTGGAAATGGTTTTGATGTTCATGCTTTTGAGGATGATAAAGAGATGTGGCTTGGTGGTGTTTTAATAGACTCCCCTTATGGTTTTAAAGCTCATAGTGATGGAGATGTTGCTATTCATGCACTTATTGATGCTCTTTTAGGTGCTAGTGGTATAGGTGATATTGGTATGATTTTTCCAGATAATGACAACTCCTATGCAGGAATAGATTCTAAAAAACTTCTTCAAATCATAGTAAAAAAGATATATAATTTTGGTTTTATTATTGTTAATGTTGATATAACTATAACAGCTGAAAAGCCGAGAGTTGGAAAATATAAACAACAGATGCGAGAGAGTTTAGCAGAGATATTAAATATCGATAGAGCAAGAGTAAATGTAAAAGCAACTACTACCGAAAAACTTGGATTTATAGGTAGAGGTGAAGGTGTTGGTGTGATAGCTAATGCAAATTTAAAATATTTTGATTGGTCAAAATAAAAAATTAACGAAGGTAAAAGATTGAGAATACTGATAATTGAGAATGAAATTTATTTAGCACAGAGTATTGCTACTAAATTGGGTGAAAGAGGTCATATTTGTGAGATGTGTACCTCTATAAAAGATGCGATACAAAGTATAGATTATGATGTTGTTTTATTATCTACAAATATTAATGGACAAGATTTTCATCCTGTAATAGAGATATTTAATAAATCGATAGTTATTTTAATGGTTTCTTATATCAGTAACGATACTGTATCTAAACCTTTATCTGCTGGGGCAAAAGATTATATTTTAAAACCATTTATGATAGAGGAACTTATACGTAAAATCGACCACTATCAAGATTATGAACGATTGAAAAAACGAAATGAAGCGTATGAAAAATATCTCACTCATTCATTTGAAAACGTTAAAACAGAGCATAATCACATAGGTATGACACTCCCCGTATTTATATCTTCAAATTTTCAAAAATATGCAGATGCTTTTGCTTTTAAACATGCACAAGTAAAAAACAGGTCTATATATTTTATAAATCTTCAAGATTCTAAAGCGATAGATGAGATAGCAACAGCTCCTGTAAATAGTATTATATATATAATTAACTATAATATTTTAAAGAAAAATGAAAAAAAGTTGTTCTTAGAGTTGATTGTTAATAAAGATGTAATTGTTACAAGTAATGACAAAATTGTAGATATAGATTTTCCTATTATTGAGATAAAAAGTGAAAATAGTATTTTTGATAAAAGTGATATTTTACCGATAGAGGATTATGTAAGATTTATTGTTCTTCAATATCAACATAAATACCCAGATACAGAACTTTCTAAAAAATTAGGAATTAGCCGAAAAAGTTTATGGGAAAAAAGAAAAAAGTATGACATTATCAAGAAAAAATAAAACTATCTATATTGATAGAGAAGCAGGTTCAGCATTAGAACTTGTAAAAGATAAAGTTTTTTTTCCCCTTGTGAGTCTTATGGGAAAAGAGACAAGTAAAAAAGTATTAAAAACAGGTCTTATTAAAGATAAAAGTTTTCCTTTTCCTTTTATATTAGCTCCTGCTGGTAAAAGAAATCAAAAAGTGATATTATCTCTTGAGATAGGTGAAGAGATTACTATTCTTTGTGAAGGAACAGATTTTGCAACTCTTATCGTAGATGAGATATTTGAGATAGACCCTCAAGAGAGAATAAAAGATATTTATGGAACAGATGATTTAACTCACCCAGGGGTTAAATCTACGATAAAAAGATTGGGAAAATTTGCTATTAGTGGTGAATATAAACTTATAAAACCCTCTCAAAATCAAAATATCAAGATAATTCAAGATGCAAAAAATGTTATAAATGCTAAACATACAACATCTCTATTTATGGCTGTAAACCCTTTACACCGTGGACATGAACGTCTTATCCGTCAATCTCTTGATAATACTGACCTTTTGGTAATATTTTTATTAAAACCCTATGAAACATCAAACCTTAGTTATGAGATACGAAAAGAGGCATTAGAGTTTTTTATTTTAAATTTTCTACCCAAAAATCGTGTAGTTATCGTTCCTTTAGAAAATAGCTATATATTTGCAGGTTTTAATGAGATAATAATCGATTCTATCGTAGCAAAAAATCATGGTTGTGATAAGCTAATAGTAGGGCGTAATCATGCAGGTTTAGGTATGTTTTATGATTGTAATTCAAATAAATCTATCATAGATAGAGTAAAAGGAATAGATATCGATATTGAGATAGCAGGAGAGTATGTTTATTGTGATAAATGTACAACACTTGTAAGTAAAGATACTTGCCCTCATGGACAGCATCATCATATCTCTTATCATGCAGAATCTATCCTTGCCCTTTTAGAGTTGGGAATACTTCCTCCTGCAGTACTTATAAGAAAAGAGATTTCAGCTTTTATTCTCTCTAAATTATTACCAAATAGATTAAAAAATCTTGAAAAACTTTACTCAGATACTTTTCCAGTACAAGGATTATTAAAAGAGCATACAGAGAAAGATTTTTATCTGGAATTGATGAAACTTTATCAGACTACTTCACTTACATAATTTCAAGACAATTACAAAGGAATACTATGAATAGATTTTTTATTACCCTCGGATACAGCGGCTTATCCCCCGTAGCTCCGGGAACAGTTGGAACATTAGTTTCTCTTCCAATAGGAATGCTTATATTAATATATTTTGGTTCATATACACTTTTTTTAGCAACAGCTTTGATAAGTATTGTAGCGATTAAAGAGATAAATAAATATGAACAGAGAACAAACTCTCATGATGATAAAAGTATAGTAATAGATGAGTTAGCTGGAATGTGGTTTGCTTTAAGTGTTGCCCCTGCAATTACAGTTTCTTTTTCAGAGATAACAAGTTTAGAAAATGGTTTTTTAATTCAATCTATTTTAGCATTTATACTTTTTAGATATTTTGATATAGTAAAACCCTCTGTTATTGGTCGTATTGACCGAGAAGTAAAGGGTGGTATTGGTGTAATGGGTGATGATATTATCGCTGGTTTTACAGCTGGAATAGTAACTGCTTCTATCTGGCAAGGTATACTCTACCTCAATATCTTTTAAGAAAAGGAAAATTATGAAATTTTTATGGACACCATCTTCTCATTTTAATCTTGCTAATCTTTTTACTTTTGTAAATATTACAGCTGGTTTATTAGCAACATATTTTATTACTCAAAACAACTTCTTTTTAGCCATTATTTTAGCATGGATAGGTGGAGCATTTGATATATTTGATGGTAAAATAGCTAGAAAATATAATCTATCAAATGAGTTTGGAGTGCAATTAGATAGTTTTGCTGATTTTTTAAGTTTTGTACTTGTACCTGTATTTTTGATTTTCCAAGCAGTATATATAAACTCTTTGGATGGTTTTTTACTCATTCTTTCCGCTATTGTAAGTATCTATTATGTTATTTCAGGATTAAGAAGATTAATTCATTTTAATATTCATACAGATGCTGGAGCAGTAGATAAATATTTTACAGGTGTACCAACCCCTCTTGGCGCTATCCTCTCTTGGTTAGTTTATCTATTATATAGTTATTCCATTATTCCTGCTATTTTTGTTATCGTTCTGACAGCTATTATCGGATGGAGTTTAAACTCTAAAATAAAGGTAAAACACCCTTAACTTAAAAGCTCTTTTTTGTACTGAGGTACAATAGGATATTTTATTTGATTGTTATATTATTGTAACAATTGAATGAAATATCTGAAGGAGTTTATTATGGCTGGAGTAATTGGAAAAGTTGTAAGTATAGATGGTAAGTTTTTTGCAAAAGATTTAGATGGAAATATCCGTGAATTATCTAAAGGTGATAAAATATATGAGGGTGAAACTATTGTTGGAGCGGAAAACAATAGCCAAGTAAATAGTATTATTGTAAACCTTGAAGATGGTTCCGATATAGTAGTTTTAGGGACAGACTCTCAATTATTTGATGCTTTTTTATCGAAAAAAGATTTTGATGAAGATGAAACTATTAGTGAAACTGACTCAATAAACTCCATTGTAAATGACAGCTTTGATGCAAACAATATCGATACTGCTGCTGGTGAAGAGGATGTTGTAGCTGATACATCAGATATTAATTTTATTAACTCTGCACAACGCCATGAAAATATTGTTGAAAATATCTCTGCACAAACAAGAGATGTTACAATGGAAAGTGAAAGATTCCAATCTGAAGATACATCCCAATACAATTTAGAATTCCCAGATATGAATGCATTGCTTAATGCAGTAAATCAAACAAATAATTCCATAGAAGCACTAAATGATATTATAACAACAGCTGAAAATTTAACACAAGTTGTAAATGAAAATCCAAATTCTGAAAATATTGAAGATATGCAAACTTCAGTTTTAAATTTAACAGAAGCTACAACAGCAGTAAATGATGCTTTAAATCAATTAAATCAAGAAGTTTCATCGATAAACGAAGAGGCAACTTTACTAAATCAAACAATAGATTTAACAGAAGCATTGGAAACAGTTTCATTAGCAAATAGTAGTGTAACAATAGCAAATACACTTGTCTCTAGTATAGAAATTTCTATTGAGAATATTAATGATACACTTGATGAGATAGCTGATAAAGTTGTTAATGTAGCAACACTTACAGATGCAGCAACAGAAGCTACAGCAGCAGCAAACGAAGCGGCAACTCAAGCAGATGAAGCAGCGGCAACAGCAGACACAAACCCAACTCCAGCAAACTTAGCAGCAAGTGAGTCAGCAGCAGATGCAGCAGAGATAGCAGCAACAGATGCGAGTAATGCAGCTAATACACTAGAGGTAGCAACAGCAGATTTAGATGCAAGTGC
>Ga0256837_1000444_pt1 | contig 34940 bp, 38 predicted proteins | sample 4562384metaG_FD_185976 | JGI IMG/M metagenome (GOLD analysis project Ga0256837, IMG submission 185976) | Hydrothermal vent microbial communities from Guaymas Basin, Mexico - 4561-384 | ecosystem: Environmental > Aquatic > Marine > Hydrothermal vents | place: Mexico: Guaymas Basin | collected... | reverse complement strand
CAGTTGCAAGAAGTCAGCTTGACACACCTACAGCGTTAGCACTTGTTACCATTATGATAGGCTCACTGATGTTTATAGAGTACATCATATTAGAGCCGATTAAAAGAGAGGTTGAGTTATGGAGAAGTTAGAGGTTAAACACTTAACACACCATTTTGGATTTACTGAAATTTTAAGGGATATCAACTTTACACTTAACAAAGGCGAAATACTCTCCATAGTCGGTCCAAGTGGTGGAGGAAAGACAACTTTGCTTCATCTGTGTTCTGGACTTTTGGATGTTGAAGAGGGGAGTGTTGTTAATACTTTTGAGAGTTCTTCTTTTGCTTTTCAAGAGGGGCGACTGCTTCCTTGGAAAAATGTTATAGACAACATCGCTCTTGGTCTTTTGGCAAAGGGCGAGAAAAAAAGTGTAGCTATTCAAAAAGCACAAGAGATAGCTCTGAAATTTGGACTTGAAGAAGAAGATTTTGAAAAGTTTCCAAAAGATTTGAGTGGTGGTATGAAACAGCGTGTGAGTTTTGCTCGTGCCTTGGTTGTAAAACCATCACTTCTTTTTTTAGATGAGCCGTTTTCAGCACTAGATATTGGATTGAAAAAAGAGTTGCAAACACACCTTATAGAGATAAGTAAAGAGGATAATATCTCTATACTCTTTATAACTCACGATATGATGGAAGCAATTCGCCTTAGTGATGAGATACTCCTACTTAAAGCCGATCCTGGGCATATTGTCAAAAAATTTAGTTATGACCTGCCACAAGAAAAAAGAGATGATAGATTTGTTTATAAAGAGAGTGCAAAAATCTTACAAGACAAAGATATTATAGAAACATTTGAATTAAACACTTTGGAGTTAAAATAATGAGTACAGAAGAAGAAAAATTACACGCAACAAACCATTATCTTTATTACCCTGATGAGGAGAATATACCGACATACTTGGCTTATGGTTTTCGTCCTATATTTTTACTTTTAGCACCTTATTTTATAATCTCTATGGTGCTTTGGGGATTAGTTTGGAGTGGGTATTTGAATATTCCATTTATGGATGATGTTTTAACTTGGCATATTTACGAGATGCTCTTTGGTGTGCTTACTGCTGGTGTAATGGCATTTTTAACAACTGGTCTGCCCGAACTGTTCCCGGGTATGGTTCCTTTTGTCGGAAAACGATTGAAATATATTATGTATCTATGGATAGCTGGGCGAGTAAGCTTTTGGTTTATAGATATAACAGGCGTTTATCTCACAGTAGTTTTAAATCTTGCTATGCTTGCTTGGCTCATATGGTTTGCAAAAGATGTAGTGCTAGATAAACTGCAACGCCATGCTTCTATCGGGTATATTTTAGTAGTGATTTTTGGTATAGAGGCTTGGTTCTTTGCTTCTGTTTTAGGGTGGTGTGAAAGTGACAGTATGAGCATCTTAAAAGTAGCTCTTGGAGCCATCGTTATACTTATACTCTTAGCTATGCGTCGTGTTAATATGGAAGCAGTCAATGAGCTTATGGAAGATAAAGGAATAGATGATATCTATATATCACGGCCTCCTCTTACAAATCTGGCTATTTTTAGTGTTGCACTTTTTACAATTGTTGAGTATCTCTATCCAAGTAATTCTGCTCTTGGTTGGATAGCTCTTGGTGCAGGTGCAGCGATCTTTGCCATAACGAGTGATTACAATCTTAAAGATGAATTTATTCTCAACCAACCTTATGTAATTTATCTCTTTTGGATTTTTATACTTTTTGGTTTAGGATATGGGCTTATGGGATGGAGCATACTTTTTAATGAAGGTAACGGCATTTCAAGTTTTAGACACTTCATCACAGCAGGCGGACTTGGACTCTCTTATCTTATGGTTATGGTAACTATTGGTTGGATCCATACAGGACGCCATCTTACATCGAATATCTATACCCATTTAATGGTGTTTTTTGTCATTTTAGCTACATTTATGAGAGCTCTTATACCATTTTATGAAGAGTATGCAATGCAACTTTATTTGTGCTCAGCTATTGTTTGGAGTATTCCTTTTATGCTTTACATAAAAGTATTTTTTAGATTTTTACTAGAGCCACGTGCTGATGGTATTAAAGGGTAAAAAATGGCTATGTTAGAGTATTAGCATAGCGTCGCCATAAGAGTAGAAGCGGTATCTCTTTTTTATGGCTTCGGCATAGAGCTCTTGTGTTTTTTCAAGCCCTATAAAAGAGGCGACAAGCATCAAAAGTGTTGATTTTGGTAGATGAAAGTTTGTTAGAAGATGATTGACTCTGCTTGGCTGATTGTGTGGATGTAAAAAGAGATTTGCCTCTCCTGCTGTTTTTTTGCCGTGTTTGGCGTAGTACTCTACTGTTCGTGTCGATGTTGTTCCAACGCATAAGATGGGTGTTTTAGAGTCTAGCAACTCTTTTGCCTCTTGAGATATTGCATAGTATTCAGAGTGCATCGGATGTTGGGTAATAACTTCTGCTTCAACAGGTTTAAAGGTGCCACTTCCGACATGGAGTGTTACATAGGCATGTTTAAACTTTTGTGTGATTCTTTTATGTTGCTCGGGAGTAAAGTGTAGTGATGCTGTTGGTGCAGCAACGGCACCTTCTTCTTTGGCAAAGACACTTTGGTACTCATTGGCATCCTCTTCATTATCTTCTCTGTTTATATAGGGTGGAAGAGGAATGTGTCCGATGGTTTCTATGATAGGAAGAAGTTCTTCAAAACGTAGTAGTGCTTCATTTCGATAAAAGTTTACAATACGACTTCCGTCCTCACGCAGCTCTTTGACAACTGCTTTTAAGGCTGCATCAAAGTATAGTTCACTTCCTGTTTTTACACGCCCTCGAATATAGACATTGACATCATGTGCATTGAGAGCTCTGTTTATGAGGAGTTCAATTTTCCCACCACTGGTTTTTTTGCCAAAAAGACGCGCTTTAATGACCTTTGTATCATTAAAAATAAGAGCGCACTCTTGTGGTAAAAAATTTTCTAGTTCATAGAAATAGGTATGGGTGATTGTATTATCTGCTCTGTTATATACTAAAAGTTTTGCGTGATCTCGTGGATGGGCAGGATGCGTGGCTATGAGTTCACTTGGCAGTGTGAAGTCATAGCTCTGCGTGAGGAGTTCTTTTTGGATAGACAATTTTACTCTTGTTCTACTTTTTCAAGTTTAGCCGTTTCATTTTCGGTTTCATCTTCTTCATCTTCATCATCTTCTTCCTCTTCATAATCTTCTGCTTTTGCAGGATTAACGATTTTAACGATAATGATGGAGAAGCCATAAAGGATGATAAGCGGTCCTGCCATAAGCAGTTGAGTAAGGACATCCGGTGGCGTAAGAAGTGCTGCTACTATAAAGATAATAACGATGGCATACTTGAAAAAGGCTGTCATTTGTCTGTCGTCGATAAGCCCAAGTAGCGCTAAAAAGTATGCAAAAATAGGCAACTCAAAAGCTAAACCAAAACCAAACATAATTTTTGTAAAGAAACCTACATAATCTTCAATGTTAATGAGTGGTGTAAACTTGAAAGAACCAAAGGTAATGAGGAAGTCAAATCCAAAAGGTGTTACAACATAGTAGGCAAAGAGTACCCCCGCCATAAACATAACAGTACCACCAACAATGAAGGGAATGAGCATTTTTTTCTCATGTGAGTAGAGCCCCGGTGCTATAAAAAGCCAGATTTGAGAGAGAATGATAGGGAGTGAGGCGACAATAGCTGCAAAGAAAGAGACTTTTAAGGCAACGAAAAATGCACCCCCGACTTGTGATGTTGTGACCATTCCATCTGCTGCATGAACGGATTTTTTACCAACTTCAATCAGTGCTGTATTAAGCGGTTCAACCATCCAGTTTAGAAGTGGTTCGTGGAAATAGAACATTGCAAAAAACATAACTATTAAACTTGCTGCCGAGATGGTAAGCCTCTTTCTTAATTCTACTAAATGTGGTCGTAATTCATCAAACATTATTTTTCTTCTTCTTTAGGTTTTTGTTCGGTCTGTTTTTTCTTTTTCTTTTTGAAAGTAACCTCTTGAGCCTGAGTTGATGCTTTTTGTGGAACTGTTTGCTCTTTTTGCTCTGCTACTTTTGGTTTTTCATTCTCTTTGAGTATATCACTAATCTCTGCATCAATATTTGATCGTAAGTGGCTTACTTTTTCGATGCTTTGGCTTGCTTTTAAAAGCTCTTGTTTATATGCAAGTGCCTCTTCTTTAATCCCTGCGGCATTTATCTCTTCTTCTAAAGAGTCTTTTACGGAACCTATTGTCTGTTTTACACTTCTGAAAAATTTTGCAATATCTACCATGGCAGATGGTAGTTTATCCGGACCTAGAAAAAGAATTGCAATAACAGCGATAAGAAGTATCTCAGTAAACCCCATACCAAACATAGTCAGCCTTCATATTTATTTTTAATGTTGAATTTTATCTAAAGAATGATTAAATAATCTTCAAGAACTTAAAAAGAGTGCAAGTTCATCTGCTAAAAGATAGTCAGGATTGTAAAATCTGCCATCTGTGAAAATGAGTTTTTGTTCTTTTTGTAAAATAGAAGCTCTGATTTTTTCTTCATCGCTCAGTAATGTTTGTGCAACACCAACACAGGAACGAAAGCCAAGAAATATCTTTTCAAGCCGAATATCCTCATCAGTGAGCTTTTCGATGCGCATTTTTAATGGATTTTTTATATAGGTTTCAATATCTGGATTTGGGTAGAAACGATGATGTTCGAGTTTGCCAACAGCTCCTGCGCCTGCACCGATATAATCTTTATATTGCCAATATCCAAGATTATGTTTTGAGCGATAAGTTCCAAAGTTGCTAATTTCGTACTGCTGAAATCCATGCTCTTGAATGGTTTGGAAGATCCATTTGGTGATTGTTAGCTGTTCCTGTGCCATCTGTGGCTTTTTTTCAAATGCTGTTCCCTCTTCTATTGTTAATGCATAGGCACTAAGATGGTTAATGGGTAGTAAGAGGGCTTTTTCAATGTCATAAGCAAGGAGCTCTTTTGTGTCTCCTTTTGTTGCATAGATTAGATCAAGTGATATGTTCTTAAAGCCAATATCTTTTGCATTGTTGATGGCATTTTCTGCCATACTTGGCGTGTGGGCACGATTCAGTAGTTTGAGTTTTTCCTCATTAAAACTCTGTACTCCAAAACTGATGCGATTGACGCCAAGAGAACGCATACCTGCCAGCCACTCTTTTGTTGCCGAGTTTGGGTTGGCTTCACTTGTAATCTCTGCATCCTCACGCAGATAAGGAAAAAGGAGTTCAAAAATCGGACGATAGAGTTGTGGTGATACAGTCGATGGTGTGCCCCCACCAATAAAGAGAGTCTCAATAGAATTTTTCTCTACTTCAAAGTGTTCAAGCTCAAAAAGTATTTGTTTTTGCAACGCATACATATAGTCACGTTTCAGATGAAACTTGTCAACATAGGAGTTAAAAGCACAGTAGGAGCATTTGGAGTCACAAAAAGGAATATGAATATATAAAAGCATGGAAAAATTATAGCACTCTAAACTTATATTAATTGCATTTTGAGTATAATCGCATCAACTTAAAATAGGTGTTGGTATGAGTAAAAAAGAGCAATATCGTCCCAATGTTGCGATGATCATTCTGTCGGAGAACTATCCTGAGAAAAAAGAGGTATTCATTGCACAAAGAAATGATTTAACCGACATCTGGCAGTTTCCACAAGGTGGAATTGACAAAGGTGAAGAGGTAAAAGAAGCACTTTATCGTGAGATGGAAGAAGAAATAGGCACGGCAAAAGCAAAAATTATTGCTGAGTATCCAGAGTGGATATCGTATGATTTTCCAGAAAAGATAGCAAAAAAAATGAAGCCATATAAAGGTCAAACACAGCGTTATTTTTTAATGCAGCTCTCTAAAGGTGCTAAGATAGATCTTAAAACGGAGCATCCGGAGTTTATAAACTATAAATTTGTTGATATTGACAAGGTACTTGAATATACGGCACATTTTAAAAAACCTGTCTATGAGACGGTTATAAATTATTTTCAAAAAGAGGGATTACTGTAGATGTTAATTGTTCAAAAATTTGGTGGAACAAGTGTCGGTGATTTAGAGCGTATTCAAAATGTAGCAAATCGGGTTGCGGCAACAAAAAAAGCTGGCAATGATGTAGTTGTCGTTGTCTCTGCTATGAGTGGTGAAACAAACAAGCTTGTAGGGTATGCAGAACATTTTTCAAAAAATCCGGCTCGAGCTGAGATGGATATGCTGCTTAGTTCAGGTGAGCGTGTAACAGCTTCACTTTTATCGATAGCTCTTCAAGAGATGGGTTTTGAAGCAGAAGCGATGACTGGTCGTAAGGCTGGAATAGTGACAGATAAGCATCATACGAAAGCACGTATTGAGGAGATTAATCCAAAAACAATGCAGGATGCTTTGAAGCAGGGTAAAATTATTGTTGTTGCAGGTTTTCAAGGGGTAAATGCAAATGGTGATGTAACGACTCTTGGACGTGGTGGAAGTGACCTCTCTGCTGTAGCAATCGCAGGTGCACTCAAAGCGGATTTGTGTGAGATATATACAGATGTGACAGGAATTTTCACGACAGATCCTCGTATTGAACCAAAAGCAAAAAAACTTGAGCGTATCTCTTATGATGAGATGTTAGAACTTGCATCACTTGGTGCAAAAGTTCTTCAAAATCGTTCAGTTGAACTTGCAAAAAAACTCAATGTAAACTTGGTAACACGCTCAAGCTTCTCAGATGAAGAGGGAACATTAATTACAAAGGAAGAAAATATTATGGAAAAACCATTAGTAAGTGGAATTGCACTCGATAGAAATCAGGCACGTATCTCTTTAATGGGCGTAAAAGACAGACCGGGAATTGCCAGTGATATTTTTAATGCACTAGCAGATTCTGAGGTGAATGTTGATATGATAATTCAGACAAAAGCAGTTGATGACACAACAAATATTGATTTTACTGTACCTGTAGGTGATCTGCTTGATGCAAAAAAAGTTGTAGATACTTTTGTAAAAAGTGATGAGATTAAAGATGATTCATATAATGAAGATATTTGTAAAGTTTCTGTTGTTGGTGTTGGTATGAAGTCTCACGCAGGTGTTGCGGCAAAAGCATTTTCTACAATGGCAAAAGAGAATATTAATATCAATATGATCTCAACATCAGAGATAAAGGTATCTATGGTAATTGATGAAAAATATGCAGAGCTTGCTGTAAGAAGCCTGCATAATGCTTATGAGTTAGATAAGTAAGTTTATGCTTCCTGATTTTGCCCAATGGAGTCTTGATGCAATCCGTTCAGAAGGCGGGAGTCTTTCATGGCTTGAAGAATACCGCTTTGAGTGGTCAAAGACGACGGCTTACGCGTTGGAACAGATTTTAAATGGCAAGACAGTTGTTTTAATCACCGATGATAAGCGAAAATGGTTTGAATACTATATATTAAGTACAATTAACTCCATCTCTCTTGAACGTCCACTTATTCCTGTTATCAGCATAGAGAGTATCTATCCACATTATAACAACTTAAGCGGTGGAGAGATGATAGATATGCTTGATGATATGATAGCACTCTCTTATAAAAACGACTATTTCTTTTGGTATATCGGTAAAGGTGATGACAAAAGAAGTGATATAGCAAAAAGAAAAGATGATAGTTATTTTTGGATTTTTGATGAAGATTTCAATGATGCTTTTACGCTCAAATCTTATGATCCGGTTTTAGATATTAAACTTTTACAGCTTTATCGTCTTTTTGATGCATCTTTGAGTGCAGCGATGTTTGGAGAGGTAGATGCAAGTTCCTAATCTTCTCAAGGGGCATATTCTCATCACAAATGAAATTGAGAGTGAGATTGAGAGATTAGAACAAGAGTTAAAACCACTGCGGGTAGTAGCGTTTTTTGAAGAAAACTTTAAAATTGAGCATGCTAAGCTTGTGACACAAGAGGCATATATTAGTGAGTCACAAACAAAGTATATTATTATTGCAGCTATTGAGTTTACGACAGTCGCACAAAATGCACTGCTGAAACTTTTAGAAGAACCTCCAAGAAATATTGAATTTATCATAATCTCTCCAACAAAATCAAATCTGCTTCCTACTGTACGATCTCGTTTACCTATTTTAAAACAATCAAGTGAGCATACACAGGAAGTTTTAGCTATTAATCTTGCAAAATTGGACTATAAAGAGGTATTTACTTTTTTAAAAGAGCATAATAGGGTTTCAAAAAATGAAGCAAAGGGGCTGGTTGAAGCACTTTTTTATAAAGCAACAGTCGTGGATAAATTGATACTCTCAGAAAAACAGCTAGAGAATTTTGATATGGCATACCGATTATTAGATTTAAATGCAAGAGCACAGAGTGTTTTTGCGATGCTTTTAATGAGTTTTGCAGGGGAGAGAGGATGATAATACAACAACTCTCAAATGAGATTGATATCAAAAGATATTTGAAAAACTTAGGTGTTGATGGTGGAGGCGTTCATATTTTGGCATCAAAAGCAAAGGTACATCTCGTAGAGATAAAAGCCTTACATGTAGGTGCGGCAAATATTTTAAAACAAGATGCACTCTCTGTAGGAGCAGATTTAGCCGTACCTCGTGGAACAGTGATAGCAAAAGAACCAAAAGTCAATTGTCTGCTTATAGCAAGTACAAAGGCGCTTGAGGTCTTGGCTAAAAAAGAGCTAGCACAACCCTTTGGACTTAAAGAACTAGCAGGTAAACTCAAAGAGATTACAAAAATCAAAAAGCCGCAAAAGACTAAAATCATGGGTGTTATTAATGCAAATGATGACAGTTTTTTTGCAGGAAGTAGATTTCAAAGCAGTGATGCGATAAAGAGCATTGAGAAGATGATAGGAGAGGGTGCAGATATTATTGATATTGGTGCTGTCTCATCACGTCCCAATGCACCACAGGTCTCTAAAGTAGAAGAACTTTTTCGTTTAAAACCCATACTTGATCTTATTCAAGAGCAAAAGCTTTATGAAAAAGCTACCTTTAGCATAGACAGTTATGAACCAGAGGCGATTGCTTATGCTTTAGAGAGCGGATTTGGGATTGTCAATGACATTACAGGTTTGCAAAATGATGCTATCTGCAGGCTTGCGGCAGAATATAAGGCTGAGGTTGTCATTATGCATATGCAAGGTAATCCTCGTACTATGCAGCAAAACCCTTCTTACTCTGATGTTCTGAATGATATTTACTCTTTTTTTCAGGAGCGTATAGAAAAAGCGAAAAGTTTTGGTATTGATGATATTGTTTTGGATGTAGGTATTGGTTTTGGTAAAAGCTTAGAGCATAACTTACTTTTACTCAAACATTTGGAGCATTTTTTAACACTGCAAAAACCGCTTTTAGTCGGTGCTTCACGCAAGTCGATGATAGATAAGATATTTCCTTCAGAGGTAGAAAAGCGTTTAGCAGGAACATTGGCATTGCACTTGGAAGCTGCGCGAAGGGGAGCGTCTATTTTACGTGTGCATGATGTTTATGAACATGTGCAGGCTTTAAAAGTGCAAGAAGCACTTCTAAAAGTATAATTTAGAGCATTATTCCTCGAATAGTGAAGAATAAAACTGCTGCAAGAATTGCGGCAGCCGGTACTGTGATAAGCCAAGCTGCAACTATTTTCTTAATAGCATCACGTTTTACGTATTGAACTTTTTGCACACGTTTGATATGCTTTTTAGCTGATTTTATGAGTTTTTCCTCTTTTTCTATCAGTTTGTAAAGTTCGACGATTCGTTTATAATCTTCAAGCTCTTTCTCTTTTTTCCCTCTAAGTGATTTGAGTTCAGTCTTTAGTTTATTGAGATTGTGTTTTTCATCTTCAATAAGTTCTTTGTCCTCTTGGATTGTTGTAGTTGTTTCTGTAAGTTGAAGATACTCACGCAAGAAACCAACACCAAAAACACCACCGATTGCGATGTGGGTTGAACTTACAGGAAGACCAAGTTGAGAAGCGATAATTACAGTAATAGAAGCTGCCATTGCAATAGAGAATGCGCGTACTTGGTCGAGTTCTGTAATCTCTGAACCGACTGTTTTAATAAGTTTTGGACCATAAAGAGCAAGACCAATAGCAATACCAAAAGCTCCGACTCCCATAACCCAAAGTGGGATACTTGCTTTAGAAGAGATACCACCACTTACTACAGCATCATTAATAGCTGCAAGTGGTCCGATGGCATTTGCAACATCATTGGCACCATGTGCAAAGCTCAGTAGTGCTGCAGCAAAAATAAGAGGAACGGTAAAAAGAGTATTTACCGCTTCTTTGGAGTTTTTGATATCTGTTTGTGCCGCAAGTTTTGTTTTAAGAATAAAATAGACAACTATACCAACAAGAGCACCTATAATAAGTGCTGTAAGAAAAGATGGTTTCTTTGTTATCTCCATAGAGACAAGTGGAAGAATGTTAAGGAGTTCAACAATTTGTGGCCAGATTTTTTTGAGCCCTTTTAAGACAAGATAGGTGACAAATGCCCAAGACATAAGAGATACAAAAATGGGTACATATTGCCTAGCGGCTCTGATTTTGTCATCTTTGAAGAGAATGCTTTTTTTGATTGCAAATAAAAAGGCTGCAGCAATGATACCGCCAAGAAGCGGAGAAATAACCCATGAAGCAGCAATCTTTGCCATAGTTGCCCAAGAGACAATGCTAAAGCCAGCAGCTGCAATACCTGCACCCATTACTCCACCGACAATAGAGTGTGTGGTAGATACGGGTGCTTTCATAGCAGTAGCGAAGTTAAGCCAGAGAGCCCCAGCCAGAAGAGCTGCCATCATCGCCCAGATAAAAGGGTCTGCATTGCCGCCAAAAGCATTTATATCAATGATGCCCTTTTTTATGGTCTTAACAACCTCTCCACCTGCAATGAGAGCGCCTGCAGCTTCAAAAACAGCTGCTATAACAATGGCCATTGTCAGTGTCATCGCACGGCTACCGACTGCAGGACCGACATTGTTGGCCACATCATTAGCACCAATATTCATAGCCATATAAGCACCGATAAGTGCTGCTATAGCTAGAAACATATTGTTTGAAATTCCACCATTACTTAAAAAAGTATAAGTAAGGACACCTATCATAAAAAAAAGAGCGAGTCCTAAACGTGCTAAGTCAGTTCCACTTTTCTTAAGAGCCTCTTTTTCAAGTTTGCTTATTGTTTCTATTTCCATGCTTGCTCCGCTGCATTATTAATGTATGGTGAAATTATAGGGCATCTTTACTTGATATATGCTTTTATTATCTCTTGACGCTCTAGTGGTCTATCTCCTCCGTATTTTCCTGTAGTTGCAACATCATTAAGCTTCATTATAGTTTGCATTGAGGCTTTATTGGCTACTTTTCCAAAGATTGTATAACCACCGTTAAGCCAAGGAGCGGGAGCTGTTGTGATGAAAAATTGACTGCCGTTTGTATTTGGTCCATGATTTGCCATAGCAAGAATACCTGCTTTGTCAAAAACCAGATTTGGTTTGAATTCATCTTTGAACTCTTTATGCCAGATACTCTCTCCGCCACGTCCTGTCTCAGTTGGATCACCGCCTTGAATCATAAAGTTGTGGATGATTCTGTGAAAAGCGATTCCATTATAGTAACCATCTTTGACATGTGTAAGAAAGTTCTCAACAGCTAAAGGCGCTACATCCGTAAAAAGTTCAAGCTCGATTTTTCCCTGACTTGTCTCTAGCACTACATGCGGATTTTCTTGTGCAACAAGATTTATATGTAATAGTAAAAACAGTGCAAAAAAGATTTTTTTCATTTGTTTACTCCTTTTCAAAATTTAAACATACTGAGTTAATGCAGTAACGAAGGCCTGTTGGCTTTGGCCCGTCTTCAAAGAGATGACCAAGATGTGCATTACAAGTTGCACAACGTACTTCGATACGAATCATTCCGTGACTTATATCTTTTACTTCTGTTACAGCATCTTCAATAGCTTCATAGTAGCTTGGCCAACCTGTACCTGAGTTAAACTTTGTGTTTGATTCAAAGAGTGGTGTCTCGCAGCAGATGCACTTGTACACTCCCTTGTCTTTATTGTCATAGTATTTTCCACTAAAGGGTGCTTCCGTACCATGTTGCCGGCATACATAAAATGCTTCAGGAGAGAGTTGTTTTTTCCACTCCTCTTCACTCTTATTTACTTTCATACTCTTCCTTTAAATTTTCTATCTCTTGAGACTCTTGTTCATAAAGTATATGGAGTGTTTGTGTTGCAATATTACATGCATATGAGAGTTTCTCTTTTTCATCAAAACAAAGATCCATTAAAATAACATGCTTGGCTTCTAACTCAATAATATCATCATAGGTGGCGAGCAGTATGGAATTTAAGTTTTGTTCTGTTAAATGTTTCGATGCATCAAGTAAAAGGGTTTTATCTTCAATAAAAGAGTCTAAATCCTCTTGGAGTTTTTCTCGGCTCTCTTGAGAACAAACTACTACTATATCGCTTCCATTTGCATTTTTAAGTAGTGATGCAATGAGATGGAGTGCTTTTGCATGAGGAATACTCTGATAGAAGTGCACCTCTCTTTCAGTTGGCAGATAACTCTGTGTAAAGGTAACAGTGGATTTTTCATTACTGTCATTGACGAGAATAAGATCAGATTTTTGCTGGATATGCTTGAGATATGAAAGAAAGTGTGAAGGCAGTATATCTGCATCATCACAGATTAGCAAATCTGCAGCATCAAAACTTTTTTGCATCAGTTTTTCATCAATATAGAGTGTTCCATTCAGAGAGGGCATTTTTAACTTCATAAGATGTCTGTTTACAAGTTCCACAGGTGTTAATATCTCAAAAGCCATGAGATCAACATCTATAATGGCATGCTCTATAAGTTCTAAAAAACGTTTGTGTAGAATCTCCTTGGAGAGCATTGTCGGCTTGATCAGGATTATTTTTTTTCGTTCCTCTTTAAAGAGCTCTTTGATTGACTTGAGTAAAAGTGTATAGCTTTTTCCACTTTTTGGTGCTGACACAAGATTTGTCATACCGGAGATTTTTGTATCAATAAACTCTCTCTGCTCTTTATTACACAGCTCTATTTCACCATCTTTTACAATTGCATACTGCACAAAAAGTGTTCCTAAAATTATATCTACAGAAGGTAGAGAATGATTTTCAGGTGCTGCACTTTGAAGTTTTTTAAATATCTCAGAACTGTCTGAATCACTGAAAATAATCTTATCTTTAGGGAGTATCTCTTGTAATGAATCATTTAAATGCTCATACTCATCAGAACTTAAATTTTCCATTAAAAGATAGTTGAAAATTTCTACACCGTCATTATGTAAAAGTTCATTGAACTTCTTTTTGATAATAGTGTGAGTTTTGTCAAAGGCAAGTGTGTTTTTTGAGTTCTCTACACTTTCTGCTTTACTTGCAGTTGCATTTTTGAGATCATCATACGACCACTCTTTTATCTCAAATATATAGATACCTCGAAGATCATCATATATTATTAAAGCAATGGGATAGCTCTCTTTGTGATGATAAATCTCTTTATGAGAGAATATGACAAGATTACTGTTTTGTGAGAGTGATTTTATTTTTTTTAATAACAGAGAATCGGGGACAACAAGTCTCTCTTCTTTTGTTTTAAAAAAGGAAGGTAAGAATGATAATTTCATAGTAAGTGTAAAATACCACCGTCAAAGATAGCAACGGTAGTATTTAAACAATTATTTGCCAGCTGCAACGCGGTCTTTAAGACCTTTACCAGCTTTAAATTTAGGAACCATTTTATCTTGAGTAGTGTACGTCTTGTTAGTACCAGGTACTTTACCGCTTTTACCTTTTTGTAATGCAGCAGTGAAGCTACCAAAACCAACTAAAGAAACATCTTCTTTTTTAACTAATGCAGATGTTACTGCTTCTGTGAATGCTTTGATTGCTGCTTCAGCTTCTACTTTAGTTTTGTAGTTACCGCACTCTTGTACTAATTCAACGAATTGCGCTTTATTCATAGATTTACCCTTGGATTAAAATTTTCCGAATTAAATAATTCAGCTAGAGATACTTTATAGTTTATTTGCTTAAATTTTTCTTCTTTTTGGCAAATTTGAGTAAAAAATGTGATATTTTTGTTACTTTAACTCCATATTTCGCCTGTTTGAGGAGTTTTGTGAAGTTGAGTGTTCTTGGCTTAGAAGTAATTAAAGCTGATAAATCTTTGAGTTTTTCATACTTTCCAACACCCTGAATCGATAAAAATACATCCTCTAAACCATCTCTTTCATTTTTTGTAAGCGCTCCCATTATTTTTCCTCTAGTTTGTTGATTTTTCTTACAGCTCTAATGATCTCATCATCATCTAATTTGCCTAACATCTTCATAACTACGGCTGCTGCCTGTGGTTTTGCACGGCCGAGCTTCCAATCTTGGTATGTACGCATAGAGATACCCAACTCATTGGCCATATCTTTGAGTGATATTTTTTTGCCATTGTTTTGTGACTCTATTGAGTTATGAAGAATATTAAACAGATCATCAATTTGCATAAAAATGATTATACGGTTTTAATACTTAAATATACATTTTATTTAAGTTAAAATGCTATTAATAGTATTAAATAGTGTATATATAGAATTAAATATAAATTATAATATATATTATATATAGTATATTTTATAAAATATACGGAAATCCGTGTTTTGTAAAGAGAAAAACAACCTTTAACATATAGAGAGCAAAGAATATTATTCGATTATTAAGGAGATTGCTGGAGGGAGAAGAGTGATTTTATTCTCTTGTATTTTTAGATGGAAAGGAAGATAGGCTTTTGTATCTGTTTTGTAATGGAGTTCATGATCTTCATCGATTGTAAAGATTATATGATTTAAACCCCTAAAAGGTTGTTCAACAGAGATGGTTGCATTTTTATAGGAGTTTATAATGCTTTTTTGTTCGGTTTTCAGTGATGCGATTTCATCTTCTAAAAGTTTTATCTCATCTCTATTAAAACGCTTTGCCTGCTCAAGTTTGTATTTTAAATCATCGAGCTCTTCATTGATAAACTCAATTTTTGATTTTAGCACAGGAATATCTCTAAAATTGATCTTAAATAGATTGTCCTCACCGCTTACTAATCGTACAGTGATAGAGTTTGAAGCATAGACTTTGAGGTTGTTTTTTGTGTGCCCGATTGTAACATCTTGAGCATACACTTGCCCACCGAGTGATGATTCTATATTGACCTTGGTCGCATGGACTATACCACCTTCAAGCAGACCAATTTCTGCTTCATGGCAACGCAATGTTCCTTTGTGTCTGTTGATTTTTGCAAACTTTGCATACTGTTTGGAGTCTTGGTGCGTTGCACCGTTTATCTCAAGTTGTAGTGCTTCAAGTTTTGAATTAGCGCCAACAAAACCTTCGACATGAATAGACTCTGAGATGAGTTCCACACCTTCACCAATAGAGTCTTTTGTTGTATCATGCTGGGCTACTATAATATCAATATTATTTTCTTCATCTTCAGTGTCAATAATATGTTTAGTACGCGAGACTTCGTGCAGACGCAGTCTGTTATCAACAGAGAGTTTGAGACCATCATAGTGCACATATCCTCGATGAATACTAATATAGCGTTTTGAATTTTTATCTTCTTCTATGCGTATAGATGCTGGATCTATCCCTATATGAATATCATCAGAGTTCTGTGCATAAGTAGTATCAATGTTTTTTCCATGAGCATTAAGACCATTTCTGCCATAAAGAGGTTTTTTGTACTCGATAAGTATCTCATCCTCGTCAACCTCAATAATTTTATTGTCTTGCTCTTTCTCTTTAAACCAGAAGATAACTTTGCTTTTGCGTGAGATAATAGGTTCAATCCCTTCAAAAAGAGGAATCTTTACTTTTTTGGTAAATTTACCCCCATAGAGATGTTTGATGAAACTTTTTAGTGTTTTTTTCATCTTTTCATCAAAAAGTTGGATGAGTATCTCATTGTATGCTTTTATTTTGTTGATTTCACTATAGAGAAGTCGTAAAAGATCTACGGGTTTATAAAGTTTATATGGTATTTTTGATTCGGGTGAGAGAACAAGTTTTGGGTGTGTTGCATAATGGCCATAATCAATAGTATAAAGTAGCTCTATCTCCTGCTTCTCTTTTTGCATTGCAGTTATTGTATATATCTGAGCAAACTCTACATGTTCATTGATGAGTGTATCATAATCAAGATATTTAGCAAGACGATCTTTTGTATAGTGCTCAAACTCATGGTTACGGTTATTCTTTACAAGTGTTTCTACTTTGTTGATTGTAAAGTCACACTCTGAGAGTGGAATAAGGTTGTCAGTAGCGTAACGTGTGAGCGCATCTTTGATACGCTTTGTTTTGATAAGCTCTTTTGTCGGCATCTAAATTAATACTCTAAAAGGTCACTGTAGTCGTATTTTGAAAAGTTTAGATAGAGCTTTCCGTTTTGTTTAATGATGCGTACATCTTTGTCATAGACCGCTAAAAATCTTTTTTTAATGATTTTTCTCTGATGTGGTTCAAGATCAAGAGATTTAAGGTACTCTTTTAGCTCAACTATCTCATTATCTTCTTTTTTTGTTTTTTTACTTATCTTTGTATCTACAACTGCATCTACATCATGAACGGTCTGTGTGTTTTGCGTGAGGAGCTGTCTGTTCATAAGCTCTAAGATATTTTTGAGCTGTTCATCTTTTTTTGAGTAAACCTGTTCTATCTTATTCATTTCATCACGCAGCATCTGTTCTTTGTCATCAATGAGTTTATCTATCTTCGCTTCAAGTTGGACAATTTTTTCTTTGAGTTGCTGGTTCTCTTTTTGATAGAGTGAGAGTACCATGGCAACTGTTGTTTTTGGCTTTTGTGGCATCTGTTTTACCTCTTGAGTCTGTTTTTTTACTTCTTGTGTTTGTTCTTTTTTCTCTTTATGAATTGCTTCTCTTTTGCTTTGATCAAGGGAGCTTCTTGTTACGATAATGTATGTTACACCATCTTCTATAATGTAATTAAGTTTTTTTGCACGCAGCTTGGAATTTATCATCTCTTTGGACATTTTAAAGTGTTTACTGTACTCATCTAAAGTAAGTCTCATTTTTTTGCTCCTTCATGCTGCAGTTTTAAAATTTATATTTTGGAGGAGTAATTATACCCGATTTTCTCATCCATACTAAATAGCCACGTTTTGTCATATTGTGTTTGTCTTTAAATACATAGGGCTCTGAGTGTTTAAACTCCCGTCTTTTTAGCAGTTCATTGTAATCTGCTCTTTTTTTGAGAAATTTTTTAAGATGCTCATAAGCGATATCAGAGACCATAACAGTTGAGATTGTAAAATCTTTTAACTCTAAATACCTGGCACAGTCATTAAGCCCATCACCTATGAAGTTTTTATGTCCTAAAATATCGCGAAACTGATTAACTCCTCCTGTATGGACAGCGATGCGTATGCCTTGAAAATAGGGAAACATTTTTGCTATCTGATCAGAAAAATGGTTGAAACTCAGCCCAAGAATAACACCATAACCCTTGTATTTTGGATTGAGTATGCAGTAAAAACCATCACCAGTTGGAATAAACCCCATCATAAAACTTTCCAAGACTATCTCAGAGTGTGAGAGCATCTTTTCAATTACCTTACGGTAACTGCGTGTTAAAAATGAGACAATCTCAAGCTGTTGGTGTGAATCAAGTTTAGAAAAGTCTATGATATCTATTAAGACGATATCGGTTGTGATCTCTCTTTTTGTTGTCATAATCGATTTTAACATAAAGTTGTTTTAAATGAACTATATATTATAATAAGCCAATTAATTTTTTTAGGGAAGTAAAATGAGCAAAGGTATCTTAGATATTGTAAAACCGGGTGTACTTTTTGGTGAAGATGTTTTAAAAGTTTATAATCATGCAAAAGAGAATGGATATGCACTTCCGGCTGTGAACGTGGTCAATACAGAATCACTCAATGGTGTGTTAGAAGCTGCAAAAAAGGCAAACTCTCCTGTTATTATTCAGTTTAGTAATGGTGGCGCACAGTTTTATGCAGGAAAAGGTTTGAGTAATGAAAATGAAAGAGCTGCAATACTTGGTGCAGTAAGTGGTGCTATTCATACACATATGATGGCAGAGGCTTATGGTGTGCCGGTTATTCTTCATACGGATCATGCTGCAAAAAAACTCCTTCCTTGGATCAATGCACTGCTTGAAGCTGGTGAGAATTACTACAAAACACAGGGAAAACCACTTTTCTCTTCTCATATGTTAGATCTTTCAGAAGAGCCTTTGGAAGAAAACATTGGTATTTCCAAAGCTTACTTGGAGAGAATGAGCAAAATTGGTATGCATATTGAGATAGAGCTTGGTGTGACAGGCGGGGAAGAAGATGGTGTTGATAATACAAACATCGATAATGCACTTCTTTACACGCAGCCAGAGGAAGTAGCGCTTGCATACAAAGAGCTGAAAGAGATCTCTGATAACTTTACAATCGCAGCATCTTTTGGAAATGTTCATGGTGTTTACAAACCAGGAAATGTCCAACTGACTCCTAAAATCTTGGATAACTCTCAAAAGTATATTGAAGAGACAATGAAAACTGAGAAAAAGCCTGTGAACTTTGTTTTCCATGGTGGTTCTGGTTCGCTTCCTGAAGAGATTAGTGAAGCTATCAGCTACGGTGTTATTAAGATGAATATCGATACAGATACACAATGGGCAACATGGGAAGGTGTGAAAAACTATGTTGCAAAGTATCACGATTATCTTCAATCACAAATCGGAAACCCAGAGGGTGAAGATAAACCAAATAAAAAATATTATGACCCGAGAAAATGGTTGCGTGCCGGTCAGGAGTCATTAGTGGAGCGTGTTCTTCAAGCTTACAGAGACCTGAATGCAATGGATAGAAACTAAGATTTAGTTTCCTCTCTTTACCTCTTTATGGATATCTTCAACCGAATTGAGATGGGGGTTTTTTGAGTAGTGGATATTGAGTAGTTGGTTGAGTTTATTAAGATTAAATCTCCAAAAACGCTCTTTATCAAACTCTTCGTGATTAATCATTTTTTCATGAAGCTCTTTTACGTCAGGTGTCTCTTGGGCGTTTTTTAAAACTTTATACATATGCTCTATGAGGTAGTTGTGAGCATCCTCCCCTGTATCATCATCCTCAAGTGTTTTGTTAACTAAGAAAGGGTACATTTTCCAGATACTAAGTGCTGTTCCTGCTACAAAAGCTATCATCATCCAAGTAGAATTGCTTATTTCCATATTTTTATAACCTTTATGAGAAAGTTTTCAATTATAGGACAATTTAGATAAAATAGTATTTATGAATGATAAAGTATTTGCAAAACCGATAAAAAAACAGTTTGAATTTGATGAAGAGGTAGCAGCCGTCTTTGATGATATGCTCGAACGTAGTGTTCCTTTTTATAAAGAGAGCCAAAGAATTACGAAATTTTTTGCACTCAAAGCACTGCGTGAGGGGGGTGTTTTATATGATCTTGGATGTTCAACCGCTTCGCTGCTGATCGATATCCATAGAGATTTAACTGCTCACGCAACACTTATTGGTCTTGATAACTCAGAAGCTATGCTCGAGCGTGCACAAAAAAAGATAGAAGCCTTTGGTTCGAATGTGAGCGTTTATAATGCTGATATTTTAGAGTATGAGTATAAAGAGGCTGATGTTTTTATCTCTAACTACACACTGCAGTTTATCAGACCGCTTGTACGTGAGGAGTTAATAAAAAAGATTGCAGATTCACTCAAAGAGGGCGGTGTATTTATATTTAGTGAGAAGGTTATTTCGCATCACGCTAAACTCAATAAAGATTTGATAGAGTGTTATTATGACTTTAAAAAAGATCAGGGTTACTCGGAGTATGAGATAATGCAAAAAAGAGAAGCTCTAGAAAATGTTTTAGTGCCTTATAGTGAGGATGAAAATATAACGATGGCAAAAAATGCCGGATTTTCGCATTGTGAGGTGATCTTTCGATGGGCAAATTTTGCAACATTTATAGCGATAAAGTAGCGGAGAAAAAATAAAAAGATTTCTCTTAAAGTGTTACAATAAACTACCAGACGTTTGAGGTAGGTTCAGGCTCTTTTTTCTTAATAGCCTTTTTCATCGCTTTGTAGGTGATGATATCGTCTTCACCACACTCTTTGTGATAATAACCCTGTAGATCATAATACTCTTTACAATCACTGTAATATTTCATTGATATACCGTGCTTGTTTACACAGGCTGAGAAAAAGAGTGTTGTTAATAAGAGAGTTGATAATAGGATGCGTTTTTTCATACTCATTGATAAAGCAAAGTTTATACCTAAACTTTAAAACTCTCTTTTGTTTTGCACAAGTCTGTTAAAAAGCACTCATCACATTTGGGGTTTTTAGCTGTGCAGATATAACGTCCAAAGAGAACCATCCCTTGATGCAGAGTATGCAGATCATTTTTAAATTTTTTAACCAAAGTTGCTTCAGTTGCTTTTGCGGTTTTGTCATCACTCAGTCCCAAACGATGCGATACTCGAAAGACATGAGTATCAACTGCCATGAGATTTGCCCCTGTATATTCTATCATGACGACATTAGCAGTTTTTTGTCCTACTCCTGCGAGTGTTTGAAGATCTTTCTCATTCATTGGGATCTCTCCGCCATATACTTCAACCACACGTTGTGCCATTTTGATGATGTTCTTTGCTTTGTTATTAAAGAATGAACAAGTGTTAATAAGTGCTTTGACATCATCGATATCTGCTTGGGCTAGGGTTTCTGGTGTAGGGTATTTCTCAAAAAGTGCAGGTGTTATGAGGTTTACTCTTTTGTCTGTACATTGAGCTGAGAGAGCTACTGCAATAACTAATTCATAGGCATTTTTATACTTTAATTCTGTCACTGCATCACTATATCTCTTCACAAATTTTTTCTGTATTTGGGCTATCTCTTTTTTCGTTGCTTTTTTCATAAAATAGATTTTAGCACTTTTTTGTGTTATAATCAAAATTATGAGATTTTTTTGGGAGGGATATGTTTATGGGGTTATTTTCAATTTTTTTTGGCTCAAAGGAAGACAAAAAACATACACCGGTTATTGTAGAAGATGATGTATCGCGGTATCTGGATAATAATTTTTTTCGTTATATTGTTGATACAAATGAGAGTATGACACTCTGTTTTTTAGAGGGTGAAGGGTGGATATGGGCAAATAAATGCTTTTTAGAAGCGATGTCCTATCATGATATGAATGACTTTAAAAGAGAAAACGAGAGTATCAGAGATATCTTTTTAAATGAGAGTGAAGAGATATTTACAGAGTCAGATAAAAGCTGGCTGGATTACATTAAAAAATACAAGAGCGATGGATATCGCGTCAGCATTACTTCAAAAGAGACAAATGATGTCTTGGTAATTGATGCTTTTTGTAGTAGCTACCCTCGCAATAAAAATCTTTATATCTTAGAACTTCGAGATATGACAGTGCTGTATAAAGCAAAACTCAAAACAAAAGAAGTTGAAAAACTCAAAACAAAATTTTTAGCAAATATCGGTCATGAGTTTAGAACGCCGATGAATGGTATATTAGGTTTTGTAGAGCTTTTAAAAGAGACAAATCTGGACAAAAAACAACTTGAATATATTAATATGATTAGTAAATCATCAAAGAGTCTGATGTCCAATATTGAGACGCTCTTAGATCTCTCACAACTACAAGGTGGACGTCTTAGTTTACAAAATGAAGAGTTTAATCTGCTTCCTGAAATGGAAGAACTGATTTATCGTTTTTATAAAATTGCAGAAGAAAAAGGTGTTAAAGTTCTCTCCTTTATTGATCCTAAACTTCCAAAATCTCTCACTGGTGATGTGCATAAAATTCTACAGATTATGAATGCGATTACACAAAATGCAATTAAGTTTACACCACGTGGCGGAAAAGTAATTGTAGAAGTAAAACTACTAAAACGTTCACAAAATGGTGATTGCAGTATTGGCTTTGGTGTTAAAGACAATGGTAAAGGCATCTCTGACGAGCAGATTACTTTTATGTATGAACCATTTACGGCAGGAAATCATGCGGACCAGAGAATGGGAGTAGGTCTTAGCCTCTCTTATGGACTTGCAAAACTTATGGGCTCAGAACTTCGTATTAATAGTGCGCAAGATAGTGGTACCTACGTGAACTTTGTACTTGATTTTAAACATTCAGAGGGACAAAACTTTAAAATGATACCAAAAAGAAAGGTTAAAGTACTTCTCCTTGATAAAAGCAAAATAGATGAAGCAAACTTTTTGACAATCTATCTTCGTGCTTTTGCTATTGATGTTGTCAAATCTAATCTGCTTGACGAATCACTTTATGATGATATTGATGTACTCTACATTGTAGCAAACCAAAATGATTCCTCCTGGATGTTAGAACTTGGTACATACTCTAAAAAAGCACCTATTACGCTACTCTTGGAAGAGGATGAAAAATTACAAACAAAGCTTACGCATATTGTTGATAAGGTTATTCATAAACCTCTTTTACCAAGCAGTATGGTAAAACATCTTTATGACATTCATAAATTTGAGACTGTTCTTGATGAGTCACCGGATTTACATTTAAAGCAAAAACTTAAAGCACTTGTAGTTGAAGATAATCTGATTAACCAGCGTCTTATTCAACTATTACTGCAAAAGTATGACATTATGGTTGCAGCAGCTGTAAATGGGCTTGAAGCTGTGGAAATGACAAAGAAAAACAGATATGATATTATTTTTATGGATATTGATATGCCAGAGATGAATGGTATTGTCGCGACAAAACGGATAAAAGAGCAACTCTCAAGAAAAACAAAACTTCCAATTGTCGCACTGACTGCAATGGCGATGGAGGGTGATCGTGAAATGCTATTAAGAGAAGGCTTGGACGATTATCTCTCAAAACCTTTGACACGTGAGAAATTGGAGTCAATTTTAGATAAATATCTTAAAGTTCCTGCATAAATGAGAGCTGTTTAATAACCATTAATATAAACTTATTAAACTTTTCATAATTAATTACAAGGAACGAGAATGAATAAAGTTACGATTTTACTTTCAGCACTACTCTTAACTGGTGCAGTAGCATCAGCTAAAACTTTAGTAAGTGTAAATGGAAAGCCAATTACACAAGAGGAAGTTGACCAAGAGTTAATGCAGGCTACTCAAGGTAGATTTAACCAGGTACCAGCAGATCGTCAGGCAGCATTCAGACAGCAGGTTTTACAGCAGCTTATTGGTAAAGAGCTTATCTATGATGATGCAAAAAAATCTGGTATTACAAAATCTGCAGAGTATAAAGCAGAGTACAAAAAACTTGAACAAAGAATGAAAAAAGAGCTTGCTATTCAGGTTTGGCAGAAAAAACTTCTCGATAGTATTAAAATTTCTGATAAAGAATTAAAAGATTATTACAAAAAAAATATGGACGAGTTTAGAGAAAAAGAGTCAGTTCATGCACGTCACATTTTAGTAAAAACAGAAGATGAAGCGAAGAAAATCATTGCACAGCTAAAATCTTTAAGTGGTGACAAACTCAAAGAAAAATTTGTTGAACTTGCAAAAAAAGAGTCAACTGGACCTAGCGGACCAAATGGTGGAGATCTTGGTTATTTTTCAAAAGGACAAATGGTACCGGCATTTAATGATAAAGTCTTCTCTATGAAAAAAGGGACAATTACACAAAAACCTGTAAAAACTCAGTTTGGTTACCATGTTATCTATTTAGAAGATAAAAAACCATCAATGACAAGAAGTTTTAATGAGGTAAAAGCATTTATTGAACAACGTCTTAAAATGGAAAAATTCAAAGATGAGATGAAGAAAAAAATGGATAAACTTCAGAAAAAAGCTACTATTAAGTAAGTAGCCATGCAAATCCCTCCTCTCTCTCAAATCTTTTTAGATGAAAGAGAGTTCCTTGTCAAACGAGATGATTTGATAGATCCTTATTTGGCAGGGAATAAATACAGAAAACTCTACACGCTCCTACAAACTCCCAACGAAAAATATACAACAATCATCTCTTATGGTGGTACACAATCCAATGCTATGCTCGCTATTGCTGCAATGTGCAGACAAAAAGCTTGGCAATTTATTTACTATACAAAAGAACTCTCACGAACTCAAAGAGAAAATCCATCGGGTAATTATGAAAATGCACTAAAACTCGGTATGGATCATCGAGAGATAAGTAATGAACTTTATCGAGATTTTATCGCTTCACTCTCGGTAACTTTAGATGAAAAAACTTTTTTGATAGATCAGGGTGGAGCAGTAGTGCAGGCAAAAAATGGTCTAGAAGTGTTAGCTGATGAGCTGCGTGAGCAACTGCAGGAATTTCCACAGGTGCAAGCTTTGGCTACACCCTCAGGAACAGGAACTACAGCTCTTTTCTTGGCATATGCAATGCCAGAGTATAAGGTCTATACAACTCCTTGTATTGGAGATGCGGCATACTTGCAAGAGCAGATGCAAGCACTTGATGCTCTACCGGATAACTTAATAATTTTAGAGCCAAAAAAGAAGTACCGTTTTGCAAAACCTTATCTAGAATTTTATGAGATATATAAAAAACTACTCGGCAGTGGTATAGAGTTTGATCTGCTTTATGCACCTTCTATGTGGTTGACTCTTTTAGAACAAACTCATGAGAAGATTCTCTATATACATAGTGGCGGTGTGAGTGGCAATATTTCTATGTTAGATCGCTATAGAAAATTTGACAAAGAGTGACTCAAGGAGTATAATTTAGAAGACTTTTGCAACTAAAGTAGCAAAGTAAAGCGCAAAAAAGTTCTATACTTACGGCAGAAAAAAATAAAAGGATTTACAAATGAGCAATAATATTTTTGAAAAACTAACACACAATATGACAGAAGCAATTGAGAGTGCGGTATCCTTGGCACTTCATAATAAAAATCAAGAGGTGACTCCTATTCACTTTTTATGGGCACTGTTAACAAATTCTGATTCGGTACTTAATCAGATGTTTAATAAGATGGGTGTCGATAAGGTGGCGATGGAGCTTGATATTAAATCAATGGCAGAAAAACTGCCAAAATCTTCATCTGTAACAAAAGAGAGTATCAAACTCTCTCATGAATTTGTCCGAACGCTGCAAAATGGTGAGGGGCTTATGGCTAAAAACGGTGATGCGTACTTAGCTGTTGATACTTATATATTAGCAAATTTACAGACACCGCCATTTTCGGAAATTTTACCGAAGTATGTTAATGTAATGGAGCTTAGCAAAGAGTTAGAAGCTGCTCGTGGTGGAGCGAAGATCGATTCTCAAACTGCAGATGAGACGCTTGAGGCACTCTCTAAGTATGGAATTGACCTTACAAAAGAGGCAGCGGAAGGAAAACTTCCTCCGGTAATTGGGCGTGATGAAGAGATTTCACGTACAATGCAGATATTAATTCGTAAAACAAAAAACAACCCAATGCTTTTAGGTGAGCCTGGGGTTGGTAAGACTGCATTGGTTGAGGGTCTTGCACAGAGAATTCAAAGTGGAGATGTTCCAACATCACTGCAAAATAAACGTTTAATTGCACTTGATATGTCTGCACTCATTGCTGGTGCGAAGTATCGTGGTGAGTTTGAGGACAGACTCAAAGCGGTTATTGATGAGGTAAAAGAGAATGGGAATATCATCCTCTTTATTGATGAAATTCATACTATTGTAGGTGCAGGTGCATCTGAGGGCTCAATGGATGCGGCAAATATCCTAAAACCAGCCCTAGCTCGTGGAGAGTTGCATACGATTGGTGCAACAACACTCAAAGAGTATAGAAAATATTTTGAAAAAGATGCGGCACTACAACGTCGTTTCCTACCTATTAGTGTAGATGAGCCGACAGTTAATCAGTCTCTACAAATTCTTCGTGGAATTAAAGAGAGATTGGAAGCGCACCATAATGTAAATATTACAGACTCTGCGCTTGTGGCTGCTGCGAAGTTATCTGATAGATATATTGCAGATAGATTTTTACCGGATAAAGCGATTGACCTTATTGATGAGGCGGCAGCTGAATTGAAAATGCAGATAGAGTCTGAGCCAAATGAACTTAGTGCTGCAAAACGTAAACTCTCTGAACTTATGGTTGAAAAAGAGGCGCTTAAGATGGAAAAAACTCCATCAAATGAGAAACGCCTCCAAGAGATTGAAAAAGAGCTTGCCGATATTGAAGAGAAAGTAAGAACCTTAGAGTCTCAGTTTCAAACTGAAAAAGAGGTTTTTGAGAAGATATCTACCATTAAAGGTGAAGTTGAGGCAAAACGTCGTGAAGCAGAGCTTGCAAAAGCACAGTCTGACTTTAATCGTGCAGCTGAGATTGAGTATGGTGAGATTCCTAAGCTTCTTGAAGAAGAGAAAGCGCTTAATGAAAAATGGGCTCGTATGCAAGAGGCTGGAACACTCCTTAAAAACTCAGTTGATGAAGAGTCAATTGCATCTATTGTTAGTAGATGGACAGGTATTCCTGTAAATAAAATGCTGCAAAGTGAAAAAGATAAAATCTTACACGTTGAAGATGAATTGAATAAAACAGTTGTTGGTCAAGGTAGAGCAACGCACGCAGTAGCTCGTGCTATTAAGCGTAACAAAGCTGGTCTTAGTGATAAGAACAGACCAATTGGTAGTTTCTTGTTCTTAGGGCCTACAGGTGTCGGTAAAACACAGACCGCTAAAACATTAGCGAAGTTCTTGTTTGACTCTGAAGATGCAATGATACGTATTGATATGAGTGAGTATATGGAGAAACATGCAGTATCTCGTTTGGTTGGTGCAGCTCCTGGATATGTAGGGTATGAAGAGGGTGGACAGCTAACAGAAGCGGTTCGTCGTAAACCATACTCTGTAATTTTGTTTGATGAGGTAGAAAAAGCACATCCGGATGTATTTAACATTTTACTCCAAGTGCTTGATGATGGACGCTTGACAGATAACAAAGGTGTAACAGTAGATTTTACGAACACTATTATTATCTTAACGTCAAATATCGCAAGTGATAAAATTATGGCACATCCAGATGGTGGTGAAGAGTTGGAAAACTTGGTAATGGCTGAGTTAAAACAAGCTTTCAAACCAGAGTTCTTAAACAGACTTGATGATGTTGTTATCTTTAACGCTTTAGGTAAAGATGAGATTAAAGGTATTGTTGAGATATTCTTTAACGACATTAAAGCAAAAGTCAAAGAGCGTGATATTGAGCTCTCTCTTTCTGATGAAGCAGTTGAATATATTGCAGAAGCTGGATTTGATCCTGTATATGGTGCAAGACCACTGAAACGTGCTCTTTATGAAATAGTAGAAGATCGTTTAGCAGATTTGATCCTTGATGGAACCGTAAAAGAGGGATCTAAAGTGGAATTTACAGTTGAAAATGGAGAGGTTGCAGTTAAGGTTTCTTAAAACCTTAACCGCTCTTTAAGTAAAGTTTTGATAGAATTCCGGACTTAAATTAAATAAGGATATGTCAAATGAAAAGAACATACCAACCACATAATACACCAAGAAAACGTACTCACGGTTTCAGAGCTAGAATGGCTACTGCAAATGGTCGTAATGTACTTAACCGTCGCCGTGCTAAAGGTCGTAAAAAATTGTCAGTATAGGCGGATTTGATATAGTAAAAACTCATAAAGAGTTTAGCTATATCTATAACAAAGGCAAAAATCAGCACTCTAGTAGTGTTGTTCTTTTTTACCTTCCTCAAAATGAAATTCACAAAGTAGGTTTTACTGCAACGAAAAAAATAGGTAATGCCGTTAAACGTAATCGTGCTAAACGCAGAATGCGTGCAATGTTTCGTGAATTTTCAAACTCTCTCAAAGATGGTTCTTATATTTTTGTAGCAAAAGCAGGACTCTTTGACACTTCTCATGAAAAACTTCACAATGATTTTAAAAAAGTTCTCTCACGTGCTAAAACAATTACTGCTTAAACTTTTATGGTTATATCAGAAGTTTTTTACGCTTATTGGCTTTGGGTCGTGTCGATATTACCCATCTTGTAGTGAATATGCACGATTAAACTTCGAATATAATTCAATTTCAAGTGCTTTTTACCACTCTTTTACTAGAATACTACGTTGCAATCAATTTTTTGAGGGAGGCATTGAATATCCATTGTTGGATAAACTACGCCAAAAGCCCGCAAAACTCGATGTTGATTCTATAAAATATTGGTTGGTTCCAAATAAAAAAAACCGTTATTACATTATAAAAAATTTTTCATATAAAGGGTAGTTTGTGTTAGACAAAATGTCACCAAATCAAAGATTAATAGTCGCGGTACTGTTATCTGTAATTTTTTTCGTAGGTTACACTGCAATTTTTCCACCGGCTGAGCCAGATGTGCCAAATGAGACTGCTGCAAAACAAGAAACAGCACAAAACAATACAAAAGATATTAGTAAAAAAGTTGAAGAGGTTTCCGGTCATGCTATAGCTGCGGAAGAAAAAGCGTCAAGCACAAGCTCTTCGGAGATAGTAACAATTACAAGTAAGAAGTTTATTTTAAAGATTGATACTTTGGGACGTATTGCCTCAAAAGAACTTTTAGAAGATAAATTTAGAAATGATGATGATTTGCATGCACAGGTTATTCCTGCTGAGGGTACAAAACCACTTTACATCCGTTTTGCAGATGATGCTATCAATGATGAGGCAATTCGCACTCCATACAGTGCAAGTGTTAGTGAACTTACGGTTCAAGATGAACCAGTAACAGTAACGCTTACTCAAAAACTCTCTGCACTTACAGTTACAAAGCTCTTGACTTTTTATGCTGATGGACATTATGATGTGAAGATCTCACTCTCAAAAGATCTTCGTCACTATATTTATTTAGGAGATCGTCCACAGGTTTCTAAGAAACTTATGGCTGTTGCGGGAGCACTTATCTATACAGGTGATGATGTTGCACATATTATCGAAGATGGGGATGCTGAGGGGCGTCAAATCTTCTCTGATGTGAAACTTGCGTCTTCTTTTGACCAATATACGGCAATTATTCTTTATGGGTTTAAAAAAGAGACAAATGTAATCGTAGAACGTGGTCGTAATGATAATCCTGTTGTCTATTTTGATGCAGCACAAGAGGAAAACATTCATGGATATATTGGACCAAAAGAGCATAAGGTTTTAAAAGCTATTGATCCTTTACTTACGAATGCAATTGAGTATGGATGGTTTACATTTGCCGCAAAACCACTCTTTGCTCTTCTCTCATGGTTGCATGGTATTTTTGGAAACTGGGGTTGGTCTATTATTGCATTGACTGCACTTATAAGAGCAGTACTGTATCCTTTGACATACAAAGGTATGGTCTCTATGCAGAAGATGAAAATGCTTGCACCAAAACTCAAAGAGTTAAAAGCGAAGTATGGAAAAGATCCTCAGAAATTGAATGCAATGACGATGGAAATGTATAAGAAACATGGGGCTAATCCACTTGGTGGTTGTCTGCCTATGATCTTGCAGATTCCTGTTTTCTTTGCGCTCTATCGTACGCTTTTAAATGCGGTGGAACTTCAGGGTGCTCCATGGATTTTATGGATTAATGATCTTTCACGTATGGATCCATACTATGTTTTACCTATATTAATGGGTGCATCAATGTTTTTCCAACAACGTATGACACCAAACAATTTTACAGATCCGATGCAAGAGAAAGTATTTAAATACCTTCCGATTATCTTTACATTTTTCTTTGTAACATTCCCATCAGGATTGGTACTGTACTGGTTTACGAATAACCTTTTCTCAATCGCACAGCAGTACATTGTAAATCAGCAGTTTAGAAATGCAGAAGATGCACAGGCTGTTATAGAGAAAAAAAGCGAGAAATAGTTATGATTAAGATAGAAGCTGTAACCCTTGAACAAGCGTATAAAGATGCAGCAGCTACTCTGAAATGCTCTGTAACAGAGATGGCTGTAGAAGTTGTTCAAGTTCCAAGTAGAGGTTTTTTAGGTTTGTTTAAAAAACAGGCAATTATTGTTGCGACAATTGACAAATCAAAAACAGTAGCTAAAAAACCAAAAAGTGTAAAAAAAGAGCCAAAAATTATAAAAGAGCCAGAAGTTGAAGAAGTAAAAGTAAAAGTTGAAGAGATAGAGAGTGTAGAGGCAACTTTTTTAAATGATACTATTTTACCTGCATCTTTTGTTAGTGATCAGGATGAAGAGTTGCAAGAAGATCTTGCAAGTGGTCTGGATTATACGGCGGATTACGATGATGTGTATGATGAGGACTCTTTAGTCGTAGAAGAAAAAAATATTGATATGAATGCTGTAGTAGAGGAGATTCAAAAAGATATTAATGAACTCTTTACACATATATGTTTTGAAATTGAACCAATTGAAGTGAGTGTTTATGACGAGCAAACACTGCTCATTGAGTTTAAAGGCGAAGATGCTGCACTGCTTATAGGAAAAGAGGGCTATAGATATAAAGCACTCTCTTATATGCTTTTTAACTGGATTAATGCAAAATATGATCTGCAGTTACGCTTAGAGATAGCAGAATTTTTAAAAAATCAAGAAGAGTCTGTTGGACGTTATTTAGAGGGCGTTTGTCAAAGTATTGATAGAGATGGAAGAGCACAGACGAAAATTCTTGATGGTGTGCTTGTACAAATTGCTCTTAAAGAGTTGCGTGAGCGTTATCCTGATAAGTATGTTGTTATGCGTTCAACGCGTGACGGACTCAAATATATTCTGGTAAATGATTACCACGCAAATTAATTATGCAAAATGATACAATAGTAGCTATTGCCACTGCAAATGGCATTGGCTCTATCGCAATAATCCGCCTTAGTGGTGATGATGCACTTCTTATTGCAAAAAAGCTTTCCCACAAAGAAAATTTTAAAAATCGTTATGCAACACTTACAAATATCTATAATATACAAAATGAACTTATTGATGAGTCTATTGTTATCTATTTTCAAGGGCCACACTCATTTACGGCTGAGGATGTTGTAGAGATACAGTGTCATGGTGGTTATATTGTTGCTCAAAGTATTTTAAAAGCAGCACTTGAAGCAGGGGCACGACTTGCAAATGCAGGAGAGTTCTCAAAACGTGCCTTCTTTAACGGTCGAATTGATTTGAGTGAAGCAGAAGCGATTGCACAACTTATTGAGGCAAAGAGCGAGGATGCTGCAAAGATTTTAGCTTCACAGATGAAAGGTTCTCTCAAAGAGTTTATAGAAGAGGTAAGAGATGATATTATTCATATCTTGGCTTACTCTGAAGTGACGATTGATTATGCCGAAGAGGATCTTCCAGAAGATTTAGTTGCGCAGATAAAGGCTAAACTTGATACTCTTTATAAATTGCTTCAAAAAACATTGATAGCTTCAGAGTCTCGAGCCGGGCTCATGCAAGGTTTTCGTGTAGCCATTGTAGGCAAACCCAATGTTGGTAAGAGTTCACTCTTAAATGCACTGTTAAATTATAACCGTGCAATTGTGAGCGATATTGCAGGAACGACCCGCGATACGATTGAAGAGCAGGTAAAAATAGGTACGCATCTTATTCGTATTGTAGATACGGCAGGGATACGTGAGGCAGAGGATGCTATTGAAAAGATAGGGATTGAACGCAGTTTAGAAGCGATAAAGCAGAGTGATATTGTAATAGCACTTTTTGATGGCTCACGTGAGGCAGATGAAGAGGATAGACAGATTATAGAGTTACTGAATGCTCACGCAGCTGAGAAAGAAAAAATCATTATTAAAAATAAAGTTGATCTGCCGCAAAAGTTTCAAATGTCTGATATTTCGTTTGATATGGAGCTTAATTCAAAAGATGATGTAAGTGCTCTTATCTCAAAACTTCAGGAGATTATGGATAGAAATAATCTTAGTGATGAGATTATGCTTATCTCTGAGCGTCAGATATCTGCAGTAAGAGAGACAATGCAAAATATAGAAGAATCTTATGAGCCTTTGGAAATGCAGGAGTTGGAAATATTTTCTTTTCATTTGAATGAGGCGATCAAGGCAATGGCAAGTATTACTCGACCATTTGAGAATGATGAGATGCTTGATAAGATGTTTGGCTCATTCTGTCTTGGAAAATAGATGAAGTATATTGCAATTGATTTAGGCTTGAAGCGTATAGGTCTTGCCTATTCTGCACACAAAGATATTGTTACTCCCTTGCCTGCTGTTATACGAAAAAATCGTAATCAGGCCTCACGTGAGGTCAAGAAGATCATTGAGGAGTGGGAAGCGGATACTGTTGTTGTCGGTTTACCTCTTGGTGGCAGTTCTGAAGATGAGATGCGTCGAAGAATTACACACTTTATGAATCTTGTAGATTTTAATGGAGAGATCGTTTTTCAAGATGAAGCCGGAAGCTCCAAAGAGGCTGAAGCTTTGATGAAAGGTGAGATGAAACAGATTCGAGATGGTCGTATTGATTCACTCTCAGCTATGATAATACTGCAACGCTATTTGGCTTGTAAATAGACTACTTCCCCAAGATATAGAGATTATTGCTCTTATCTACTGTTTGCGTGAAACGCTCTTTGAGTTCTCTATCAAAGGTAAGTATAAAGATATTGGTATGTTTGAGTTTTAGCTTTTGCATCTCTTGAAGGAGCATGTCATCTGCAACATCTTTGCCATGTCCACACTTTATAAAGTTAAATGAGTTAAGGGTTTTGCCATAATCATAGAGATTCGCTTCCCACTCTGCACGTTTTAGGTAGAGTGAATCGGGATTTGCTCCAAGATAGATACGAGAATCTTCTATAGTATATGGTTCAATGACATCAGCGAAAATAGAAGCGATGGAAGAAAAATTCTCAATATCCCAAAAGAGATAGCTCTTTTTTACTTTAGATGGCTTTTTTTTGTTGATAAGCTGCAATCTTTTTGTAATATTAAAACTGCTGTGGGCTGTATCGTTAATAAGGAGTATGGAGGCTTTTAGTTTTTTTGCATCATCTGTATTAAAATCTAAAATTTTACCCATTTCAATATAAAAATCAAGGTTTAAAAGCTCCTCCTGTGCAGCTCCTTTTATATATTTTTGAAGACGTGCGAGTTTTGCTTTTGAGAAAAGTAGATGCACTCCCATCTTCTCATGATTTGCATACGCTTGTTTGATACGAAAAAAAATATCTTTTGCATTTTGTGTATCTGGTAGGAGAATAGAGCCTCTGTATTTGTACTCAATGGTAATTTTTTGTTTATGCATGAGTATATCTACAGTACTTCAAAAAATTCTGCTGCTTCTTCTTCATCGTCGCTGAGCTTCTCTTTTGCATAGAGTGGATCCTCTTGCATCATCTTTTTAATCCTCTCTTGGCAGTGCGCAAAGAGAATTTTTTGAGCCTCTTTATCATCTGCTAAAAATCCAAGTCCGCTAAATTGATAATTTGGCTCTTTTTGTTCAATACAAAGAAGTATTCCTTCACATTTCTCTTCTAAAATTTCAACAAGTTCACGGTAAGAGATATTAAACTCAGTTGCATTCCAACCTATATCTTCAAGTTCTGTATTGGAAAATTCACTGACACCATCACCTGTTGTATCATCATACGAAGCCCGAGGGGTGTTGATCTTTATAAGCTCCTGCCAGTTTGAAAAAGCTTTTATCAAAACCCTGTCATCATCTTCAACTACCTGATATTTATCTCCAAGAATTTCAGAAAGTTGCGGTGTTTTACTCGGTACAAGAGCATTGTTTGAAGAGAGTGCATGTTTACCTTGATAGATAAGGATTGCATTCTCTGCAAATTCGGGAGTGACAATCTCTCCTTTTATATTGATACCAAACTCTTTTTGGCTGTTGATAGCCTTGAGTAGCTCTTCTTTACTGACGATGATGATTTCGTTAAACAGATTGAATTTTTTCATAATTGCCTCTAAATTTTTTCATATTATACATACTTGTAGATTAAGTGAAAAATTTTTTGTTTTGTTATAAGCTATCTCTAATAAAAGTTTTACCATATCTTTAGTATAATGCGACAAATTTTTTAGAGTAAAACCCTCTAAAGCCCAAGGAAATATACAATGGCATTAAATGTTTATTATGATAAAGACACTAGTTTAGACCTAATTAAAAGCAAAACAGTTGCAATGATTGGTTTTGGTTCTCAAGGACACGCTCACGCAGAAAACTTAAGAGACAGTGGTGTAGAAGTTGTTGTTGGTTTAAGAAAAGATGGTTCATCTTGGAATAAAGCTGCAGCAAAAGGTTTTGAAGTTTTAACAGTTGGTGAAGCTACTGCAAAAGCAGATGTAGTTATGATTCTTTTACCAGATGAAAATCAAGCAGAAATCTATAAAAATGAGATTGAGCCAAATCTTAAAGAGGGTGCTACTATTGCCTTTGGACACGGTTTTAACATTCACTATGGTCGTATCATTCCAAGAGCTGACATTAATGTTACTATGATCGCTCCAAAAGCACCAGGGCATACTGTACGTAGCGAGTTTGTTCGTGGTGGTGGTATTCCTGACCTTATCGCTGTTGGTCAAAATCCTTCAGGAGAGACAAAAGAGTTAGCGCTTTCATACGCTTCTGCAATCGGTGGTGGACGTACTGCAATTATTGAAACAACTTTCAAAGATGAAACTGAAACTGACCTTTTTGGTGAGCAAGCTGTTCTTTGTGGTGGTGTAACTTCTTTGGTTCAAGCTGGTTTTGAAACATTGACTGAAGCTGGTTATGCTCCTGAAATGGCATATTTTGAGTGTCTTCACGAACTTAAACTTATCGTTGACTTGATGTTTGAGGGTGGAATTGCTGATATGAGATACTCTATCTCTAACACTGCTGAGTATGGTGACTATGTTTCTGGTAAACGTGTTATCAACAAAGAGTCTAAAG
>Ga0256837_1000443_pt1 | contig 35027 bp, 53 predicted proteins | sample 4562384metaG_FD_185976 | JGI IMG/M metagenome (GOLD analysis project Ga0256837, IMG submission 185976) | Hydrothermal vent microbial communities from Guaymas Basin, Mexico - 4561-384 | ecosystem: Environmental > Aquatic > Marine > Hydrothermal vents | place: Mexico: Guaymas Basin | collected... | reverse complement strand
TCGCTCAACTCTAAGAGTTTTATATAATCCTCCTCTGTAAGATTTAGAGTAACTTTTTTAGAATGTTTTTTATCATCTTCAAACATTTATAAATTCCCTTGAACATTATTTTTTTTAGGGGTATCATCTATTTGTAATAAAGATAGAGGTTCAACATTTAAAAAGTTGGCTATTGAAATAAAATAAGCTAAAGGTAAATTTCTTTTACCCTTAAAAGCAGATGATATGGCAGGAGTTTCTAATCCAGTCTTTCTTGCTAATTCTGCATTTGATTTTTTTTGTTTATCTAGTAGGTTTTTAACTTTTTGAGTGTTTATTTTATGTTTCATGACTAATATAATAACAATATGTTAATTATATAACCCTTAAAGAGTAACAATTTGTTATTTGTAGTCATGTTATCATATTGTTAATATTTAAGGAAATTATTATGGATATAGTTGAAAGAGTAAAAAAAATACAAAAAGAATTAAAAATAACCCAAAAAGATATTGCTACTGCTATTGGTATTGCTCCTCCGAGTGTTAGTGATATTCTTAAAAGAAAAGGTAGAAAGTTTCAAATTGAACATATACCAAAATTAGCTAAATTATTAAAAGTAAGTGAAGATTACTTACTAGGAAATGAAAACAAAATCCAATTAAAAACAATCCCCCTCATAGGTCTTGCATCATGTGGTGTTCCACAAGAGTATGCACTAGATGGTTATGAACCAGTACCAGTAAGTATAGATATTTATAGAGATGGTATGTATGCAGTAAAAGCTGAGGGTAACTCCATGAGTCCTAAAATCAACCATAATAACTTAGTATATTGTTTACCAAATGAAACCATAGATAATGGTCATATCGTACACTACACTTTAAATGGCGAAAGTGGCATCAAAAAATATAAATTAAATGAAAAAGGCGATATCATAAGCTTAGTACCTATAAACTCAGAACATGATGTTATAACAGTTCATGCAGATGAACCACACACTTTAAAGATGGCTCGTGTTCTGGGTGTTGTTGATACGGAGTTTTAAAAATGAAATATTTTTTAATTTTAATTTTATTAAAAAGTTTATTGTTTTCTTATATTACTTCACCTAAAGATGCTGATTTATTAAAGATAAATGGTTCTTTAGCTGATAATAAATCTGTTGAAGTATCTTTTCTTCTAAGAAATAAAAAAACTGATTCTAGTATCATTTTAAATGATGACATACAAACTCATTATAATTGTTCTCTTTTTAAAGAAACAAGTGCTAATACTAAAGGAAAATTAATATCAAAAAAGCAAGGAACTGTTTTTGGCGAACAAAGTCCTTATTTGGATATAAGTAAGAATGATTTTAAATACACTAGATGGGCAATACTTGAATGTACTATAACTATAGTAGGTAATAAATTATCTAATAGTGCTAGTGTTTATATAAATGACAATGCAGTTACAACAGCAAAAGAATTATTAGAAAAACGACAACACTCCACAAAAAAAGAGGCTATAAAAAAAGATAAAACTACTTCTAATTTTAAAGATACATCATTAAATTTATCTGAAATAACTGCATCTATCTCTGTAGGAATAAATAATTTATCAGATAAATTTTTAGACCCAAAAGAGTACACTAAAGATTCTAAACCAACTAAATTAGATTTAGAATATGCTGATAAGCCTAATATCATTATCAATAATAGAAAAATATATAATGTAAGAGATATAAAGCTTCTAAATGATAGTTCTATTGCTATTTATGGTGCTAATGGAAGTTTTTATTTTAAAAAGAATAATATAAAAAATATTGATTTAAAAAATATTGATTATATTTTAAATGCAAAACTATATAATTTAGTTTTATCTAAAACAAATTTTAAAATATGGAAAGAAAACAATAGACATTATGATTATGATAGAGAGATAGACAAAGAGATTTATAAAATATATTATAATGATGAATTGAAAGGTGCTTTATATGTTGCTTATAAACTAGATGGGACTTTAGTAAATAAAACAAATATCAAAAAAAGACCTAAATTTTATAGTGAGAAAAACATACCAGTAAAATACAGAAGCAAATCTAAAGACTATAAACATAGTGGCTATGATAGAGGTCATTTAGCACCTGATGCCTCTTTTGATTATGATAAGAAAGCATTAAGAAAAGTTTACAGTATGGCAAACATCATCCCACAAGCACCTACTGTAAATCGTAGAACATGGATAAAAACCGAAAAACTTGAAAGAAAAATAGCTTATAAACTAGGTAGTGCAAATGTAGTTATTGGTGTTGAATATTCTAAAGACCCTAAAAGAATAGGTAAAAATAAGATAGCTGTTCCAAGTGCTTTTTATAAAAGAATTACAAATAAATCAAAGAACTATGATAAATGTTTTTATTATAAAAATGATTTAGATGCGACTTCTAAAGGTGATAAGTTAAAAGACCATTTAGTAGATTGTAATCTTTTAATTTGGTAGTTTGTAGTTCCGTAAGGTTTACGGAGTTAAAACCCCATCAACCCAACCTATAAACTCTATATAAAGAAACTGTAACAGGTAACTTCTAAGTTCATCATCATTAAAACCATACTCTTTAAACAACAAAGTAATAGCATGACTTAGTTCATGCACTATAAGCCCTTTTATCTCTAACGGCTTATGTTTACCCACCTCTATACCTATAACCAACTTAAACTTAGTACCTTTAGCTAAAGAGGTACAAACACCATCACTGTGCATTTCTACATCATAAACACCTTTTTTATGTAAGTATTTATGATAATCATCCCTACTTAAAAACATAACTACATCAACATCTACAAGCTGGATATTTACTTTTTTCTTTTTACTCATACTTTATCCTTTTTAATTTTTTTCACTCTAAGGTCGCCTTTGATATAATGACTTATATTTCGTAGCAGAAATAAATCTTATAAGAAAGGAGACCTCACAATGGAACTAGATAAAAAAGACTTGTTAATGCCTCTTTTTGTTCAACTAGTCGGTAATTTTGATGATGTCAAAAAACTATATGCAGATGACAAACCCATAGAAGCTTACGACCTCTTCAAACAAAAGTATAAAGAGATTGAAAGCTCAACTAGAAAACCATCCCAAGGTGTTAAATTTGGGAAAGTGATAGGAGCTTAAAATTTTAAACGATGGAGTTTTAACTCTATCGTTGGTTCATCATTTATTACACAATCAAGATTAAGCTTATAATCTTTTATCACATAACCCAAATCCAACATAGCTTTAGATAACTTTGTAACTGTTGTATCTTGCTTCTTAGCTTTTTTAATCATCTTTCGTAATTCTTTCTTTTCACTCATCCTCTAACCTTTTATTCAGTAATATAACACTTAGGAACATTAAAAGAAGCCATAATCATTTTTATAATTGTTAAAGCTTCTCTACTATCATCAATCTTACTAACAATCTTTTTAGCCTTTTTAAGAGTTTTATCTCTTTGTACTTTTTCAATCTCTTTTTCACTCACTATCTATCCTTTAAAATTAAAATACACTCGAAAATGCCCTTATGCTATAATTGAAGTGCTAAAATTCAAACTAACATAAGGACATTTAACAATGAACATGATAAAAGTAACTTCATCATCTATAACAGCTATTGGCTATGATGAATCATCACATAAAATGAATATCAAATTTATAAATAACTCGACAACATATACCTACTGTAATGTTCCCAGTGATGTTTTTCAAGAGTTCTTAAACAATCCATATAAAAATTCACACGGTAAACATTACTATAAATTTATATTTAAAAAGTACAACTGTTACTAATCAACTTTTGCATCTCTTGCAAATCTTTTAAATCCTCAGTGGTATCTAGCTGAAAATGCTCATCACTCTTTTTTTCTTCTAAGTCTGTTGCATACAAACCATTATGAAAAGCTATTGTATGCTCCACACTTTTTAAAACTTTTAAACATTTTTTTAGCATCTCTTTTTCACTCACTATCTAACCTTTCTAATCTGATTTATGAAATTATAGCATAAATTAACAATATGTTATTATTTTAAGATAGCTTTAATTAACATATTGTTAATATTACACCAACCAAACAAAAAACCTAAAAAGATTTTGTTTGAGTTGAGTTCTTTGAAAAGTGTAACGAAGAGAGGATTTAAAGTTATTTTATTTTTGAGTAACGATAACCACCTTTTTTTATATGTCTATCTAAATAAGTTCCTTTAGATGAAGCATTTAATAATCCGTGATACTTGTTTATTTCTACATCGAAATATTGATAAACAGTATTATTTTTAAAAGTTATTTCTAGGGTTTTATTTTCATAGCCTACACTTTTTAAGTTTGATGAATTTACAGGAGTATGTACCATGTGTGAACCTCCTAAAAGAGATTTGGAGAATATGACTATCAAAGAGATTAAAAACCTTTTCAGAAAGTATAAGTTCTCAGATGAGTTGGGTCATGACCTTGAGTATTGTCAAGAGTTTATAGACCTACTAGATTATATATCCTCTCTTCGTAAGAGATGATTATAACAAAAAAGTAGCACTTCCGATGAGGGTGTTTAAAAATGATTTTCTAACTATTTTTTCTTAGTTTGAGATAGTACAGAACCTGCAAGACTTTTAGAAGCCTTGGAGTACCTACCATCTCTTAAAACTTTAGAAGCTAACTTTGCGAGTTTGCTAGAACTTTGTTTTTTATTCGCCATTTTCATCACCTCCAATCCCCTCATAGGATTTGGAAGTGCATAACATAGATTATAACAAAAAAGAGAGAAACCAAACACGGTAAAAGAGGCTCTGCGATTTAACCTCCCTCTTTTTTGTTGTAAACCATATCACCATAACAATAAAAATAGGAAGTCCTCCAAGGGGGTCTCACTGGCTTATGTTCCAGTCTAAAAACGGATTATTTAGACTAGCTAAAAGCATATCATTTATGTTTCTAGGTGGTCTAATTTTTAATAGTTTTCTTAGACCAGAGACAAAAGCTAAAGAATAACTATAAAGTTCCTGCACTTACACTAGGTCATGTGCAGGTCATTTAAAACACTCAAAGGATATAAATGTTTGGATTTATGAAGAAATTAAAAGGTGCAGGTACTGAACTTGCAAATAAATCAGTAAAAGCTGAAAACAAAGACTTAATGGAAGCTATGGTTGGAGCCGCGACTTTAATCGCTTATGCAGATGGTGAACTAAAAGATGAAGAGATAACAGCAATCGCTGGTATTATAGAAAACTCTAAAGCACTTGAAGCATTTGGTACAGAGCCTATGCAAGAGTTCGACAAACTTTGTAAAGTATTTGAGAGTGGTTATCGTATGGGTCGCCTCAACACTATGAGAGAGATTGCTGATGTTAAAGATAACAAAGAAGATTCAGAGATGGTGCTTGTTATGGCTATTGAGGTAGCTTTTGCAGATGGTGAGTGCGAACCTGCTGAAGAAAAAGAGTTAAAAACTATCGCACAAAAATTAGGTTTAAAGCTAGATGAGTACATTTAAGCTTTTTGCAACAATGGCTATTTTTATAGCTGTTGCATCTTGGTACTGGGCAATGCAACAATATACTTTAAATGGGAAAGTTGCGACAAAAGGCATCATATTTCAAAAAACTCTTAATCTTTCAGTTTACAAGCAAGTAGCTAAAGGTAATGGAATATTTGGAAAATATGAAAGATATTCAAGAAGTGATAGACACAATGAAGTCATCACAGTTTATAAATGGTAATAAGTCTTAAAATGGCTTATTATCATCAAATAAAACACTCATAAAACCACACATAAAACCACACATAAAGATAAACCAAAGTTATAAACCTTTTATTAAACTAAAGAGACCTACGACTATTGTTGAGTTTCAAACCTAAAAAAAATAAATGTTGATTATTTACAACGGTAGCCGTTTAGCCGTTTATGTGGTTCTATGAGTGTTTAAAACCTTAACACTAGGAGTAAAAAAATGGATGCAACAAAACAGATGCTTATACTCAACTTCATAAGCAAAACAAACAAGATAAGCATAGGTAAAGCCCTATCACTTATGGAAAAAAACCAAGAAAAGGAATGCAAATGGTGGAATTTATTTTAGTTAGTTGTGTAGTTTGTCTAGTAATTGTTTCTTACAACATACATAAAGAGTATAAAAGAAACTGGGGAGAGAACTATTGATGAAAAGATTTATACACCTTTACCAAGTTTACAAAGTTAAATACATACTATGGAGGTATGAGTTATGACCACTTTATCAAAAAATCAAGCTTACTATGAAAAAGCAGTTAAAAAATATAAAAAATACTTTAAGGAGATGAAAAAATGAGTGTGATGCCAAATGAAAACATTATCGATGTGGAAATAGAAAAAAACAATAAAGAGGATTTAAAAGCCCCTGTATTGAAAGATATAAAATATCCAATAGATGATAATTATATAAATACATTATTAACTGAGTACAAAGAGATACCAGTTATTGATGTAAATGCAGATGATGAAATAGTTTCTAAACAGTATCAATTTGTTTTAAATGGTCATAAAGCTTTTGTAAAAGCGAGAAACACCATAGAAAAAACAAGAAAAAGTTTAAAACAACCTGCTTTAGATTATGGTAGAAAAGTTGATAGTATCGCAAAAGAGTTTCAAGCAAAAATAAAACCTTTTGAAGATAAATTAAGACTTCAAAGAGAAGCCGTGGAACTCAATGAAGAACGAAAACAAAGAGAAGCGATTGAAGCTGAAAATGCAAGGATAGAAGCGATACAACTCAAAATAAAAGATTTTGAAACTTATCCTATGACATTTTTAAATTCATCCTCTAATGACTTAAAAATATTTTTAGAAAATGATTTACAAAAACCAACTAAAGAGAGTTTTGAAGAGTTTTATGATGAAGCTTTAGAGAAATATAACACTTGTGTAATCACTTTAAAAAAGATGGTGGAAGATAAAATATTACTTGAACAAGCAAAAGAGATACAAGCAAAACAAGAGGAGGAAGCCCAAAAATTAAGAGAGGAGCAAGAGGCTAAAATCCGAGCTGAAAAAGAAGCATTAGAAATTCAAAAAATGGAATTTGAAAAACAAAAAGCTTTATTTGAACAACATCAACAAGCTATTCAAGAAGAACAAAAAAGGCTTGAGGCTGAAAGATTAGCAGATGAACTACAAGCAAAACAAGAAGTTCAAAGGCTTGAAGCTGAAAGATTAGCAAAAGAAAATTTTGAAAAAAATATTGCAGAAACTTTAGAAGCGATGAATATGTATCCAGATAATAAACTTCTTATAAATGCAATTATAGACAATGAGATACCTCATTTACAATGGAGTAACTAAGATGAGTGTGAAAGAAACAGTAAAAAAAGTTGCTAAATATGTCAGAGATGTTTTTAGAAAACTTAATTCTACAGCATTAGAAGTAAAAAAAAATCAGGGTAGAAAATATGTAGCTTGGAACACAACTTGGTCTGAATTGTGTAAAAAATATCCATCTTCTACTTATGAAATTCATTGCGATAAAGATGGTTTACCTTTTTTTGATTCCCCCATTGGTCTATTTGTAAAGGTATCTGTTACAGTTGAGGGGATAACTCATACTATGACAAGACCAGTTTATAACAAAGCTATGAAAGCAATGAAAGCTTTTACTTATGAATATACAACAAAACAAGGAACTAGGCAAGTAGAGGGAGCAACTGCTGGTGATGTAAATGATTCTATAATGAGATGCTTGGTAAAAGCAATAGCTATGCACGGTTTGGGTTTGTATGTATATGAAGATAAACCTTTTGCAGATTTAGAAACCATCAATAGCGAGGAAATTTCAACTATAAGTAAATTAATAGTGCAAAACAATTTAAGTCTTGGAGACTTAAATAAGGTTTTTGGTATAAATAAATTATCAGAACTTGCATCATATAACTTTGATAGTGCTATTGAATGGATAAAAGATAATGCTATTAACCCTCGTTAGAACAGAAAAAGGCTTAGTCCCCATAGATGATGATAGTGTAGAAGCTATAAGAAAAGTAGCACTAGGTAGTCAAATCTTTTGTGAATATAAACCTCGTAGAAATATGAAGTTTCATAAAAAATATTTTGCTCTTTTAAATGCAGTAATTCTTAATCAAAATAAATTTAAAACAGTTGATAATTTACATGAAATAGTAAAGTATAGGAGTGGTTACTATGATACTTTTCTCGGTTCAAATGATGAAAAGTTTATAAAAACAAAAAGCATAAGTTTTCACACTATGGATAACTTAGAATTTGAAAAGTTTTATAGTGTAGCTATAGATGTATGTGCTGAACTCGTTGGAGATGAAGCCATAGAACAAATAATACAATTTAATTAGAGGAAATAAAATGAGAAAATTTAAAGCTTGTTATGGAAAAAAATATCAAGATAATCAAGGTCAAGAAAAAACATCATGGAAAGGCATCGGCTTTGCAAATGAAGTTATTAGTCAAGATGGAAAAACAACGATTCATCTAACTTTAGATTCATTACCAACTGGTGCATGGGATGGAGATATAAAGTTATTCTTGCAAGAAGAACAAAATAATCAACAAAACAGTGGTTATCAACAGCAACAACAACAACAGCAACAACAACAGCAACAGTACCAGCAACAGCAACCACCAGTTCAATATCAAAATCAACAAGGTCAATCAATGACACAAGAAGCTTATAACCAACAACAGCAACAAAGATAAGTGGGGTTGAAATGAAAGTAAAACTACTGTTTCACGATAATGTGATACTAAAAGTCCACAGCTACAACGAAAAAACAAAAGTTGTAGTTGTTAAGATGTTTGGGTTTTCTTGTCCATTCAATGAAAGAGAGTATGAGGTGGTAGAAGATGACTAGAGAAGAAGCAATAAAAATGTTTAGAGAAAATGCATGTAAATTGCCATTAGAAACAATTCCAACTTCTGAACTTGTTCATAAGATTTACGATGATTTTAAAAGTGAAACTTGTAATAATTGTAAATTTTATCAAAAAGAGGTTTGTTGCAATAGTGATAGCCCTTTATGTACAGAATTTATATCGGCAGAATTTGGATGTATTGAATTTGTAAGACTAAAAGATGAGTAGCTTAAGATATTGCGATTGTGAAGACTGCAGTGTTACTGAAGATGACACAACAGTATATTCAATAGATGCCGATACTGAAAAGTTTTTAAAACGACACTTTAGAAATTATTTTGATGCTTTTAATGATATTTGTAAAGATTGTGTAGATATTCTAAATGAAGATTATCCAGATATGCTTTTAGATGATGGTAGCTGTAACTTGTATGTTAATCAGAAGTATTTGGATAATGATGAGCTTTTATGAGATTAAAAATGCAAGTAGATAAAATTTATGTAATAGTAAAAGAGTTAGCACCTCTTTTAAATTAAAATCAGAAAAGGAAAACAAGATGCAACCACTACTATTAAAACCGAAAGATTGTGCGAATGTACTAAATGTAGGAGTTACTAAATTTTATGAAGAAGTAGTAACAGATAAAACCTTTCCAGCACCTATAAAGATTGGTAAAACCAAATATTATAGGTATGAGGATGTTCAAAACTGGGTAAGTGGCTTAAAAGCTAGTGCATAAGCCACTCATCCCACCATTTTAAAAGTTCTCTTCTCTCTTGCAAAAAATCACTTCTAAGATAAGCTAATTTTACCTTACTACCTACACTATGGGCTAGTTGAGCTTCTATCACTTCACTACTAAAACCGTGTAACTTATGGTTCTCATAACAAATCGTACTAAAACTACTTCTAAAGCCGTGTGGAGTATGTTCTGTTATACCCATTCTTTTAAGTGCATACCCTAAAGTGTTTTCACTAAGCATCTTATTTTTAGATAAAACACTACTAAAAACATATTTGTACCCACTATTGTATTTTTTAACCTCTTGTAGTATCTCATAAGTAGTTTCAGTTAATGGTAGTCTAAAAACTTCACGAGCTTTCATCTCATCTTTACTAAATTCAATAATTCTTTTTTCAAAATCTATATTATCCCACTTCAAAAATCTAACATTATGCGACCTCAAAGCTGTATGCACTAAAAAAAGTAAAGCATATTTAGTACTAACATCCCCTACATAATCATATAACATTTTATAGAGTTTTTTAAATTCAGTTTCATTTGTGATAGATTTAAAATGATTATCACTTCTTTTAGGTACTAAAACTTTAGGGTCTATGGTTAGATAAGCATTATTTTTTAACAAGTCATTAGAATTTGAATATTTAAATATACTACTTATCAGAAGCAAAACTATTCTTTTAGTCTCTCTTAGATCTGTTTTTTTAGTGCTTCTAGTATTTGCATTTGGTATATTGTTGATAGTATCTATAATATCTTTTTTTGTTATATCCTCAGCAACCATCCCACCAAGCATAGGTTTAACAAAGTAGTTATAACGGCTTTTTTGTTTTTTGATATAATCTTCACTCAAATCTATACTTTTAAACTCAAAAAACTTTAAAGCCAACTCATCAAAAGTAAAATTATCATTTTTCTTAATTTCTAAATTTGGATTAACCCCATCAGATAAAAGCTTCTTAAGTTCCAACACTTTTTTACGAGCTTCCCCTAATGTAAGTGTAGGATATTCCCCTAAAGTTTTTTCAGTATCTTTACCATCAACTTTATATCTAACTTTAAAAACTTTTTTACCATTTGGACGAACTATCAAAAAAAGCCCACCACCATCATAAAGTTTATACTGTTTATCTTTACTCTTAGCCCTTTTTAACTCAACATCACTAAGAGGCTTAACACTCTTTGCCATACTTGACCCTTATCACTTTTTACCTAACCCTTATTCTAACCCTCATTTGTAAAGGTTTTAAACGGATAAATATAAAAAGATTTGAATAGATTTAAAAAGAATAATAACTAAAAAAGCTTTACAAAGCCCTTATTTTGGAGGTTTAAAGAATTAATTTGGAAAGATTTGAATTGATTTGTTTTTAAACAGTGGTGGGTTCGGAGTGACTAATAAAGTCAATAAAATATGAGTTAAACAATAATTTAATCTAATCTGACCCTTATTCCGACCCTTATTTAAAAAAATATACTTCCCTTTTTTCCCTTTTTTTTATGAAAGTATATCTTTAAAAGATTAAAAAATATTTTAGACTACATCTCATCCCTACAAATCCCGATATTTTGATAAGCTTGATGCTTAAAAACTGCTCTTTTATTTTTAGCTGTAAATATTACAAAAGTTTTTCTTAACTTGAAAGCATATCTTAAAATATATCTATTATAATAATAAATAGCCTCTAAAGAAACTTTTATAAAATATTTGTTTGCTATTAAAAAACCATTTTCCCCATCTTGTTTTTTTAAAATTGTTAAATCATTATGACCAAGTAAACCATCTAGTAAGATAGCTATATCTTGAATTATATTTGCCAACGGTGTAGTGTTATTTATAATCTCTTCAAAAAGTAGTTCTTTCTCTTCTTCATCAGTTTCTAGTAAGGCATCTACCTCCTCTTGAGTCATTCCACCTTTCATAACTTTTTATACTGCACCTTTTCTACTAGCATCTGCTTCAGTCTTAGAACTTCCAAAATAAAAACTAATTACACCTGCTGTGTATGTGTTCATACTTCCTAAGATAAACATCAATACATCTTTGTCTTTTACACTCTCTTTCAAACCATTAAAAGCCACCATATAATCAATCACAAAAGTACCTATAATGATAAACCAAGCTAAAAGACTACCAGTATTTCTAACAAGCCAATCAGTCGAACTTATTAGATCCGTGTTCATCTTTCTAGCATCTTGTTTATCTTGTGTAAAAGTTTTTAACTCTTCTGCATCTAACTTTTTACTTTCCAAGTTATAATTTAATTCAGCTTTTAACTTTTCATTCTCTTTTTCTAATCGTTCATCATCACTTGTTATTAACTCATCAGCAACCTTACCAACTGCTTCAACTAATCCACCACTTAAAAAATCAAACATTCCCATCTTTTCCCCTTATTTTAAAGCTTTGTAAATTCTTGCAAGTGTATAATCATCTACACTCTCGGCTGGTATCGGTGGCATTACGATGCTGTTTTTTTGTCTTCCCCCAGTTCTAACATAATCCTTAAAACTTTCTACATCACTAAAAACAACCCCTAAATTTTGAAGCATCATATCAGGGGTATTATGACATTGGATGCAAACTATTCCGTTTAATGCTTTTACACTATTTTTATAACTATCAAAAGACTCAAGAACAAAATCAAGTTTGCTTTCACTTACTCTTACCCTCTCTTGAACATTTGCCATCTGAGAATACATCAAACCAACCATAACAAGAGTGATAAATACTGCATAACTAAGATACTTATTTAACGGCATCTCTTGAATTGTTTTTTGCTCCTTGATAAAATCATAAACTTCATCAATTTTATTTACATACATTGGTATCATGTCGTTATAATCAATCTCTTTGTTATCTTCCATCATTTACACCTTGATTCATATCTTCAACGGCTTTTATAACTTTACTTTGAACAAGTGTAAAAACTTCCCCACTAGCACTTGCAAACATACAACTTACAAAAGTTAAGACACTTTGGTCTGTTATATAACCTGTATATTGTAATAATATGTAAGCACCTAAACCAACCACACCACCAAGTAAACTATTTATAAAAAGATAAGTCAATTCAAAAGTCCAATGAATTTTCCCATCTTTTTTTCTTTTTAGAAGATGAATATTATTAACCATCTTCCAAGCTCTACTCAAAAGTGCCATTCCTGCCCCTCCTGCTATAACTATTGTAAAATAATCGTACTTATCCATCTTAAGCCTCTAAAGCTCTATTTATCCAACCAAGTAAATATTTTTTATTTGCTGGTCTTTTTTTAGCTAAGTAGGCATATCTTGAAATCTTTGCTAACTTAAATCTAAGTAATAATAATTCTTCATCCATAGCATTTATAGTTTCTAAGCTTTGAGTTCCGATAATTCCATCTACATAAGCACCACTACAACCTTGCATGAGTTTACTTGCTGTTCTAACTCCCATGTTTACGGCTGTATCAAATAATTCATTAGCTACCTTTTGAGATACTATTTCATCAGCTTTTAACTTATCCCAGTAGTCTTTTTTATAGATAGCTTTTGCCCCATCTACTGTAAGATTTTTTATATCTACGGTTGGATAAGCTCTTTTAGATATACCAAACTTTGTTTCTCCTCCTGCATCTGATGGGTCATTTACATATCCACCCTCATTTATAAGAGTTTTTTCTATTGCTTGATTAAAACTAGCCATTATTTACCCCCTCTAAAATACTAATCTTATCTTTTATAAAAGTTCTCTTTGACAAATCCCCATATTTCACTTGAATATCAAAGTTATAATCTCCAAGTTCTGAAAAGTCATCTTCACTTATTTCAAATATCACAAAATTTGGTCTATCTGCATCTATAGTTCCACTTATAACAGTAGCTTCTGCACCTCTTTTTGCATAAGCAAATTCAATGCTTGTCGCATCACTTAAATCTGCTGGTTCATCATTGATAGATAACTCATAGATGATGGGATATGTATCGCCTTGAAATCTCTCTATTTTTTTAATCATAACTGCATCTCTCCATTTAGTTTATCTTCTACAAAGTTAGCATTTGGTACTTCTTCTATAAGATTAGCTTTGAAATGGTCATAGCTTGTAGCTGTTGGTATATCTTCTATAAGATTTACTTCAAATTTGCAAACTGGTACTATTTTGTAAACTACATCATTGCTAGAAGCTGTACTGTTTGATGATGTTGTTATCTCTACTTCATCAACTACACTTTCGCCACCTTGACCATCTTTTGCACTTGCTGTTATTTTAAAAGTAGCACTTACATAGAAAGTTATATCTGCTAGAAACTCATCATCTTTTATGACTAAAGTATCTAGTAATTGCCATCTGCTGTTAGTCTCAAATATACTAGATACTTCTACGAAAATGCTATACTTTACAGATACTAAATCATCCTCGGCATCTTTAGCATTAGCATCAAATATGTAGCGATTATCATCGTATTTTGTGTATTGTAAGTCTAGTGTAGGGATTTGATTGATTATGACAATATTTGATGTAGTTGTAAATTTTAAGTCATCTTGACTATCATTCCACTTTGTAACCACTTTAAAAACATAAGTACCAAGTTTGCTAAAGTTAAATGTTAGTTCATCTACTTCGTTATCATCTAAGTAGTAAGTTTGAGATACTATCGTGTCATCTACATCATCATTATCTATACTTAGGGTTATATCTTCGTTTATGATGGGATTTTCATTATCTGTTGAGATGCTAACAAGAGGTTTATTATAATTTACTCTGATGGTTTTAGTATCTTCTGTTTGCAAATCACACTTATTTGTAACTCTTACACTTACATCATAATCATCTACATCATCAAAGCTATAACTATCTTTTTCATCGTAACCATCTCCAAAATCATACTCAATTTTATCAATCCCAATATCACAAAAAGTTTTCCCATACCAATTAGCTTTATGATAGTGTGTTATATCGTTATAATCCCATTGGTATTCATCACTTGAAATTGATGAAGCTGTTATATCGTGGTTGATAGTTCCATCATTTACGATTATAGTTGTATATGGTGCTTGACACTCTAAGAGTTGAACATCAAAAGTGTAGCTATCTGAGCCATCTCCAACTACTTTAACAACACTACAAGCATTATCTGTATAAAAATGAAGTATAGCTATGTCTCCATCTGCAAAACTCGCCCCTCCATCATTTATATCTGCATCATCACTATCTACTGTAAACTGCTTATCATCCGTTTCTTTCTCATCACTTTGTTTATTCGTGTTGTAATGAAAAAAGGTAAATTTACAATCTATTTCATTATCATCTGCATCATAAACATTTCCAACAAAAGAACTCATTTAATCTTCCACCTTTAAGGCATCCCATTCTAAAATGATAGGTTCATCTAAAACTTTAGTTCTTACTAAAAACGGTACATGGGCTTCAACTCCGTTATCTTCTTCAACTAATTTAAAATTATTTGTATTTGTATCTTTTGTAAGGTCTGGAATATAAACAAGCCATTTACCACTACTTACATCATTTGATGGGTATGCTTTTACTAACTCTATACTTTCACTTGCATCTTTACCTGTTGCATCTTCAATAAGTGGTATAAAATAACTTGCTATGGTCTCGCCCCTTACTGGCATAGATATTAACTCAAACCTATCACTTTCTAGTCTGATAGTACCCTTAGAAGTTAGATAATCTAAGCGATATGGAACTACAAGAGGAATTATCATATCTTCTATAGTAAAAAAGCTTTTATCTAAAGTTGATGGTTCTATGTAGTAAAACCCTTCGCCTATCTCTTTCATATCCCCCTCATCAAGCTTTGCTCCATCCATGTCAAGCTGTTTGTATGATATGGTCTCATCTTCATCGCTACAAACTATCACAAGTACATCAGGTTTTCCAACTCTAAATATCCCTATGTTTAAACCTTGTTTGGTAAATAAAAAGCAATCTTCATCGGGTGTATCTATGCTAAAAGAGTAGAAGTCGCCTATCTCAGTAGCTTCTATGGTGTCAAGTTCTGCAAGTCCATCGGCTAGTGTAAATTTAAAAACTTTGGTGTCATCGCTACAAGTTTCTATTATGTTAAATGAAGAATTTTTATCTTTAAAATCAGTATGTCTCATTTAAAATTCCTCAGTTAAGACAATGTTTATCAAGAGAGTGCATGACCTCTCTTGATAAGAAAAAAACAATAGTTTGTTTTTAAACTACAGCTACCAATTTACGACCAGCACTTACTTCTGAAATAAGTTCAGCTGTTGTTTTTTCAACAACTTCATACTTAATGATTGTATCATCCATTTCAGGGTGTGAAATAACTACATTCATAACACCTGCAGTATTTACGATACATTCAGCTTCATAACTAGATAAATCTCCAGTATTGTTTATATCAGTTCCACTATTAATATCAGAAAGTAAAGCACGATTGATGTCGATAGAAGTATCAGATGCAGCAGTTACACGATAACCGTGTCCACCAGTTACAAAAACATCTCCAGCAACAAGTTCATTGCCAGAATCTAAATTGATTGTTTGGTCTCCAGCATGAGCCACACCAGCTGTTGAACCTTTATGAGCTTCGATAGCTTTTACTAAGTTATCAAATGTTCCTGCACCATCATTTGCAATATCATTGTTATCAATATCAACAACTTTCATAGATAAATTATCTTTATCTGCGAAGTCTCCAGTATTTATCGTAGGGTAAAAACTTAACCCTTTTTTAACTTGTCTCATAACAAGCTCCTTAAAATAAAATTTTCACAAACACAAATCCCTCTATGTTTGAGTAAAGAAATATTAGCTTTTCAAAATCTTAAACTTTGTCAATAAATATTTTTATACAGATAAATTATCTAATTTAACAGCTTTTTTAGTTTGTAGTTTAACTTGTATAATCTTCTTAGTTTGATTAGTTTTAGTTTCTGTTTTTATGGTTTTTTTTATAACCTTTTTAAGTTCATTTATCATATCTTATCGCCTTGATTTTAGTTTTTACTACACCATTTTTAAAAAGATGAGTTAGTTTTTTTACTATAAATCTATCTTTTGTTAAATCTTTAGGTATGCGATAATCAGGTGCATAGATAGATATAATAGAGTTGATTTTTAAAGGTGCAAAATATGTCGTAAACTCTACTGTTTGCTTGTCATACCCATACTCTAAAAACTCGGCTACTGCTCTTGTGTTTGCTATGGTTTCGTTTGAGATTAAAGGCTCGTTTATCTCTTTGCTTTCACCTTTTCTTTCTATCTCATAGATGTTGTTGTATAGGTTGTTAGATGTGTCTATCTTGTTTGATTTTATTATCATTGTTTTTCCTAATCAGTATATGGCACTATCGCACCATCATCTTTAAGTATGTAGTAGCCATCAGGGGTGGTTGTAATATCAAATGTATTATTCATATCACATCTGTTGTCTTCATCGGCTGTATCTATGAATTTAAGACAAGAAGCATCTAGCAGTAAGTCAGGCTCGTTTACATTTAACCATACACCTAAATCCCCATCATCACCATTTTCTGTAAAATTAACAGATATTGTATCTCTTACATAAACATAGCAAGTTGAACCTTTAAAAACTTCATACTTTGTACTTCCATAACACTTTATAAGATTATAACCCTCTAAATCGCTATCTACAAATTCACTGAACATACTCCCACTATTATCAGCATAAATTTTATTTACTGGTGCATAGTCTCCATGATTTACTACATTTATTATTTTATTTTCAACTAAATAAGCACCATCTATAACAGTACGATTATCAAAATCTATACTGTCATCATTTGAGTTAAGATTATCGAAACTAGCACTAGAATAAGCCATCTCTATCACAAAAGCACCATCTATCACCCTAAAAGGTGATATGTTATCTATCTCTACTGTTGTTATCATTGTTTTGCTTCATGTAGAGAAAATCTTTTTTTGTTAATGTAGTATTCTAAAAACAAAGGTTCAGCACCATCTTTATCAAATCTATAAGTACCATAAGAAGTTATACTAAACTCCAACTCTCCAAATAAACTAACTGTTTTACTTTCTAAAAAATTAGGGATATTATCTGCATCATATTTAGAGATTTTAACTTCTCCCTCAATCGCTTGATAATAGTCTAAACCCCAATCACTAACCAAGTTGAGTGTAAAGTCATAAGGTATGGGATAGTAGCCGTTCATCGCTATCTTATGAGTATGTTCTAGTAGTTGGTCAAAATGTTGTATAGTTATATTCATCTCTGTTGGGTACTTTTGATGCTGTATGTTTCCATGCAAAACAGTAGTTTTATAAGTTATCTTTAGTTCACCAGCTTCTACTAAGTCAAAAGTTAGGAAATTATAGTTTGGTTCATAGTGATAATTTTCTACACCCTCAACAGCTATAAGTTCTTTTATACCCCCTGCAAGTCTTACAAAATAATCTTTTTCAAGTTGATAGTTTTCTATAAGTATTCTATCGCCACTTTCACAATTCATATTTATATTTGGTAGTTGAGTTGTAGGGGAATAATAAACTATGTAGTAAGCATTAACTGGACTAACTTTATAGGTCTTTTCCTCATCTTCAAACATCACAACGGCATCAGGACTACACGGCTGAGGACTGTCTTTTAAATCAAGTGTAATAATGGGTTCAGCAAAGATAGTTTCTTGATTTTTAGTATTTATAAATATTTTATTTATCTTTTTGTCATCTTTGTTAGTAGATGTGTTGAACTCTAGTATATCTTTTAAACTTGTAAATCTCTGAACACTTACATCATCTTCTTTTATACTTCTTTTATCTTCAAAATATAAAATACCTTTTTCATAATAGTAATCAAACAAAGTGATATTATGCAACTCTTCTATAACTTCCTCAACTGATTTGTCTTTTATCTCATAGTCAAAAAGAAAGAGTATATCTGTTAGATTTGTATAGTTTAGAGTAGTATTTACTAAAAGCTTACTTAGCAAAACTTTTAAACTAGAAGCTTGTATAAGTTCATTTTTATTGCCACTATACTTATAGCTATACTCAACTGTTTTACTTTTACAATATACTTTTATGTTGTTATTTAGTAAGTATTCTATACTATCTACTACATAAAAATCACTTACTATCTCTTCATCATCCAGTTGATATTTAACTTCTATTCGCTCTACTAAATCACTCACAATAGCACTATCAAAATAAACATCATTTACCGTAAAAGTAAAAGTGTTAAAAAGCTTCGTTTCTTCAACTTCTAAAACACCATCATCATCTGCATCTACTATCTTGTTATCTATTTTTATTTTTTTATCTAAATGGTTTGTAAAGTATATGCTAAATTTTACATTCATTTTTAGTCCTCAAAGTTTTTAAAAATAATTCTCTTAGGTGGAACTGTTAGGTCTCTGCCTAGTCTGTAATAGTGTTTTTTTGATTTGGTTAGAAAGTTTTTTATGATGTATGGTTGTGTTGTGTTGTGGTTTGTGAAGTTTTTTATTTTAAAATTATTATGATTTAGAGTAGTTGGAAATCTGCTTACTTCAAAATTATTATGATTTAGAGTAGTTGGAAATCTGCTTACTTCAAAATTATTATGATTTAGAGTAGTTGGAAATCTGCTTACTTCAAAATTATTATGATTTAGAGTAGTTGGAAATCTGCTTAGTTTGCTTCTTATGTAATTGCCGTTTTTAATTTCAAAAATTTTATTTGATGTAGTGATAACTATATTTTTAAAATAACCAGTACCATCTCCACTTGAGTTTTCTTCCATTTTAAAAAAAACAAAGGTAGGATAACTAGCACTTTTAAATTCAAAAATTTTATGCTCCCAATCTACCGAGCCAGTCATAAAATCAAAAATTTCAGAAGTAGAAAAACCTAATGCACTATCATCTTCAGTACATTCAACTTTCCAATCAAATTCTATTTTTATAATATTTGGTATATTTTCATTGTAAATTATAGAATAATTAATATCATCATCCTCGATAGATGGAAATTTTAAAAGCCCATCTTCCACATAAGCTTTAGCATTTTCTTCATATTGAGTCCATCCATTAAAATTAGAAGCTATAGGGTTAAACACTTCACCTATTTCTATCTCATCAGATGGTATTTTAAACCTATTTATACTATAAACTATGTTAGTACTTATCTGAGCCATACTATTTTACTTCACATCATACCAAACGGCTAAAATAAACTCATTTAATGGGTCTTCCATCGGTGCTGTAAAAGCTGGTATAACCTCTTTTACCCAAAACCCTATATACTCATCAGTATTTAGTGTATCTCTCTCTATCGTACTACTTGCATTTAAACCTGCTACATCATCATCATTAGTATCTTTAAAAGTTATATCAGCAACATCTACACTTTCAACTTCCCAACTTGTAAGTTTAGCACCATCAGCATCATAAAAAGTAACTCTATCATCAGCTTTTACAAAGTCGCTAACATCTCTATCAGCTGTTACTTTTTTGTTATCTGCATCATAATCATCTGCTTTAAAACCACTATAAAGCCTAACATTTGGCTTATCTAAATCATCCTCAACTTCATCGTTACTACCTGCTAGAGATAGATATACATTTTCAGTAGGACTTATTGAAAACTTACCAACATCAAATCCAAGAGTGATAGTATCAACTGTAGCTTTTGCATAGTATTTAAACCATCTTTCGCCACCATTTTCAGCTGTGGCTGGTCTTACTGGTAGCATAAGGCTATGAGCTACACCACTTTCGATTAAATCTTCTGTAATATCTCCACCATTTACCGATTCATCCCATTCATCAACTGTTGATTTATAAAACTCTATATCAGCCATATTTTAAGCCTTTTTTGTTTTTATATTAGCTTTTTAGTTTTGTTTTTTTTGTCAAAGTCTAGCCATCTTAACAACAACTTTATACCACTCTGACCCCTCAAAAACTTGTTCAACTTTTATAACTTCATCATCTTCTAATCTAAATCTTGCTTTTATAGTTGTGTTTTCTGTAGTAGTTAGTAGTGCTTCTACACCTAAATCATTTGCCATAGCTACAAGTTTAGAGATAGTTTCTTCTTTTAACCAACCATTTTCTTTTGAGTCTAAAGTTAAGTTATTTGCATTATCTCTTTTGATACTCTCGTATATAACTGCACCACCATCAAGAGTTTTGAAACTTTTTGCTTGAACATTTTTAACTTGAAAACTCTCTAAGAAAAATAAACTATTATCTAACTCTATACCACCTATATTTTTTATCCTTGTCATTATCCTAACCTTTTAAATTCTTGTGCTAGTGCCGTTGCTACATCAGGGCTTGACTTCATCGCAAAACCTTTGCCGTTTGGCATATTGAAGTTGATATTTGTTGTATCATTTAAACCACTATTTCCACTCATAGAAGATGGTAAATTTACTCCTCCAACACTTCCACCAGTTGCAAACTTTGGTAAAGTTACTTGCATATTGTTTAGTTTGTGTAGAGTGTCTGTTCCGTGGTGTTTAACGGCTTCTTTTCTAACTATGAATTCCCCATCTTCTAAGAGTGCTAAGTTTCTATCTCCTCCACCATAGCCCTTTAGTTTGCCACCTTTTAAGCCGTTTATCTCACCTCCGTTTTTGTAGCCTAAAACTTCTTTATTTAATGTATCTGTTTTTCTTTGTTCAACCTCTTTTCTATGCTTATCATCTAAAGATTTTTTAGAATGAAGACTTTCTTGAAGTTTTACTAAGTAGTCATTTGCTTTTTTTCTAATCTCTTCAGGTGTTCCTTTGAATTTACCTGCTGGGTTTGTGGCTACTGCTATTATTTTTTTTATTTTTTGTTGGTCAACCTTATTTTTCCATGCAACATTATCTTCATTTGTAGTTTCTAAAATAGCTTGTTTGTTTGGAATATCAAAATGACCTCTTTTTAAAGCTTCTAGTGCTTTTTGTTGTGGTTTTGCTTTTTCATCTGCTTTTGCTTTTTCTTTATCTGCTTTTGCTTTTTCTTCATCTTTTATTGCTTTTTCTTCAGCATTTCTTGTTTTTGCTTTTTCTGTAAACTTATCCATTTTCTCTTTAAAATCATACAGTCTTACAGATAATCTATCCAAATCTACTTTTTTTGTTAATTCTACTTTTTCAGCTTTTACTTTTTGTAACTCAGGATTATTTTCTAATGTTATACCTTTTGCTAGTGCATCTTCGGACATTGCCCTTATTTTTTGGTTAAGAAGTGCAATTCTACTATCATTTACAGATAGTGCTTTCCAATCTTTCTTAATGGTTTCCCCATCATTCACAATTTTTAATTTTTTATCTTTTAAATTTTCAGGTACTTCTAGCTTTTTAAATTTTGCAAGAGATGGGTTTTTATAGTTTTTCCATCCATTGTAACCAGTATCTAAGTATTTAAAATGATGTCTACTGCTTCCCCCAATAACTCCATAAACTCTATCTTCTATCTCTTCTTTCTTCTTATCATACCCATCACTACCCTTAGAATTCCCACCACTAGAACCACCACCACTATCATAACTCTGCACAAGCTGTTCAGGTTTGTTATACCCTATAAGCCCACCAGTCGCGAACTTTGGTATAGCACTTTTCATATTGTTTATCTGTTCCATAAAGCCTGTACCATGATGTGCAACGGCTTCTTTTTTTATGATAAACTCTCCATCTTCAAGTAGTGCTAGATTCTTGTCTCCACCTCCATAACCTTTAAGCTTTCCACCCTCTAAGCCGTTTATTTGTCCACCAGTTTGGAATTTTGGTAGTTTAAAATTATTTTCAGCTTTCTTTAGACTTGCATCTTTAGCTTTCATAGCCCTTTGCATCTCTCTTACTTGGTTAGCCCAATGTTTTGCTCTTCTGCCATTCCTGCCACCAAAAACCCACTGACTAGCTAAAGACTGCTGTATTTTTGCTTGTGCTATTTTACTAACTAAACTAAGTTTAGATGCATCTATTTCGTGTTTAAACACTTTAAACTGTTCAAATTGTGAACCAAGTTTATCAAAAACCTTTTCTATCTTAGTAACAGATTTATCAAAATTATCAGCTTTGTTTTCTGCATTTATAAAAGTTTTATCAACTTCTTTATCATCTTTATCTAACTTAGATTTTTCTATCTTTTCGGTAATACCTTCACCAATTTTATCAATAGTTTTTTTATCTTTTTCTTGTAGTTCTTCATACTTTAAAGGTACATCTTTTTTATTTTCTAAAGAAGTATAGACTTGTTTTATTTTAGAGGGCATCTCCTCATCATTTTTAGCACTTTGTATCTCATCTACAACACTTTCAAGACCACTTTTATCTATCTCATCTACATTTTCACTGTTGGCTTTTTCTTTTACCTCTGATACCTTAGTTATAAACTCTTCATATTTAGATTGGACTTCACTAAATTTACTTTCTATCTCAGATGTTTTAGTAGATATGTTTTCTTGAGTGGAATGACTTGCACTATTTATAGTATTTCTTGCTTCGCCCTCTAATCTTGTTAATTGCCCTAAAAAAGTGCTATTCATAGGTTTAGTTTTAAATGAACTTATCTCGCTTAAAAGACTTTCTAGTTCAGATGTGTCTATGGGTTCTTTCTCTTGTATATCGTTGTAAGAGTTATCATAACTATCGTTACTACTGTTATCATAACTATTGTAATTATCATTATTTTTAGTATCTCTTTGAGGTGTGCCAATATTTACAAGTCCACCAGTAGCATACTTCTGTGGTATTTGCATATTGTTTAAACCATATAAGAAGTCATCTCCATAATGTGCTACTGCATCTCTTTTTACTACAAATTCCCCACGAGTAAGCATAGCTGGAACATCATCGCTATCTGATGCATCGTAACCTGATATTCTTCCACTTTTTCTTTGATAATCTACTTCACCACCATCTGCACGGTAAATAGGCTCTATGAGTCCACCTGTTGCTTTTGTTTTAACCTCTACTACTTTAACTGTATGTGTTGATTTAGTATTTTTTCTTATGTTTTTCAAAAGTTTTTTAGAAGATTCTGATATTGTTATTTTAACTTCATGCTTTGATGGTTTTTTAAGTGAATCTTTTAGTTTTTTAATAGTAGCTTTTGCTTTTTTTACATTAGCTTTCACTTCTGATATCAATGGCTTTGTAGTAACATCATCTTTAAATGATTTTAACTTAGTATCTGCCTTAGAAGTATCTGCACCAACTTTAGCTTCTACCTCTTGTCTTTCAAAACCTTTTATAGCACTTTTTATTTCCCTTTCTGCTTTCTCATACTCAGGATTAACTTCTATACTTACTTTTTCACCATCTCTTTTATTTATAAGCTTACTTATCCCTAAATCAGCTGGTGTTGTATTTGCATCTATTCTAAAAACTTTATTACCAAGTTTTAGAGTTGTATATTTTTGCTTAACTTCATCTATACTTTGGTTTGCTTGTGCATTATCTATATCTATCTTTTTAGGATTTTTTATCTGCTTATCTAACTTATCTATACTATTATCAATGTTTTTAATAGCACTCAATGCACCACTTACATCTATGTCTATCTTTTGCCCTGTAGTTGCTTCTACAAGTTGTTTTTCTAGTTGTAATCTTTGCACTTCTAACTGTAGTTGAGCCTTAGTAGCTGTAAGTTGTGCTTTTAATTGTGCTAACTTTTGGTTGTGTAATGCTCTTGTCTTAGTCTTTTGCTGGTTATAGTAGCTATCTTCTAAACCACTAAGTTTTCTAAGTGCATTTATCCCATAGTCTGCACTTTTCTTTTTAGATACTACAACATTGTTACCCTCTCTAATCTCAGTGTTTGCTATGGAGGTAACTAAACTTTCATATTGGTTTTTATATCTTTTATATGCTTCTAACTCACCATTTTTAAGGGCTATCTTTGCTTTTGATAGTTTCTCATCAGCTTGTTTTTGTTTATCGTGGTATTTTGCTACATCACTTGCACCAACCATAGATAAGTTGTGTATTTTACCCTCTAGTGCTTCTTTTGAGTGCAATCTATCGTTATCTATCTTTTTTAAATCATCAACTAACTTTTTGTTTAAATCAACTATCTTTTTTGTAAGGTCTGTTTCTTTGGCTTGAAGTTTATCAACTGTTTTAGTATGTTCATCTACTCTTTTTTTATAAGCTTCTGCTAGTTGTTGAGTATAGAGTTTATCTAACTTTTCTTTAGCTTTTGTAAACTCTTCGGTACTAAATTTTAGGGTTTTTAGATACTCCAACTCACTATTATAACTCTCTTCTAGTGTTTGGTCTTTCTCTTTTTCTTTGGATATTCTCTTATCCAAATCTTTTAGATAATCTTCTTGATGTTGTTTTTCTGTTAGTGCTAACTGATTAGTTGCTGTTGTAGCTTCTTTAGCATTTTTAGCTATCTCTTTATGAGGTTTTTTAGTTTCTAATTCCTCATAAACTTTTTTTAATTCAAAGTTTTTATCTGTAAGGTTTTTAATTTGTGATGCATAAAATTCAGCATCATCTGCTCTCATTTGGTCTATAAGTTTGTTGTTTGATTTTACGGCATCATCTATGGAGGTTTTAAGTTTTGAGAACTCTTTATTATCGCCTTTAAAATCTTTTACACTTTTATCTAAACTTTTAAAGTTTTTATCAGCTTTTTCTATAGAGTTGTTAAACTCTCCACTTATGGCACGGCTAAACTTACCAACTGCTTCACCGATGTAACCCCATCCCTCAGCAACTTTACCTAAAAATGTACTATCTTCACCACCTAACCAATCAGGCATCGCATAATCGTTTAAGTCTATAAGTATAGTTGCTAGTGCTTGAACTGCACTAACTATACCACCAAAGGCATCACCTATCCCTTTTAATGTTTTAGGGTCTATACTCCTAATCCATTCAGTAGTGGTCTTAGTAAGTTCATCTAGTACAGGACTAAGCGATTCGCCTATCTCCAACTGTAAATCTTCTAATGCACTTTTTAACTCTTTGAAATGACCACTTAGGTTATCATTCATATCTTTAGCCATAGAACCAGCTTTGCCACTACTATCACCGACTTTAGTTATAAGAGTGTCCATATCATCAAGATTATCTAAGATGATACTAGCCGATGCTATGGCTTCCTCTCCAAACAAATCTTTTAAGATGTCATTTCTATCTTGTTCACTTAGATTTTTAAGTTTACCTTGTATAGCTTTTAGAGTTTCAGTCATTGGCTTAAGTTTACCATCTGTTGTATATGCTTCTACACCAATAGATTTAAAAGCTTTTAAAACTGGTTTAGAAGTAGATGCCAACCTCTGCAAAATAATCTTTAAGTGTGTACCAGCTTCGCCACCTTTTCGCCCACTATTTGCAAGAACTCCAAGCATCGCACTTGTTTCTTCTAAAGATACATTTAAATTCTTACTAACTGGTGCAACATTTTTAAAAGCTTCACCCAACTGCTCCACATTAGTATTTGCATTTGTTGTAGTAACTGCCATAACATCAGTTACCCTCTGCATATCCTCAGCTTCTAAACCGAACCCACTCATACTATCGGTCGCAATGTCAGATGCTCTTGCTAAGTCCATTTGACCAACACTAGCAAGATTTAGAACATCTTGTGTAGCTTCTAGTATCTCATTTGTTTTCATACCTGCCATAGCTTGATAGTTCATAGCCTCAGCTACTTGTGATGCACTATATTGTGTAGTTTTTCCTAACTCTCGTGATTTATCTTGAAGTTGTTGAAGTTCATTCGCACTTGCACCACTTATAGCACCAAGTTTAGCTATGGTCTTTTCAAACTCTGCAAATGTTGTAACCATATCTTTAACAACTTCAAACCCACCAAAGGCTACGGCTAAAGCACCAACTCTTTTAGTTACGGCATCTAGTGTTACTTGATTTTTCTTAAGTGAATTTGATGAAGTATCTACATTTGTAGTAAAGTGTTTTATCTCTTGTTTGAGTTGATTTATCTCTGAAATAGCTTGTTTTGTGTTAGCATTTATCTCTAGGGTTAAGTCTTTATTCATAGTATGGTCTTTGTTTTTACTATAATATTTTATGGTTATTGGTTTTGACAAAATAAATAAATTTGTGGTATAATTTTGCTAACTGTCTGTGGTGGATGGTGTATGAGGTCTTAGTTGGTAGCATAGACTTATGGTTAAGCCCTGCATCTCTTTTTGAGGTGTGGGGCTTTTTTTATGGTCTATTTTTTAGATGGTTGGGTTATGGGGTTAGAAAACCATAGGAATATCTTATGCTACCAACATTCGATTTTCATTCCGTAGTCTACTTAATTATAGCTATGTGCTACATAGTTTTAGCTTTTAAGTAGATTACAGTCTATGGGATTAACCACCCCTTAGGCTTTTACTTACCAAAAGTTAAAGTTCTTCTATCATCTTCTATAACTTCATTATTTACTGCACTACCATTACCGAAAAATGTCATAAATCTACTTACTCTTGCTTCACGACTTAAAAGTTTTACTATCTCTTCTAAAAGGTTTTTATATACTTGTAGTGATTGACCTGCGAACTCTTTGCTAAACTCTGCTTCTATCTTCTCTATACGATTTAAGATGATAGGATAAAGTGCTTTTGCTTTAAGTCTATAATCTACCTTATCAGCTTCACTTTCTAACAATAGTAATTTAGCTTCTAACTCTCTTATCTTTTTATTTTTTTGTGATAGTTGGCTTTTGTAGCCACCTGCTATGTATGCTTTTGTATTTTGTAAATCTTTGATAAACTCTTTTTCTATCGCTATAAAGTATGTACGAACCTCTTTACCTTTTGCTGTACGACTTGCCATTGAGATATGTTTTGCTGTATCTGTTGTTATGATGTATTCTTTACGAATTGATGCACCAGTTTTTCTCTTAACAGTTGTATTAAAAGTAATATAATCTATATTTTCTTCAAGTCCTAAAGATTTGATTTGAGATTTTATCCAAGTAGCAAACTCTTTTTTAATCTCTAAAGTTTCATATAACTCTCTTGCATTTACACTATTTACTGTTTCAGCACCTATTAATTCTTGACTTATTTTAATTAATTCTTGCATTTTATACCCCTATATGTTGAAAAGATAGTAGAATTTTACAACATATAGTTATTAAAGTCAAGTTATAAAACAACATTTAGATAAATTGTGATATAATAATTACAACAAATAGATATAAAATAACTCATTTGACTTTTTGGGCAAATGACTAAGATTAGGGCTTAAAACAATGAAAAAAGAAGATTTTACAAAAACATTAAAAGATATAAATTTAAGTAAAAAAGAATTTGCAAATTTATCAAATATTTCATATAACACTGTAAATAATTGGAATGATGAAAATAGACCTGTTCCACCTTGGGTAAAAAGTTGGCTACAAAACTACATAGATAAAAAGAAATTTGATAATATTAAGAATATAATAAAAGATGAAATATAATTATTGTATAATTGTTAAATTTTATTTCAAAAGGTTTCAATGAAAGCATTTTTTAAAGTGTTATTAAAAAGATTCTTAGGTTTAAGTTGGATATTACAAGTTGTAATAAGTTTGACTATTGTTGTTTATGTTCCAACTTTTTTTATGTGGGCTTTAAACTTGAATTATTATAGTGTGGAAAATCAACAAAAAATTAGCAATGAAAAGTATTTGTTTGTTGGTCAATATGTTCCTTATGAGAAATGGTCTGAATATGGTAATCCACAAACATTAAAAGGTACAAATAATAAATACTGGATAGCATATCTTCCAAAGATTAATACAACTTTTAAAGCAAGAAAAAGTGATGATGAAATTGTAAGAGTAAGTATAGGTAAAGTTCCTAATTTAATTGGTTTTTAAAGTGGGGGTTTTCCACCACTTTAAAAACTTACCAACTCATCATCAGCAACTACAACATCTTCAGGAGGATTCACAAACTCCCTAAACTCTTCATCATCAGCAAATCGTGCTACTCTTAAAGCAATACTTATATTTTTAATACTCTCTTGTTTCTCATGATGTATCTGTTCAAGTGCTTCTTTAAAAAAAGTTAGACCGTATGTGTGGGCTTGTGTGTGGTTATTCTGAATAAGTAATGCGACAAGCCCCTTTACTTTGGGGGTTTGTCGCTATTGTTATCTTTAGGACTAAAATGTTCATCATTTAGCTTATAGAAAGCATCTAAAATAGTTTGAAATGCACTTATAGTTAAGCTGTTTATCTCATCTTTAGATAGTGATGTATGCATCTCTAACACCTCTTTAGTGTTAGCTTTTTGTGTTTCAGATAGAAGTAGATAATCTACCCCTAACTCTCTAATTGTAATCTCTGTATCATCTATTGTGATAGTTTCAGTTTTTACAAATAAACTCATCTACTAGCCTATCATAACAGTTTCTACAAACTGTTTACCCTCTGGTTTTGAACTATCAAGTAGCACTTTACCATTGAAAGAAAGTGAAGTAAACTTTTCTAAATCTTTAAGGCTGTAGTCCCCATTTAGTGAAAGTTTAACACGATGAACTGTAGTCTCTTTAGATTTACCAGTAGCATTAGCCGAAACGAATCTAAGTGTAAACTCTCTTGAAGTTTCATCAAGACTAGAGAAGTTAGTAAGTGCAACCTCTGCATAAGCAAAACTTACTTTTATATCTTTACCATCTAAAGCACCATTATCTGCTATCTCAATAGTTCCAAACTCTTCATTTACTGAGTAATCAGTATCTACAATAGCATCTGTTTTTTCAATAGCTTTGTAAGTTACTGAAATATCTTTACCTTTTAAAACATCATTATCAATGATTGTGATAACACCTGTTTCAGCATCTAAGTTATAATCAGTATCTAAAGTAGCTGTAGCATCTTCTGTTGAACTATCATCGTCATCATCATACTTAACAACTACATCAGTTACATTAGTTCTCTCTAAACTGTAATCAGTTTCAAGCTGTACTTCTGCAAATGCTTTATTTAAGTTTAGAGTTTCTTCACTATAAACTACAACATCTGAAACTTTTACTTTACGAACACCATCAACTGCTAAATCATAAATACTTTTACTTTTAACTGCTGTAAAAACTTCATCTGTAGCATTACCTGCTGTTTGTGTAGTATCTGCACTTTTACCACTGAAAGCCATTGCTAAAGCATTTTTGTTTAAATCTTCTGTAGTAAAACTAAGAGATGCTTCAACCTCTTTAGTAACTTCCATATCTGTAACAAGTGTAGCTGTTTCACTATTTTTATGTTCAACTGTTGAAGATTTGAAGTTAATCTTAAACTCATTTGTTGCACCAAAGTATGAGAAGTTATCCTCACCTTTCATTTTGAAGAATAACTCTCCACCACTTAGATTGAAATTGTCTGTAAAATTTCTATTTACCATTTTTTACCCCTTAGTTTGTAATTATTGCAACAAATCTTTGTTGTTTTGGTTTAAATTTCATTTTCCAACTTGCACTTGCTTTTAAATCTGCTAAAGTAGGATTTGGTGCTGTTTTTTCATAACTCCAACCGATAGGATGAAGCAGTAAACCTTTACGACTAATGATTTTGCTATCACCTGCACCATGTCCACTTAATGGGTTACGATGTATTTCCAATGGTGGCATCTCTTTACCTAGTGCTTTATCTGCATAAGCAAACATACCATTTTGAGCGATAAGAGTTGTATATTTTTTCTTGTTATCACCTTGTTCTACTGGCATTAAGTCATTTACTACAATCTTATAATTACCATACATCTCAATAGGTTTAGCACCTTGTGTTGTAGGCTGTATAGTCTGAATAAGATTTGCTTTTTTCAAATCTCCATAAACTTTAGAGTGAATAAACATAGTTGAGAATTTATCTTGCATATCTCCAAGTAAAGAGATACCATCTACAATAATTGCACTCTCTAAAGTTACATCAGCACCATCTTCACTATCATCTGCTACATCTAGTGTTAAATCTGCTCCAGCTTTTGCACTTAGACCAACAACACCAGCTATCATACGATTTTGTAAATCTCTAGCCCAATAGTTACCGATAATATCTCTTATAACAGTCGCTGGGTCGCTATCTCTACCTATTGCTTGTGCCATATGTGCAAAACCATAAGAGTTACTATACATACCAACAGTAGCAAACATATTGTTCCATGCTATTTTCTTAGTAGTTAGTTCATCATCACTATCATCCATACCCTCAGGCTCTGAATAATCAGGCTCATCTATGTATGGTAACTCAAATCTAGTACCTGCTTCACTTGCATTTACCAATTTTTGAAGCTTTGTATCTTGTACTAATAACCCACTACTTAAAACATTTTGCATCTCTGGTGCTAGTAAGAAATCATCACTAGACCATAATTCAGCTACAAATAAATCCTCTATCTTTACTTTTGCCATTTTTTAACCTTTATCTATTATTTAACATTGCTAACTTTTGAGCTGTTAAGCTATCTTTAGCAAATCCACTATTGTTATCTTCTGCACCACTTCCACCATTACCTTTAGGTTTTAATAAATGTGGTTTAGCTTCAAAAAAACCTTTTAGACCATCTTCTAATGACTTGCCATCTTTAAAAGATACATTACCATCATCTTTTACATCCAAATCAGCTTTTAACACTTGCGATACTATGTCGTTGTCTATAAGTTCATACCCACCAAGTGCTTTATTTAATGAGTTTTCAATCTTTAAGTTTTTGTTTGACATCTCCATATCATTAAACTTTTTAACCAACTCATTTTTTTCAGCTTTTTCAGTTTCCAACGACTTCACTAACTCAGCTTTGCCATCTTCTTTAGCCTTAGCTATCTTTTCATCAAGCCCTGCTACTTGAGTTTCTAACTGCTTTTTACTCTCAGATACTTCGTTAAAAGTGTCTTGTAACTCTTTGTGTTTGACTCTCCAACTAGCACTTTCATCTCTTAACTTTGTAAGTTCTGCTTGTATCTCAGCATCTAGTGCTTTTGCAACTTCTTCATTAATCGAACCATTATTAAGTAACTCACTTACTTTTTTAAACATCCTCAGTCTCCACTTTTAGATTTAAAGAAGTGTAAAACAAAACATTTGACATATTTGTCAAAGAATACAGAAGTTTAAAAATATAATTTTTAAAAAAGGTATAAGAGATGCAATATAACTATGAAGATGAGTTTTTAACTAAAAATATAGATGATGAAAAACTAACAAGAATTGAAGATACTGCTATCAAAGAGATAGATAAAATGAACATTACAGATATGTTTTTCTTTGAAAAGTTAGTTATCTTAAATGTGTATATTCAACTAGCAAAGATGAACTATGAAGCTGAGGGGATAGATAAAAAATATACAATATTGTTAAATGAATACAACACCTTACTAAAAGAGTTACAAAGTTCTAGTACAGTAGATACTAAACCATCTGTTAAATCTGTTAAACTGGTAAGGGGTTAATATGTTTGAAGTATTACAAACCATAAAAAATGAACTCTCTAAGATAGATACTATCAAATCATTAAAAATAGGTTTTGAAAAAGGTGCTGATGTATCTAGTAACTGCCCACTTGTTCGCATAGTTCCAGAGGGTAGTGAAGCATTTGGAAATACTGAAACTCTAACAGTTCAAATTGTCGTAGCATTTGATTTGAAAAACGATATAGAAACACTTTATCAAGAGTTTTATGCACTTGAAAAAACCATCAAAGATAGTATGAACTGCATCCCATATCGTACTTTGCATTTAGATACGATAATGGATGAAGATATGCTAAAGTCTCTAAAAGCTGGAATAGTAAGATTTAACATAACACATTTAGGTCTTAACTAATGCTTAGTATCAAGATGTCAAGTATAGAAGATACTTTTAAAACTCTTGATGATATAAGTGAAGCAAAGGCTAAAAAGTCTATACAAGTGCTAACAACTGCTACTTATAAAACTGTTAAAAAGTTAGCAAAAAAACATCGTGATACTGGTGTAATGGAAACAAACATAAAACACCGTGTAAAGGGTCAAGCTGGTATAGTTTGGATAGATGATGCAAATATGCTAGTAGACTTTAAAGGTCGTAAAGTTAATTATGCGATATTTGTTTTATTTGGTACTAAACCCCACACTATCGTACCAAAAGATAAAAAAGTTCTTATGTGGGGTAAGTTTCACTTTGCTAAAAGAGTGGAACATAAGGGTTACAAAGGCGATAATTTTATGGATAAAGCACTAAACACAACATTCAACAATGTAAAAAGGTTACTAAATGGAATTTGAAGTATGTAAAAGATTATGGCAGGATGCCGATGAAGCATTTCTAGGTAGTGGGGGTTATCTAAATGGTAACAACTTAGTAAAGTATGTTCGTGAAGATGATGCTAAGTTCAAAGATAGACAAGAGTTAGCATACTACACAAATATCTTAGTTTCTAAGATTAATCGCTATGTAGGCTACATCTATAAGAAACTACCTATCAGAACTGTCAATAATAACCTTTTGTCTCAGATACTAGATAACTGCGATAATAAGGGTAGCAATATAAATGTATTTATGGATGAGTTCTCAACTCGTGCCAAAGTTCGTGGTGTTGGTCTTGTTCTTATAGATATGAGCAAAGAGTTACCAGCTAATTTAAAAGAACAGATAGATAATCGTGTATTGCCTTATTTTGTGGATATAAATCCATCAAGAGTTACAGAATATCGACTTGATAAATTTGGTAAGTTTGAGTATATCAAGTTTAGTGATAGTATATACATTGATGATGAGTTAACAAATATCATAAGATACTATGATACTACTTCGTGGAATGTGCAAGATGAAGATAATAAAATTTTAGAAAGTGGCGAACACAACTTAGGGATTTGCCCTGTTGTGTATTTTTCTGAAAACGGCGATTTTAACTCTGTTGGCGAATTTACACAAGTAGCAAAACTAGCTAAAAGGCACTACAATCTGCATAGTGAACTAGATGAGATACTTCGCTATCAAACATTCCCTATACTAACTATTCAGGGCGATACAGAAGATAGTGAAATAAAAGTAGCTAATGATAGTGCTATCTTTTACGATAGAGATATGAACCGACCAGAGTTTATAGCACCACCATCTGCACCAGCTGAATTGTATGAAAGTAGAATAACTGCTATTGAAAATCAGATAAGTAATATTTGTTATGATTTAAGCACCTCTCAATCGAAAGAGAGTGGTATCGCACTTGATATAAAGTTTCAAGGTTTAAACTCATCACTTAGTAAATTTGCTACAAAACTAGAAGATTTTGAAGCTCGTGTATTTGATGTTGTTTGTAAGTATCTAGCTGTAAATAATGAAGTTGAGATAAACTACCCTAAAACTTTTTCTATCATAGACATTAACAAAGAGATAGAAATATTATCTGAGATGAAAGACTTGATAAACTCTCCAACTTATTTTAAACAAAAAGCTACTCAAATTATAAATAATGATTTGACTAATATTGAAATTGATGTATTTGATGAGATAGTGTCTGAGTTGGAGGATGAGGGGAAAGAGTAGCACTTAATAAGATACACTTAATAAAATGTATCTTATAAGCACTAATCTTTTAAACTCTCACAGTCTTCTAATTTTTCAGCTATTTGACTGATAATTCTTTCTGCATTTATTTCTATATACTGCTCATAGTCGTCATAGCCACCCTCTTCAACGTCTGCATATTCTTCAGTAAAAATAAACAATGTTTCTCTCGTGATTTCGTTGTTACTGTTAAATCCAGTTTCATTATAAACACTTATATAATCACCATTATTCCATCCTCTCACTTCAACATCTATCTCATTAGTTTTTGAAAGGTACATAACTGACATTTGAATACCCTCATCAACTAAATCTTCCATAACAATCGTAGCCAATGCTTCTGCTAAATCTACTTCTCTGTTGTACGAATTTCCTAAAAATTTAACTTCTTTCATTTTTCTATCCTTTAAGATAATAACATCAAAAATCTTTTGATGTAGATTTTTAAGCTGTAAAAGCCACCACAAAATGCAAAAAGTATCTTAACTTTTAAGGGCTTCGATAACAATATCTTTATTTTTGTTATCGATATATAATTTGAGCCAACTTCTAGTCCAAGATGGGGTTTTTTTCCCCAATCTAGCTGTTCCCCAACCGTTGTAAGTACCTAATTTGGTTTTTGTAAACTCTCTAAATTCACTTTTAGTTAAATTTGCTTCTTTTAATAGCTTCAGAAAATTATCATAATCCATTTTAAAGTCCTTTATCTTTTAAACTTACCAATTATACACTAACTTATATTTAATGTCAATAGTTAAGAGTGTAAATTACATAAATAATTATGTTATATAAATTTGATTATGTATTAAAACAACAATCAATAGATACTCTAAGAGGGTTTTTTATTAGTAGGGTTTTTTATCTATTTACTATTTGTATGCTATAATTTCCACCAGTAAGATAACTTTCTAAATGGTTACTACTAAAGTTAAAAGAGTCAATTAACCCTTTTACTTCCATTGGTACTATGAGATTTTAGGAACTGTATTGCCTTTTCTC
>Ga0256837_1000442_pt1 | contig 35036 bp, 38 predicted proteins | sample 4562384metaG_FD_185976 | JGI IMG/M metagenome (GOLD analysis project Ga0256837, IMG submission 185976) | Hydrothermal vent microbial communities from Guaymas Basin, Mexico - 4561-384 | ecosystem: Environmental > Aquatic > Marine > Hydrothermal vents | place: Mexico: Guaymas Basin | collected... | reverse complement strand
CCTGCGACTGTCTCATCAAGATCTTTGAGCGTTATTTCGATACCTTCTTCCGTATAACAGGCATCGTCAACCATATGCAGAGGGATATTTAAAACCTCTTCACAATACTCCAGAACAAAAAATTCCAGACTTCTGTCCGGCGGGTTCCATGCAGGGTCTATCTTTGTGTTGGGGATAATAAAAAAATCTTCCATTTTACAACTCCTTTTGATAACATTGAATATAGTTTTGACACTGTTTGCATATTTCGGAATCTTTATCAAGATTATTCACCGTCTTGATGAATTCACTTTTGATACACTCGATATGGCGTTCGGCATAAACGATCGGAAGCCCTCTTCTCTTTGCTTCTGCTTTGTAGTATTTCATTGCATTGTGATTCAAAAAGTTGGTAAGCATCACAACCATACTGACCTTTGAGGGAAGAGGGCGGCTCTTTTGTCTGCCTCTTTTCTGGCTTCTTGCTGTCCAGTGGACAATGTTGTCCACCCCTAAAGACATCAGTGCCTTTCTGATCGGGTCGATGTTGTCTCCACCGAGTATTAGTATAGACATCTTACCTCCTTTTTGATAACGATATTCAGAATATTAATTCAAAGAGGCTTAGCAAATTCTTTAGTTGATAACGATTGTCATTTTAATGTTTTATTAAGAATAAAACCGCGATACTTCCAGCATCTTAATGATATTAATTATCAGAGTTAAATAAGGAAAAAGAAGAAGTGACACGTCTTTATCAATGTATGGAAGCTAAAAGAGTCAATCAATCATATGCAAGAGAGGCGATCTACCGTGTCCTGTTAGATGCCGAAGATAAATGTCTATGTGTAGATGAGATCATGAAACGGCTTAGCAAAGTGTACCCTAAAAAGGTCTCGCTCAATACGGTATATAGACATCTAAATCTTTTTGTTTCATGCAAACTGGCTGTCATGCTGCAGGATGACTTTAAAAAAGCTTACTACTGTTTGACAGAGGAAGAGCCGTTGGCGTTTGTCATTTGCAGGAAATGTCACAAAATCGAAAAGTGCATCTCCACTCCGGCACAACTGATGGATGGGCTTGATAGTACGGATTTTATTACGATCCATAAAAAATGTAAAGGATGCAGCTAAAGATTCAAACGAGGGAGGATTATCAATAATGTTTTTTTTTGCGATTTTCATTATTACTGCCAATCTCCCCTCCCTCTTTTGAGTCTTTGCTCAAATATATTTAAAAAGGGTTGACTATGTTAACAGACAAACTATACCAAAAAATGAATGAACAGATGATGCTGGAGTTTGAATCGGCAAATATCTACAAAGCAATGAGTGCCTGGTGTCATGCGCAAGGATTTAACGGTGCCGCACGATTTTTGAATCAACATGCAAGCGAAGAGATGGAACATATGGAAAAACTGTTTCAATACATCAACGAAACAGGTTCGCAAGCGATCATCAAAGATATGAAAGCACCTCAAAGCACATTCGGCTCGCTCAAAGAGGTGTTTGAAAAAACCTATGAGCATGAGCAGTATATCACCCAGAAGATCTTTGCACTTGCCGATTTGGCACTTGAACTCAAAGATTACTCAACCTTTAGCTTTTTGCAATGGTACACCGCCGAGCAGCATGAGGAAGAAGCGCTCTTTAAAGGCATTATTGAAAAATTCGACATTATCGGCATGGAGGGACGAGGGCTCTTTATGATCGACAGAGAGATAGGCAATCTTGCCCAATAACCATAAACCATACAAATAAAAGGATCAGCCATGGCAGACCTGACGCTACTTAGAGAGTCCAGAGAGATACTGAAACAGATGGAGATCACCCAAAAAGAAGAGAGTCTGTTGTGTCCCATACTGAAAGTACTTCAGATGAGACATGCCGATATTGATCTTGTGCAGGCGACAAAGATAGTCAGAAAGGTGCTGCATGATTGAACGGGTAAATGAATTTATAGGAACGATTAGGCAATGGTTGCGTGAGCATTCAAAAGCGAACAGCATCCATTTTATCAGAGAGCATAGAAAACGTTTTTAATTAAAAATGAGAATGATTGTCAGTTTAATGGAGTAGTTAAGTTTTCTACTTTATTATTCTGAGATTCATTTTCAAATATAAAACAAGGAGAAAATAAATGAAGAAAATCATACTGAGTACCATCGCAGCAGGTATGCTGTATGCAGGAGGAGATATCGTACCTGTAGAACCGGAGGTAAAGGTTGTATCTCCTACTAATACACTGGCAGATGCTTTCAAAAACGGTAAGGTAAGCGGTCAGATCCGTGCGGGGTATATTAATTTCGACCCGGAGCTTTCGGGAGATACAACAACCTTCTCAACAGCAATAGGAGGACAGCTCAAATACGAAACAGCAGCGTATTACGGCTTCTCTTTAGGCGCAGCCTTTTATACTTCTCATGCAGTGATGGGGCTGAGTGGAGAAAGAAGTGAAGGGAAATATAATAACGAGCTTTCCTCTGATACCCATTATGATGTTCTGGCGGAATCCTACATCAATTATCATCATGGTGATTTCAATATTCGTATCGGTAGACAGCTGATCGATACCCCCTATGCAGACAGTGATGACATTCGTATGACCCCGAATACCTTTGAAGGCGTTGTCGCAAGTTATGGACTTGGCAATATTACACTTTTGGGTGCATACTTGACTAAATGGCAGGGACCGGATGCTGAGTCCTATGATTTTGTCGATCTTCTGGGACCGGATGCTGATGGTGTTGCTATGGCTGCGGTGACATATGCAGATGATATGTTCGAAGGTGGTATCTGGTACTACGGTGCGGATGAGACGGCAGATGTATTTTACGGTGATATCAGTATGACTTATGTCCTCAGCGATGGTGTGGAACTCAAAGGCGGGCTGCAATACGCTTCACAAAGCGAGAAAAGCAACTCAGGTATTGACGGCACACTGTTCGGTGCAATGGCAGAGGTCGGTTTTTCCGGTGTAACACTTGGTATTGCCTACGATACACTGGATGTAGATGACGGCAAAGAGTACTTTGGCGGTTTTGGCGGTGGTGTCGGTTTTGTCAATATGGATGAAATGACAGCAGGTATCTTTATGATTTCCCAGGGCGGTGATGCATGGAAGTTCTCTTTTGCCTATGATTTTGCGGAAGTCGGCATAGAAGGGCTTGGATTTGAGTATGACTACGGTGACTTCAAAGGTGACAAGATCCATGAAGCGATTGAGCAGAATATTATTCTCAGCTATGCACATGGGGATGAATGGGACATCGAAGCAGTCTATTCCATGATTGAAGACGAAAACAGAGATTTTGGGGAAGATAGCAATGGAAATCCTGCCGACGGCGGTTTCAACAGATTGCTTGTTCGTGCGAATTACAATTTCTAGAAACTGTTTTGTATGAAGAAAGAGGTGCTAAAGATAGGTCCGTTCAAAGAGATATCTTTAGCAGAGGTGTTCAATAGAAAAACTATCGAACCTGCATTATAGCAACAATAAAAGGAAAAACAAAATGAAAAAGATCATTATTTCTACAGTAGTGACAGTGGCATTGGCAACAGGTGCGACAGCACAAAGCGGCTTGAATAAAGTAAAAGAGTTTGAACTTGAGCATGCAACAAAGCTTCACAAGGAGGCAGAAAAGCTCAAAGCATTGGCAAATGACTATTACGGCGATCTCAAAGCAGCCGGTTTTGACTATGATAAGGCATGGGAAACCAACAAGGCGGATATTACCAAAGATGTGGAAGCGATGCAAAAAGCTTGGATAGAAGCTTCCAGCAACTATGAGATCATCGAAGGTATCGTAGCGGGAATGCCGCAGACGGTTAAGTACGATCTGATTTTGGATGCGGGTATTCCTGCGAGTGAAGGGAATGAAGATGTCGCTCCCCATGATCTGGACTGCGGCGGCAAATGCAAATTCAATACCAAAAGACCGGGAAACTTTTTTCACAATCTTCTTGAGCCGACACTCTGGGGAACACATGAAGCCTATGTCGGCAAAAAAGTGGACCTTAACGGTGACGGTCAGATCACTTCCGGGGAAGTTCTGCCCAATGCGAAATGGCTGAAATGTGTTGCCGAAAATTTTGAGAAGCATACTGCAAATCTTGTCAAGGACATCAAAAATCTGGATATGACACTCAAAGATGTCTTTACAGCTGAACTTACCATGATACCGACGATGGGTGATTATTTTGAAGACTGGAAAAACGGAAAGATCCTTGGGAAGTCGGAAGCCTTTATCGCACTTTCGAGAATCTTTGATATCAAAGGTATCAGTGGCGGTTTGAAAGTTGCCTACATGGAAGCTATTAGTCCGGAACTGGCAAAAAAAGATCCTGCACTTGACAAGCAGATCAAACTGGCATTTTTCGACCTGGTATCATTCGTAGACGATATCTATATGGCAGAAGAGGCAGGCAAGAAATTCAAACCTGAAGATGCCGATGCCTATGCGGCGAAAGCTCAGGATATGGCGGACAAGCTCAGTGCACTTGTGGCAAAAGCTGCAAAAAAACTCAATATCACTCCTGATATATAATGAAGTACTTTGCACTGATCTCTGTAGCGGTGACTACATGTTTGCTGGCTAGCGGATTTGCGTACTACTTTCTGGCTCCTCTTAACTGGGGAGCCGGTGAACTGGTAATGCACTTTCATCTGTGGATAGGTTTATTTTTTGCTTTATACTTGGGGTATGCCGTACCAAAACATATAAAGAGTAACAAAGCAAAGTGTAACCGTCCTCTCTTCGTCAATACCGCATATCTTCTTCTATGGATATTTCTGATTACCCTTGCAAGCGGGCTTGTGCATTTTATTCCCTATGTCAGCTATTTTTTCACACCTGTCTATTACCGGTTTGAAACCTATGACCTGATCTCGCTTATCCACCTGGCGGCAGCTGTCGGAGTGACGCTGCTTTTTATCATCCACCTTTCTATGGTGAAGAAGGAACGCAAATGAAAATAGATAAATACCAAAAAACCGTTTTGGTCGTATTGGCTGCCTGTATTTTGGGTGTCGGCGCAATCTATGCACTGACACCCAAAAAAGAGTATAAGGGTATCGATATAGAAGATATAAATTTTTACTCAACTCCTTGGGGAAAAGATAATCCTTTTTTCCCGGGTGAGATCAAAACCGCAGACGGCAAAATGGGAAGCCCCAAAGCGATACCAAGTTCAAGCAGTTGCGTAAAGTGCCATAAAAAAGAGTTTGAAGAGTGGGTGCCATCACTTCATAGCATAAGTGGTAGGGATTTGGTTTATGAAAACTCTATTGAAGTAAATGCCGATTACAAAAAAAATCATCATGGAGAAGAACTTTCACGGTTTTGTGATAGCTGCCATAATCCTATGGAAGTTACAATGGGAAGAATCAATCCCATAACTACAGTAGAGCCAAGTGATGTTCAAACAGAAGGTTTAGCTTGCGTATTTTGCCACACGGCAACGCATGCGGATGCAAATAAAGGAAACGGTGCTATTACGTTCGACTTAAACAAAGCGTATGACAATCTAAGTGGCGCTGCCATATTGGCAAGCCCCAAAGATCATGCCAGAGCATTCGGAAGTGCCAAAACGAACGAACTTCTAAAAAGTGCGGAGTTTTGCGGAGCTTGTCATAATGAGCGATATTATCCGCCCGTTACGCCATCAAACAAAGTGCTAAAAGCGCAAAGTACGTATGATGAGTGGAAAGATAGCTGGTATGCAAAAAATGATGTCACTTGTCAAGATTGTCATATGAATTATGAACCAATAAAATTTATAGCAAATTTACAAAATGGAATTATTGAAAAACCTAAAAAATACTCTCATAACTTTTGGGGTGGAAATCATGTTTTGCAAGATACTTCTTTAAAAGAGAAGCTTCTATTTTTAAGAGGCGGAGTATTGCCCGGAGTTGATGTAAAAGAGTATTTTAGATTGATAGATAAACAAAAACCAATTACAGAAAAATTTTTAAAAGCTGCTGCAAGAGTCGAGATTGTCTCTTCTGAAATCGCAGATAACTATTTGGAAGTAAAAGTAAAAGTGAGCAATATAGGAGCCGGACACAACCTGCCAACCGGAGTTGTAGATCAAAAACATATGTGGCTTGAGCTAAAAGTAGTAGATCAAAATGGGAAAGTCATCTATGATAACGGAGCAAGCGACAGAGATAAAGATGTAGTGATCTGGGCTGAGCGATTTTTAGATAAAAACGGCAAAGTTATAATGGATCATATGACGTTTAAAACGGCTGATATTATCTTAACTCGTCCTACAATTCCGCCAAGAGGACATCAAATAATTACTTATAAAGTGCCATTAAAAGATGGAGTGCAAGTAGCAAATTTAGAGGCAAATCTTTGGTATAAAATAGCTTATGAGGAGTTGATTATAAAAACACTTCATAGAAATTTTCCAATACCAAAATTTTTAATGGCAAGTGATAAAAAAAAGGTTGATTTATGAAAAAAATTGTTTTGCTAATTTTAACGATAACATCGCTTTTTTCAATGGAGCTTTGGGAGCAAAAGGCAAAAATAGATCAAGAAATTTTTAAAAAAAATATCACTCTTTTAAAGAGTGAGCCTTTTGATGATAGTAAGTTTGATTTTTTTGAAGAGAGTGCTACTAAGCTAAATATTGTTGATGAGTTAGAGAAACTTAAAAGTAGTAACACTACAGAAGAGTTTCTCAAATCAAAAGCTTCATTTTTAGCAAAAATGGAATCAAGTGCTTATGATAAAAAGCTTTATGATTTAATAGATGGATATGAAGAAAATATAGATAAAGATGCTCTTTTTAGCAAAAAGATAAAAAATCTTTTTGTAAAGCTTGAAAAATCGGACTTGAAAACTATATACAAACCATTGGAGATGCTCTTTTTTATAAAAGAATATCTCGATATAGTTGGCAAACCGATGAATAAAGCCCTATTTGACAATCTTTACATTGCTATAAAAAGCAGAAATTTAGACTCTTTTAAAAAATATATAAAAGAGTTACAAAAGATTATCATCACTCTGAAATCTCAAAAAGTATCTAAGCAAAAGTTCGAACAAGAGGTGAAGTCTTTTATAAGATACAACAAACTCACTGCTTTTGATTATAGTAACGGTGTAGATGATGAAGGCAATATTAAAAACTCTCTTGAATACACTGAAGCTGTTATTTTTAGTGCAAGAGCAAAAGAGAGAATCCTCTCAATTAGTGGAAACTTAGATGAAAAGACCTTTAATGAGCTTTTAAATATTTATGAAAAAATTATCACAAATATTCAAAATAAAACAGGCAAAAAAGAAGTAAGCAATCTTACAAAAGAAGCTAAAAAGCTTTTACTTGAAGCCACAGGATTAAAAGAGGTAAAAGAGACGCCAAAAGAGCTTGTAGAAAATGTAATAAACTCTTTAAATGCTATGGAGCAGATGGTTGAAAAAAATGATTTTAAAGGGGCTGAATTTTTTAGACTTGAAGCTTATAGTTTTTTTGACCCGGATATAGAAGGCAGACTAATTCCAAGAGACCCGTCTCTTGCAAACAGACTTGAAGGATTGTTTTGGGACGGATATGGCGATATAAAAGGGCTTGGATATTTAATCTCAAAAAAAGATAAAAACTTGGTTGCCAACACTACAAAAGAGTTAAAAAAAGAGCTTTTTGATGCACAAAAGGTTTTGGAAACCAAACTGTCATACAGCGGCTCATTTATCCAGTCAGCTATGATCATAGTAAGAGAAGGATTAGAGGCTATTTTAGTTATTGCTATACTTTTATCTTTATTTACTGCAAAGAGATCAAAGTTTTATCTATATGCAGGAGTGGCACTTGGAGTTATTGGTTCATTTGTGACTTATTATGCAGCAAAAGAGATCATCTCGATCTCAACTTCAAATAGAGAGATGATAGAAGGTGTGAGTGCTTTGATAGCCTCAGCTATGCTTATATTTGTCACGGCTTGGATCTTTCATAATACCTACTCGAAAGGCTGGGTGGAGTATGCAAAAGAATTAACCCAAAAATCAATAAAAGGTGGCAGTTTGTGGACACTACTTTTTATAGGGTTTATCGTGGTTTACAGAGAGGGGTTTGAGACAGTTCTTTTTTATGAAACTCTGGCAAACGAATCAGACCCGCAAGCAGTATGGTTTGGATTTTTGGCAGGACTATTTTTTATAATAGTTGTTGCTGTAACTATTGTAAAAGGGATAAAGAAACTTCCCATAAATTTACTTTTTAGTGTTACAGGAGTCTTTTTATCACTACTTGCAGTTATATTTACCGGAGCCGGGATCAGAGGATTGCAAACGGCAAATATGATAAGTGCCACACCGTCAGAATATTTGCACGACTGGCAATGGCTGCGTGACTATTTCGGATACTCCCCGACACTGGAAACAACACTTTCCCAGATCATAATTGTACTAATCCTCTTGGTGTTTTTTATATACAGTAAAAGAAAAAAAGCACAAAGTTGATTAAAATCAATGATAATTAATATCATAATCGTACAATACGAAAAAACAAAGGAGTTTTTTATGAAAAGAATACTATTCGCATTCTTTACACTGTTGACACTTTCGACAGCATCACAGAAACTAGAAAAGATCATCATTGCAGGACCTGCGGCAAGCGTTTCTCATCCGGTCTTTAAAATGATAGAGGATGGTGCACTTAAAGAGTTTGCCGACAAGATCGAATTCAAAATGTGGAAGAACCCCGATCAGCTGCGGGCGATGATCATCAACAAAGAGGTGGACTTTGTAGCCGTGCCAACCAATGTCGCTTCCATTCTCTACAACAAAAAACAGCCGATCAAAATGCTCAATGTTTCCGTGTGGGGTATTTTGCAAATACTTGTCAGAGATGAAAATATCAAACATCTTGAAGATCTCAAAGGTTCTGAACTGGTAGTGCCTTGGCGTGGTGATATGCCCGATCTTGTACTCAGAGCGGTGATGAAGAAAAAGGGACTAAGCAAAGAGGATATCAAACTGATCTATGTCTCCAACCCGATGGATGCGGCACAACAGCTCATTATGAGAAGAGCGGACAATATTTTGCTGCCCGAACCTGCAACCTCTATGGTGCTTAGAAAAACGAAATCGTTTCCCGTCAGCATTATCGCACCGACCGTTTTTAGAGGGATAGACCTCCAAAAAGAGTGGGGAGATGTCTACAAAAGAGAAGCAAAGATCCCTCAAGCGGGTATGGCCGTAGTCGGTGATATGCTAGAGAAAAAAGAGATCATTAAAGCCTTTGAAGAAGCCTATGCCAAAGCGATGCAGTGGTATAAAACACACCCGAAAGAGGCAGGGGAACTTGTGGTCAAGTATGTTGAAATGTTCAATGCCGATGCCATTGGTGACTCCATTGCTCATGTGCAGCTGGATGTCAAAAAAGCCATCGATTCCAAAGAGGAGCTGGATTTTTTCTTCTCTGTACTCAAAGAAGAGAATCCGAAGATCATCGGCGGTATGCTGCCTGATGAGAACTTCTACATCAAGGATGCACAAGAGTGAAATCACTGTTTAAAATTCTAAGGGATTTCCCCGCCTATCTCTGGAGCGGCTGGGGAGCGGTCGCTTCGATATTTCTCTTTATCGCGGCATGGGATATCGGCAACCAGATTTATGGAGATTTGATTCTTCCTTCGCCTTTGGAGACTTTTGGGACACTTTGGACACTTTTTAGTGACAATGGATTCATGGAAAACCTCATGGTCACACTTCGCCGTGCCATGGTTGGGTTTGGTATTTCCTTGGTCGTGGGTACGACTTTTGGACTATTGGCCGGATTTTTTGTGACAGCTTCTATTGTAAGCCGTCCTATCGTCACTATTTTAATGGGAATGCCTCCTATTGCATGGATCGTGCTTGCCATGATCTGGTTCGGTATGGGGGATGCAACGGTCGAATTTACCGTTATTGTCGCCTCTTTGCCTATTGTATTCGTCGGTGCGTTGCAGGGAACCAGAACTCTTGAAGACAAATTTGAAGAGATGGCGGATATTTTCAAGGTTCCTTTGTGGATGAAGTTCTTCGACATCTATCTGCCGCATATCTTCTCCTATGTCTTTCCCGCATGGGTAGCCGCACTGGGTATGGCTTGGAAGATTGTTGTGATGGCAGAGCTTTTGGCAACGAGTGATGGATTGGGTGCCGCTCTGGCAATGGCAAGAAGTCAGCTTGATACTGCTTCTGCTCTTGCTATTGTAGTTGCTATGGTCGGTTTACTGATGATTGCCGAATATATCTTCCTTGAACCTATCAAAAGAGAGGTGGAAAAATGGCGAGATTAAAAGTAGAGAACCTGAGCTTCTCCTTTGGGTACGATACGATTTTAGATAATATCAGTTTTGAAATTAATGAAGGTGAGGTAGTTTCCATTGTCGGACCCAGCGGAGGCGGAAAGACAACACTGCTGCGACTCTGTGCAGGACTTCTTGACAGACAGGAAGGAAAAATAGAGAATAGTTTTAAGACACAGTCTATCGCCTTTCAGGACCCCAGACTGCTTCCCTGGAAAAATGTCATAGACAATATCGCCTTTGGACTCAAAGCGATGGGTGTCCCGGTCAAAGAGAGAGAAGAAAGAGCCAAAGAGATCGCTTTGAAGTTTGATCTCGAAGAGAAAGATTTTGATAAATTTCCCAAAGAGCTTAGCGGCGGTATGAGCCAGCGGGTCTCCTTTGCAAGAGCGCTGGTTACCAAGCCAAAACTGCTGTTTCTGGATGAGCCGTTCTCAGCTTTGGATATCGGGCTTAAAAGGGAGTTGCAAGATCATATCATGGAGATGATACGCAACAAAGAGCTGACGATATTTTTCATTACCCATGATATTATGGAAGCGATCAGGCTAAGTGACAAGATACTGCTTCTGGAGCCTGATCCGGGACGGATCGTTAAAGAGTTTACTTTTGATATACCTCAGATCGAGAGAAGTGATGAATATGTCTATAGTAAAATGGCAGAACTGCTAAGTGATAAAAAGATTATAGAGACATTTGAACTGGAGTTTAAGTAATGGCAGCAACAAAACACTACGAATCGTATCCTGAAGGTGATATCCCTATCTATTTGGCATATGGATTTAGACCGGCATTTCTGCTTATGGCTCCGTATATGATACTTTCTATTGTTCTTTGGGGGCTTTACTATAGCGGCTATATTACTTTGCCGTTTATCGGTGATACTTTGTCATGGCATATTTATGAGATGCTTTTTGGTGTCGGCTTTTTGGGGATGGCAGCATTTATCTTTACCGGTGCACCGGAACTCTACCCGGGTACTGTTCCTATAGTGGGCAATACCCTTCGTAATCTTTTTGGGTTGTGGATAGCTGGAAGAGTATCTTTTTGGCTAATGGACATCATTAGCCCTTATCCTGCTGCTGCTATCAATATATTTCTTTTTGCATGGCTTATCGCATTGGTTGCCAAGCCTATCTTTCAAGATCCTGCCAAAAGACATGTGAGCATTGCTTATGGATTTGTTGCAGTACAGGCGGCACAGATATGGTTTTACTTATCAGTATTTGGGCTTGTTTCGACTTCTGCCTTGGATATCCTCAAGATCTCGTTGGCTATTTTTATGGTACTGATACTACTCTCTATTAGAAGAGTGAATATAGAAGCGGTCAACGAGATCATAGAGCTTGAAGAAAAAAATGAAGAGATATTTTTTGCCAGACCGCCTGCATACAATCTCACAATGTTTATGATCGCTCTTTTTGCTACTGTAGAGTTTTTTTATCCTGAAAACAGAGTACTGGGATGGATTGCGTTGGGTGTAGCCAGTGCTTCTTTGGCAATACTGAATGATTTTATCGCTTATGATGAGGAAAATATTCTCGGAAAGAGACTCATTCGGGCTTTGATCACAGTACCGGTACTTATCGCGATAGGATACGGACTTATTGGATACAACTATCTTACAGGTATGCATTATAACAACGGAGACTTCATCCATGTGCTCACCAGCGGAGCCTGGACACTCTCTTTTTATCTAGTGATGATTGTTGTTACTATTGTCCATACGGGTAGAGATATAGCCAAAGAAAGAAACAGTTGGATATGTCTGAGTATTTTCTTTATCTTGTTGGCAACAGGATTGCGAACAGCAGTTGCGTTTTATCCTGCATATGCTACGCTGCTGTATATGAGTTCAGCACTTGTATGGAGTCTGCCGTTTGTTATTTATATCGCTATTTATTTTAAATGGTTATTGAGCCCAAGAGTGGACGGATTACCGGGGTAGAACCCATCAATATAGTACTACCCTTTCCACTTATCTGAGATTGCATTGTCGTATAGCTTTACCAACTCATCGACTTTGCTGTTTGCCTCTTCTTGAGTTATATTAGGGTCTCTAGCTTGAGGATCTTCAAATATCAGGTTTTCTGCTGGAGATTGTTCAAGCGGTGGAGAGACCGGTTTTTGTTTTGCCGGTACCTCTTTTTCGGATGTAATGACCTCTTACGGCACACTTTCATCGTCTCAATGTTGAAGTACACCGACCTAAGCATCTTGGAGGTTGCACAGATCGTCGGACATACAACGACACAGATGATTGTACAAAATTACGGAAAGTATATCAAGGGTGAACACCTGAAGATAGACAGAAGTGTGAAGCTCTTTACTGACAAATCCACTGACAGTATCGCTTAAAGGCTTGGAAAGTCTCTGTTTTAGGGCATTAGGTGGTGGGTTCTCGGGGACTCGAACCCCGGACCACTCGGTTATGAGCCGAGTGCTCTAACCAGCTGAGCTAAGAACCCGTTCTTAGGAAAGTGTTGCTTTGGTTTGCATGGTTATTTTTTCGTCGGAAGTATAACGACTATAGTCTTTAAAAGCAATTAAATTTTGTAAAATCCCAAAGATCACTGCAAAAATGATAAATGAAGTTCCTCCATGACTGAACATGGGCAGAGGAAGTCCGACTACAGGTGCCAGACCGATGATCATGAAAATGTTGACCCCCATATAGACAAAGAAGAGAAAAGCCAATCCTATGGCGAAGGTTTTAATGTAGTAGTCGCGTTTGTGCCGCCATGAGATGAAGAGCAGATTGAAGATAAGCAGAATGTACAGACCGATGACCGTAACCATGCCTTTGAACCCTAAACGCTCGCCCAGATAGGCAAAGATAAAGTCTGTAGATGAAACAGGCAGGAACTTCAGCTGTGTCTGGGTAGCATTCTCTTTGGGTTTTCCTTCCATTCCGCCGCTTCCAATGGCGATGAGTGCTTGGCGTACTTGGTAGCTCGGTTTGTTCAGCATATCGTGAATACGCTTCTTTTGGTAGGGTTTAAGCCCGTATTCATAGATGATCGGTGCACCCGCACCTGCCAAAATGAGCAGTACCGTCCATATTTTCCAGTTGACACCGATAAGGAATAAAATGCCGTAACCGGTGATCAGCAGTACCAGTGCCGTACCAAGATCCGGCTCTTTAGCGATGATGATGAAGGGAATGACGATCACCAGTGAGAGCTTGATGAACTGGAAGATACCGTAACCGTTCTCCGGTGGCGGCTTTTTGTGAATGAGATAGGCAAGCATCATAATAACGTTGACCTTGATGAACTCAGAGGGCTGAATGGTAATGTGGATACCGGGCAGTTCGATCCAGCGTTTGGCTCCGAGGATGGTCTTTCCTACAAACTCCACGGCAATAAGCAGCCCTAAGTTGACAAGATAGAAGAGTGGGGCGAACCACCACATGATACGCCGCCAAGGAATAATAAGTGCTACACTAAAGGCTAAAAAGGCGATGAAGTAGTAGACCATCTGTTTGTTAAAGAGTTTGATGTTAATTTCGTAGACAAGGTATGAGGAGATAGTAAAGATGGGGATCAGCTGAAGCATCAGGGTATAGGAGAAGTGTTTGAAAAGACGTTTGTCCAGGTCGAACCATGTGTTCATCGGTGCTGTTTCCCTCATAGAATTTTTTGGATATTATATCGTAAAGAGTTAATAAGGAAATACAACATGGAATTTTACCGATTTGAACGGCTTTTAGCTCACCCGAAGTGTATCCATGGTGTTACATTAAAAAATATGAACATGCCGTATGGCTGTTCTCTTGCTCTTCATACAGGAGAAGAGGCTTCGAAGATCATTCAAAACCGTCAAGCGGTTAGGGATGCGTTGGGGATCGATCTGCAATATCGGATCGTTCTAGCCGACCAGACCCACAGTGACCATATTCATATCGTTACCCAGACCAAAACCTGTGGTTGGCAAGAGCAAAAGAGTGCCATCGCATCGTGTGATGCACTTGTTACGGCGCAAAAAGGGGTGATGCTTGGTATTTTGACGGCAGATTGCGTACCTGTTTTGCTCTTTGATCCGCATCAGGAGGTGGTTGCCGCAGTTCATGCGGGATGGAAAGGGACGAAAGCGAATATAGTAGCTAAAACCGTAGCACGTATGGAAGCACATTTTGGCTGTAACCCTCATGATATCATTGCAGCGATCGGCCCTTCGATAGGAGGGTGCTGTTACGAGGTAGGAGAGGAGATTGCCGCTCACTTTAGCCATATTGAGGGTGCATACACAAAAAAAGAGAATGGAAAGTATCTATTAGATTTAAAATATATTAACAAATATCAACTCTTGAAAGCTGGGCTTGAGCTGAAGAACATTGAGCTAAGTGACGTATGTACGGCATGTGATACCGAGCGATTCTTCTCTTACCGCAAAGAGCAGGGGTGCAGCGGGCGGTTTATGAGTTTGATTGGGATGAGACCGAGCTCTTTATCCGGTTAAACCGCCACTCCGCCTCTTTGAGGTAGTAGATGAACCTCTCGTCACTGATGCCTCTGTATTTGAGGATGAACGTTTCAAAGTACTCCCAGAAATTCCGTATGGTGGAGCGTTCTTTGGAGAGTTTGGAGATGGTGTGGTAGCGCAGGTACTTCTCCAGAAGTTTCTGTTCATCTCTGTTGTTGGGGTCAAGTCCCAGTCTGGCGATGGAGGGCATCATGAGGTTGTAGACCTTTCCTTCGTAGGCGAGGGTAAGGAAGTGTTTCACTTTGCCGATGTTGGGTTGCGGGTCAAGGCTTTTTGGGAGGTAGAGGTATTCGTCATAGTCGGTGACAAGGTGGCTGTGTTGAGTGTAGCGTTGTTCACATTCCAGTGTGATCTTTTCTCTGAAGCGGTCATAGTACTTCTGTACGGTAACAAAATGCATGCGTGTCGTCAGTGCCGCTTCTCTGGCAGTTATCTCTTTGGAAAAGAGTTCCCAAAGTCTCTTTTCTCTTTCTATCTTGGCAGGGGAGAACTTACGCTTACATTTGCTGCACTTACGCTGTTTGTTCCCAAGTTCGTAGGTATAGGGATGATCACAGTAGATACACTTCATCATAAAAGCATACCATTTAGTCCCTAAAATAGAGTAGAAATGATATTTTTAATGCAAGGTTAATCTTTCTCTACTACCATAATGAATATTCATTCAGTTTTAAAGGGTAAACCATGGAAATATCACTCCTACTCATCTTTTGGTACGGGATTTTACACGCTTTTGGTCCTGATCACCTGACAGCCATCGCTGACTTTTCCATAGGAAAGAACAAGCAAAAAACGCTGCTGATCACCACACTTTTTGCCATCGGTCACGGGTTGAGTCTTTTCCTTTTTGCCAAACTGCTGCAGGGGATGCATATCTCTGATGAGATCCTTGCTTATGGAGATATCATCTCTGCAGCGGTGATCATCGGGATGGGGGTCTATTTGCTCTTTATGGTCGCAACGGATCGTATTCACTTAAGAACCCATGAACATAACGGAAAGGAGCATATCCATATTTGGTTCGGCAAGTCGCATGAACACAGTGATGCTGTAGCGGAGAGTTCATCCTTTACAATGGGACTGCTTATGGGTGCCGGAGGAGTGAGAGGGATGCTCATTACCCTAGGAGCGGTTGGAAGCGGCAATGTAGACTTTACGATGATCGGTGCGTTTACCGCAGGGGTCATGCTGATCTTTGTCAGTTTCGGGCTTGTCATTCTTTACCTGAACGAGCACTTTTTAGGCAACATTACCAATGTCAGACGGGCGTTTGTCACAGCGGGAGTGATCTCGCTTGTTGTCGGAGCCAATATTTTACTTGGTTAATAAGGAATCGGGACTTCAGTCCCGTTAGATGCAATATTTTTATAAAAAAGGGTGGGACTGAAGTCCCGATTCCTATGAATTACAATCTATTAAAAGGAGTTTATTTTGTGTACAGATTGCGGATGCAGTATTAGAGGAACGGAGCATGAGCATAGCCATGACCACCATCATCATGACAATGACCATTCTCACGACCATAGCCAAGAACACCAAAAGGCGCATGAACACCTGCATCATAACCCGCAGCTTAATGATGCCAAGACCATCTCGGTCATTCAGAAGATCTTGGATAAGAACGACCATGAGGCAGACCATAATCGTGCGCACCTGGAGCAAGCGGGTGTGCTGGGCATCAATCTTATGAGCAGTCCCGGTTCGGGGAAAACGACGCTTTTGGAGTATTTGGCAGATGTGGCACCCTTTAAGTTCGGTGTGGTCGAGGGTGATCTTGAGACCAACCGAGATGCCGACCGTCTCAAAGCCAAAGGGATACACGCACGGCAGATACAGACAGGAAGTGCGTGTCACCTTGATGCTTTCATGGTACACAAAGGACTGCACCATATTCCGCTTGAGGAGGTGGATGTACTCTTTGTCGAGAATGTCGGAAACCTTGTCTGCCCGGCAAGTTATGATGTGGGAACACACCTGAATATCGTACTGGTCTCCGTTCCTGAAGGAGAGGACAAGATCGCCAAGTATCCGGTGATGTTCCGTCAGGCAGATCTTATTCTCATTACCAAAACAGACCTGCTGCCGCACTTTAAGTATGACATTGAAGCGGAGAAGAAAGAAGCAAGACGCATCAAACCCAATGTGGATATTTTGGAAGTGAATATCAATGATATTGATTCGGTCAAAGCGGTGGCGGATTGGATTGAGTTCAAACGAAAAATGCGCTAAGCATTTTTCTTAATTAAAAAGTAAAAATGAAAAATGAAAAAAGAAGTTGATGTAAATATTTAATTTTTAATTGTTAACTGTTAATTTTTAATTTTTTGACTGAAAGGAGAAATAGTGTGTTTATCGATCCCAAGTAAAGTTGTCAAGATATCTGACGACAAGACCATGTGTACTGTTGATACAATGGGGGTACAGCGTGATGCGAACCTGATGATGATGGATGAGGGTGATGTGAAGGTAGGGGATTATGTGCTGCTTCATATCGGTTTTGTGATGAACAAGATCGATGAGGAGGAGGCGCTGGCATCCATTGAGACCTATAGGGAGATATTGGAGCTGATGGATGAAGAGGAGCGGCGGCAGGCAATTTTGGAGGACGACAATTGTCTTGAGAGAGGGAGTAGTGAGCAGATAGCAGGTAGCAACTAGCAACTGTTTTCCTCTCTTGTCACACTCACACTTTTTGTGCAGGTGTGTATGCGCCCATATTTGCGAAGCAAGGCGCATTAAGCACCGTCCGCACAATTGTGAGTGTGACGCTTTTTTCTAAAGAAGTTTTCGCTGTGCGAATCGCTATTCGCTAACTTTGCCTACTTTTTTCTCTTGTGAAGCGAAGCGGTAACGAAGTTATCACTCTCTTCGAGAAAAAAAGTAGAGAAAAACCCCTTTGCGGTAAATTAAGGTAAGAGTACACATGAAGGAACTAGCATTAAAAAATCTCTATGATGACTTTAGAGACGGAAAGACACTCCAAGCTTACGCAAAGATCATCGCAGAAGATGCAGCGAAGTTGGATCGTACCATCAACATCATGGAAGTATGCGGTGGGCATACGCACTCCATTATGAAGTTCGGACTGCCGCAGTTGATGCCTGAGAACATCAACTTCATTCATGGGCCGGGATGTCCGGTGTGTATCATGCCTAAAGAGCGTATCGACCACGCCTATGTGTTGGCGATGCAGCCTGATGTCATCTTGGTAACATTGGGAGATATGATCAAAGTCCCCGGAAGTAACGGCAGTTTGCAGGATGCCAGAGCCAAGGGGGCGGATGTGCGGTTTGTCTATTCACCCATGGAGTGTCTGAAGATCGCGCAGGAGAACCCTGAGAAGAAAGTGATCTTTTTCGCCATCGGGTTTGAGACGACCACACCGATGACGGCAGTACTGATAGATCAAGTCATCAAGCAAGGGGTGGAGAACATTCTCTTTCACATCAACCATGTCACCGTTCCCGAAGTGATGAAAGAGCTCATCGACAGCCGTGATGTCCATGTGGACAGCTACAATAACAAGATCGATGCCTTCTTGGGACCAAGCCATGTGAGTGTCATTGCCGGCAGCAAGATCTATGAGCAGTTTCCTAGAGATTACGGCCGTCCGGTGGTCGTCAGCGGGTTTGAGCCGGTCGATGTGATGGAAGGCATCAGTATGATCGTCAAGCAGTTTATGCAGAACCGCTGTGAGCTTGAGATACAGTACAAGCGTGTCGTGACTCATGAGGGGAACCTCAATGCCCAAAGGCTCATCAATACCTACTTTGACAAAGTAAGCCTCTTTCGCTGGCGCGGGCTTGGGAATGTTCCTGAGAGCGGTTTGAAGCTCAAAGATGCCTATGCGAAGTATGATGCGGAGGTGGTCTACAAAGATGTCCTGCCGCTAGCGGAGATAGAAGATCATAAGCTCTGCATCTGTGGGGATATTTTGCGTGGGATGGCAAAGCCGCCTGAGTGTACCATCTTTGGTACGGCATGTAAGCCTACGACCCCTATTGGCTCTTGTATGGTCAGTAGTGAAGGGGCGTGTGCGGCGTATTATAAATATGGAAATTTATTGTAATAGGAACCGGGACTTTAGTCCTGCATAAAGTAGGATATAAAACTTGGGACGGGACTAAAGTCCCGATTCCTGAATTTGAGGAAATGATATGAACAAAACCATTACCATAGCCCACGGAAACGGTGGCGAAGAGAACAATGAACTGATCAAGAACATCTTTTACAAGCACTTTAAAAACGACATTTTAGAGCGCAGCGAAGATGCGGCGGTTTTACAGGTAGCAGGTGAGGTTGCCATGACTACCGACTCCTTTACCGTCTCACCGCTCTTTTTCCCCGGTGGAGACATCGGGAAGCTGGCGGTTTGTGGTACCTGTAATGACCTTGCGATGATGGGGGCAAAGCCGAAATTCCTGACCTGCTCGGTCATCATTGAAGAGGGGTTCTCGACCCGTGAGCTTGAGAAGATCGTCCGTTCGATGAAGAAAGAGCTGGAGGTTAACGGTGCGGTGGTGGTCAGCGGTGATACCAAAGTCGTTCCCAAAGGCTCGGTCGATAAGCTCTTCATCAACACTACCGGTATTGGAGAGATAGAGCAAAAAGGCATCTCCTCACACAACCTGCAAGAGGGGATGAGCATCTTGGTCAGCCGTGATGTGGGTGCGCATGGTGCGACCATCTTTGCGGCGCGTGAGGGTATTACTTTGGAGAGTACACTTCAAACTGATTGTGCGTCACTCTACCCACAGGTTAAAGCGCTGATCGATGCAGACATAGACATTGTAGCGATGCGTGATGCGACACGTGGCGGGGTGGCGGCAGTGCTCAATGAGTGGGCGAAGGCGTCAAGTGTCTGTGTCGAGATAGAAGAGGAGAAGATACCTGTCCAAGAAGAGGTTAAAGGCATTTGTGAAATGCTTGGGTTTGAAGCGGTCAATCTGGCAAATGAAGGCACCTTCGTACTTGCCGTAGCCAAAGCCGATGAGGTCAAAGCCCTGGAGGTACTGCAACAGACTCATGAGAGTGCCACCCTCATCGGTACGGTCACACACCAGCATGATGGTAAGGTGATACTCAACTCCTCATGGGGAACCAAACGCTTTCTGGACCTGCCTACGGGTGAGCTTTTGCCGAGGATCTGTTAACCAAGGAATCGGGACTTTAGTCCCGCAAGATTAAAGCTGATCGAAAGTAGGAGGGCGGGACTAAAGTCCCGATTCCTCATTTGTATGGAGAAATTAGATGAAATATAATCATTTACCTCATATCGATATTGAAGGGTACTATCAGTTTATTACCTTTAGAACGTATGACAGTGTAGATGATTATCTTCTTGCGTTATATGGTTCCAGAATGGACGAAAGAAAAAAGCAGTTGGCTATTGATACGTATTTAGATAGCTCGTTAAAAGGTGCATACCTTGAAGGTGAAATACTTGATTATCTTTTTCACTTTATTCGATCGAAACATAATGATCTCTATAAGCTTATTGCATTTGCCATTATGCCTAACCATGTACATTTACTGATAAAACCTTTTGAAAGTCTTGATAGTGTGATGAAAAAACTTAAGGGTGCAAGTGCCAAAGAGATCAATAAACTTTTAAATAGCAGTGGAAGGTTTTGGGCAAGAGATTATTTTGATAGAGGTATAAGGAATGAAAAGCATTTTCAAATAGTATATGAATATATTAAAAACAATCCCAAAAAAATCATGAAACGGGACTTTAGTCCCGAGATATGCAAAAATAAAACTGAAACAGAAAAACGCTTTTATGGAGTATTTGAATGAGAATCTTGCTTCTTGTCACCACCTTCAACTCTCTAACCCAAGCCGTCTACACAAGGCTTAAAGATCGTGGTGACGAGGTGGTGGTGGCGTATGCCATTAGTGAGAGTCAAATGCTCGAAGAGATAGAAGCGTTTGCGCCCGAACTGATACTCTGTCCGTTCCTCAAGGCCTATCTGCCGCCGAGTATCTATGAGAACTATCCGACTTTTATTTTTCACCCCGGTCCCAAGGGAGATAGAGGACCACATGCCTTAGAGCATGCACTTAAAAGCCGGACAAAAGAGTGGGGCGTGGTGATACTGCGTGCCAATGAGGCGTATGACGGGGGTGACATCTATGCCGAGCAGCATTTTTTTGTCAGAGATACCTACAAAGCGTCACTCTACCGTCAAGAGGTGCTTCATGCATCACTGCAAGCGTTAGATCAATTCTTTATGCATTATGAAAAAGAGATATGCCAGCCGCAGTTGCTCAACCCGTTACACCATCAGTTCACACAAAAGGAGCGTGCGATCGATTGGGAGAGTGACGATACGCAGACGATCGTTGAAAAGATATACTTCTCCGATTCGCATCCGGGTGTGCTTGATGAGATACTGGGGGTGCCGTGTTATCTTTACGGTGCATGGAGAGAGGAGAAGTTTGGAGACGCGACTTTAGTCGCGCGCGGGACTGAAGTCCCGATTCCTAAAACGGTTTTGGCAAAACGAGACGGTGCGATCTGTATAAAAACCATAGATGGTGCAGTGTGGATAAGCCACCTTAAAGAGCCCGGAAGGTTCAAACTGCCTGCCACCTATGTACTCAAAGAGCGGATGCAAGGGGTCAAAGAGGAGCGTTTGCCGCTTATTTTTGACAGAAGCTATGAAACTTTCCATGAAGTGTGGATGGAGAGAAAAGATGAAGTCGCCTACTTGCACTTCAACTTCCACAACGGTGCGATGAGCGCGGCGCAGTGTGTGCGGTTGAAGTACGCGGTGGAGTATCTGCAAAATGAGTGTGAAGTGCTTGTGCTGATGGGCGGGGAGGATTTCTTCTCCAACGGAATCCACCTGAACATTCTTGAAGACTCTCAAAAACAAGGGGAGGACGGCTGGGCGAACATCAATGCGATGAACGATCTGGTACGTGCCATCTTGTTTGCCGAAGAGGTAATTACCATCGCCTCGTTTCACCGTAATGCGGGTGCCGGCGGAGTCTTTTTAGGTCTAGCGTGTGATTATGTGGTGGGACGCGAGGGCGTGGTGCTCAACCCGCACTATAAAACACTGGGGCTTACCGGAAGCGAGTATCATACCTATTCGCTCCCCAAACGGGTAGGTAAAGAGAGAGCCCAAGCGCTTTTGGATGATTGTCTGCCTCTTTCAACGCTTTATGCCAAAAAGATAGGCATGCTTGATGAGGTATTTGAAACGCAAGGCTACGAAGAGAAGCTTCATGCCTATGTGCTGAGTAAGATAGACGATGATTTTCTTTGGGAGAAACAGGATTTCCTAGAGGAGCATGCCGAGCGTATCGAGGCGTGTAAAGAGGCGGAAATAGAGGTGATGTACCCGGAGTTCTGGGAGGAGGATAGCCCCTTCCATCAACTGCGTCTGGAGTTTGTCTATAAGGTGTGCCCAAGAGAGACACCCAAGAGATTAAGATATAGGAGTCGCGACTTTAGTCGCGTGCGGGACTAAAGTCCCGGTTCCAAAATTAAAAAAGGAAGAAGATGCATGAATACAGCGTAGTCCAAGCACTGCTGAACCAGTGTGAAGAGGTGGCCGAGCAGAACGGTGCGAAGAAGATCACCAAAGTAGTCTGCAAGATAGGTGTGATGAGCGGTATTGAGATACATCTGCTGCAAGTGGCGTTCGATACCTTTAAAGAGGGAACCATGTGTGATGGTGCGGAGTTTGTCATTAATGAGCAGAAGCTCAAGCTTGAATGCAGGGAGTGCGGACATGTCTTCGAGACCGATGAGGTACGCTACTTCTGTACTAAATGTGAGAGTTTGAAGGTCAAAGTACTTGATGGGGAAGATATGTATCTGATGAGCCTTGAGATGGAGTGATGCTTTGCATCAAATAAGGAGTGAGGAATGAGTAATGAGGAACCGATGTAGGGTGGGCTTCAGCCTAGCATTAATAGAGAATTGCATACAAAAAATATTTGCCGAAAGGCTTAAGAGAAAAAGTATAAAAGGAAGATCATGCAGGAATATTGGGAACTATATATGAAAAATTTGGAAGGGAAGCCGGCGAGCATTTTGTTCAATGCGGGTATCTCTATGGAGGTGGAGGCGTTACGGTATGTCTATCCTATCGTCGCATTTGTGAAGGTGAAGTTGCAAGAGCCAAAAGAGAATGGTCTGCTTAGTGATGAGGAGCAGCCTGAGATCGGTTTCTTGGAAGATAAGCTTGAGGCTTCGATGATCAAATTCCGTATCGGGAAGTATGTAGGGCGTGTGATCAGTGACGGTTATGTGACATTCCTTTACTATTTACAGTTTACCTATAACTGGCAGGATTTCCTCAACTTCGCACTCGATGAGTTCGAACACTATGAGATCACCAGTGGTTTCCAGAACGATGAGGAGTGGAACTACTACAAAAAACTGCTCTTCCCGACCCCGAAAGAGTGGCAGATCATTCAAAACCATAAAGTATGCGACCAACTGCGTGCCAAAGAAGATACCCTTCAGACACCAAGAGCCATTGAGCATAAAGCCTTTTGGGTCGGTGATGCCAACTTAGAAGCGGTAAAAGAGGCGCTTGGAGCGGAGGGGTTCGGCGTACTGGAAGAGATAGAGAACGAAGAGGGTGTCAAAGGGTTCAGTTTCTACCGTATCGATAAACCTTTCTATACGGAGATTGACGAGATCACCATGTGGCTTATCGACCTGCTTGAGAGTCATGGTGCCAGTTATGACGGCTGGGAGACCAGCGTGGTCAAGGGGTAGTTCATACAAAGTTCATATGAGGGTGTTATACTAAACAAAAAAATGAGATAAAGGATTTGAATATGTTGAAGAAAATATTACTCTTAGCCGGTGTAAGCGGTATGTTGATGGCAAGTGACGGAGCGTCACTATTCGATGCGAAGTGTTCGATGTGTCATGTCACAAGCAGGCCTTCAGATATGAGTACGCTTGTCGCGCCTCCGATCATGGGTGTGATGAACCATGTGAAGATGAACTATCCGAACAAAGCCGATGCGGTGAAGTTCATTGTCGATTATGTGCAAGAACCAAGTAAGAGTAAAGCCGTCTGTATGCCTCAGAAGATCCAGCGTTTTGGTCTGATGCCTTCACAAAAAGGTGCGGTCACACCGCAAGAGCTTGAGACCATCGCTTCATGGATGTATGATAATTTCCCTCCCAAAGGCTTTAGAGGTCGCGGTATGGGCGGCGGTATGGGGCAGGGGAGAGGCTTCTAAGCCCTACACCCGTCTGACATCATGAATGATCTCTTCTAAAGAGATCTTTTTCTTATTGGGCATTACTTCTATGCCCGAATCTCTCAAAAACTTCAAAGCTACCTTTATGTATCCCTCAAATGCTTCCCTCAAGGTTTCACTCAGCGCCATCTCGAAGGTAATATGGTGTGGGATGATGCCTAGTACTGTTGCTTCGGGGAGCGGTTTGCCTTGGAGTTCGAGCATATCGAGTACCTGAAGTACGCCTATTTCGTGCGCACCGCCGCTGTTGAGTCCGTGACCGCTGAGTTCATGGGAGGGGATGAGGTAGATGGAGCCGGGTTCGTCGCTTAGTTCGATGGAGTCGAGTATGAGGAGTCTATTGCTTCGTTCAACGACACTAAAGAGGTTGATACCCTCGACACCGCCGTTGATGATCTCCACTTCGGGAGTGAAGGTGTAGTTGTGTAGCAGGTAGGTTGCGGCATATACGCCGATGCCATCATCTTTTTGAAGTACGTTTCCTATGCCGAGTATGAGCATGTTCCCCTCTTGAATGAAATGGAAAATTATAGCCTATCCTCATTAAAATACCATGCCCAAAAGCCATTAGAGATTACAGCTGTTGCCTCTGGAGCCCCATTTGACGATGGTGCCTTTTTTGTCAACCTCCAAGAAGAGCTTACAGCTTTTATAGTCGATATCTGTGCCGTAAGCTACCGAGAGCCCTCCGTAGTATCCGCCGTGACCGTAGTATCCAAAGCCCGGAGAGAGTGACGGGGTGCTGTAGATCTCCTGTTTTTCATAGACATAGACCGTATGACCGTTAGTGAGCGTGTAGGTGGTGTCAGGGTAGCCGTATTGTGCGGTGAAGTGATGAATGTTATGTCCGACCCAACTGTTGTAGGTTTTGACAAAGTTCTCATGTGAGGCACATCCGCCAATGCCTATGAGCATCAGGACAAGTATGATCGCGCACCATCTGTGTTGCATCTGAACTCCTTGAAAGAAGATATCTCTATTGTACCATGTTAGGCTTTTTTGTTTTCGTATCGTGATCGAGGATCATTACCGAAGCGGTCAGTCCAAAGCGTAGTTTAATATTCTTGGGTAACGGGTCGAGCTTGATACGTACGGGGATGCGCTGTGCAAGGCGTATCCATTGAAAGACCGGTTTGACACTGGGTAGCAGGTTGCTTCCTGGGTTGCCGTCGGTATGGGAGATACCCCATGCGATCGACTCGACCGTACCTTTGAGTGGGGTATCGGGGTAGGCAAGCAGTGTCACCACCGCTTTGTCTCCGACCTTGACATGGGGAATGGCGCTCTCTTTAAAGAAGCCGAACACCCAGAAGCTATGCTCGTCGACCAGTGCCAAGAGGGGTCTGTTGGCAGTAGCCTGTGTTCCTATCTGGAAGTTGATGTTGGAGACATAACCGTCCACCTCCGCATAGACCTTGGTATAGGAGAGGTTGAGCTTTGCCGCATTGAGCGCTTCTGTGGCAGATTCGATATCGGCAAGCGATTTGAAGTAGTTGGTCTCGTTGCGCACAAGATCCTTTTGCGAAACGGCACCGCGGTCTTTGGCGTAGATGCTCTTGACGCGTTCATACTCTATTTTCGTACCCTTTGCCGCTTCAAGCGTTCGTTTAAGGCGTGCTTGCGCCTGTTTGACCTTCAGTTCGTACTGGGAAGGGTCGATCTCGAAGAGAAGGTCGCCTTTTTTGACGTGCTGATTGTCTTTGATGTGTATCTTGGTGACCATACCAGTTACACGCGGGGCGACCTGAATGACCTGTGTACGGACCTGTCCGTCCCGTGTCCACGGATTGTCGATGTAACGGCGGTACTTCTCGTAACCGAAGTAGATTGTCGAAGCGATCAGGGTGAGGGTCAATATCAGTTTGATGAATCTCTTCACAGCTATCCTTTAAAATGTGATCCAAAAACGGTCGATGAGTATCATGTAGAGTACCATGATAGCGATAAATACGTATGACGGGGCATAGAACCATCGGGAGAGTTTGAGCGTGTTCAGCAGCATGACCGTAACAAGTGCGGCAAAAAAGCTCAGGAAAAGGACCGGAAGCAGCGGAGAGAAGTAGACGTCTCCAACGGCAAGTTCGTGCGGGATCTTACTTGGCATGGGCTGTGAACTCCTTTGGCAAGCGGGTCATGTTCTCATCGAGGTATTCTCCCCAGTCGGTACGTGCACGCATGCGTGCAATGCTCTCTTTGGAGAGGTAGCGTTTTCCGCGGCTCATTTGCCATCCGCCCCCAAGGGCTTTGTAGAGAGCGACCGCACTGAGCGCAACGCTTCCTTTAATGACGGCAAAACGGTCTTGGACGGTAGTGAGCTTCTCGACGGTGGTCAAGAGACGCTGGTAACTGACCAGTCCGTCGTTGTACTGAATGACAGAGAGGTTGAACGCCCGCACCGTGGCATCGAGGGCTTTGCGGTTCTCTTTTTGTTGCAGGCGTGTCAGCTGATAGCTGCTAAGTGCCGTGGATACCTCGGAAACGGCGCTGAGGATGCTTTTGTTGTAGGTAAGCAGGCGCTCTTCAAAGGTGGCGTCTTGCAGGCGTATCTGGTTCTTGATGCGGTCGTACTGAAAGATGTTCCAGCGAAATGAAGGGCCGATGGTCGCGGCAAGTGCGTCGGCACCGTTGATCCATTTGCCGAACTGATCGTTGGGGTGGTAACCGATACTTCCGAAAAGAGAGAAGCTTGGGTAGAGTTCGGCTTCGAGCGCTCCGACACGCGCAGCTTCCACATGCACAAGATGCTCTGCGGCTTTGATGTCGGGGCGTTGGGTAATGAGGTTGGCATCGATGCGGTAGTGCGGGTCGATGGAGATCCGGGGGATCAGCTGCATCTGGTCAACGCTCTTATCCTCTTGGAGTTGAATGACCCCTCGGTGCTTGGCAATAAAGCGGTCATGCTTTTGGTAGGCGGAAGCTTTGGGGGTGTAGAGGAGTCTGTCGATGGTTGTGGCATCCTCACCCAAGAGCAGGGCAAGTGCATTGCGTGATCGCACCAGATCAAGTTGCAGTGCGGGGATGGCGCTTTTGGTGTTGTAGAGTTGCGTACGTGCCTGTTGCATATCCAGCTCCGAGACATTACCGGAGTTGAACTGTATTCGGGTCATCTCGGTCACACGCTCTTGAATGATCACATTGCGTTTGGCATACCCTAATCGCTCTTGAGCGGTACGGTAGTTGATGTAGTTGCGTGCCACTTCGGCAATGACGGAGACGATAACGGCATCATAACCTGCGACCGAAGCGTAGAGTGCGGCTTGCGAGGCTTCGGTGGTGAGAGCGTATTTGCCCCAGATATCCAGCTCCCACCCCATATCGAAACGGATGTTGGCGGTATGAATGTCACTGATGTTGGTGTGGGTCGTAGAGGCATCGGCATTGAGCTGTTGCAGTTGCGGGAACTGCATCGTGTCGGCAATACCCAGTGCGGTGCGTGCCTGTAGAATACGCAGGCCGGCACTTTGGATGTCGAGGTTCTGACGGTAGGCTTTCTCTACGAGGATGTTGAGTGTTGGATCGTGGAAGCCTTTCCACCATGTGACGACATCGCTGTTATCTGTGTTATGTGCTTTCCATGCTTTGGGGATCGGTGGGTTCTTGACCCCTTGGAAATGGGGACCGAGCGTATTGCACCCGCTTAACAGCAGTGCGGATGTCATAAGGCGTACGTACTTTCTCATTAAAACCTGCTCTCTTGTAGGGTATGGAGGTTCAGGTGCGCTTTTTGCTGCTTCCATACCGTTAGGCTCTCCCAAAAACGCATATGCATCGTAATGTAGGAGAAGAGTTCGATATAGGCATGTTTCTCTTGTGGGGAAGAGGGAGGTCGATGCAGAAGCGTTTGAAGTATACGTGAGATATGTGCGGGGTCGCTCTCTTTCGTGTCGATACGGTCGAAGACATCTTGCAGTTGCGTCCCGTTCTTTTGCAGTAGTGTCTGTATCATCGGATTCTCCCCCTCCTTTGCCTCTCTTCTCAAGAGCATCTCCAATCTATACGCGATGCGCTCTGCATGCAAGACCCATGCCAAGAGCGCCTCTTTCTCCAAAGGGCTGAAGTACTTTTCGTCGATCTGTTCCGCCCAGAGTTTCATCTTTTGTACGGTAGAGATGAGATGGCTACGGTAGTATTGTACCGCAAGTCGGCTCAAAAAGTGTTGCTTCTTTTTCGGGTCGGCATAGAGTGTACGGATGAGTTTTCGCATGATGGTATAGAGGCGTTCTTGCAAGAGCAGGAAGAGCCTTTCGGGACGGGTGGAGAAGGGGATATAGTAGAAAAGCAGCAGCAGTGACAAGAAGGCATAGAACATCAGCAGGGTCATCAAAAAGATATCGAAACTATAAAACGGTGTGTCGCTCAAGCCCAGCGTGAGCATGCCCATCAAAAAGAAGATGGAGAGCTCTGGGGTGAAAAAATAAAACCCGATAAAGGCATAAACAAAGAGAAAAATACCCAGTTGCCAACCATATTGCAGTTGAGGCAGTACAGCAACATACATGAGTGCGGCAAAGATGAACGCAAAGCTAAAAAGCAGCATCAGCAATGAGGGTTTGATCGGGGTAAAGGCGGTAATGACGCTTAACCCTACGGCAAGTGAAACCACCATGAAGCCGCCGGGAGGGTTGAGGTATATCCATAACAGCGTACCACCCCAGAAGATCAGGAACGTCACCAGTGTTGCTTTGAGATGTTCGATATCTCCCCAAAGAAAGCGGTGGTCTTGGGTTTGCCGGTACTCATAGGGAAAGGAGGCAGGCAGTGGGTCATGGATGGCATTGAGCTTCTTAAGCAGGTTGCGAAGATGGGTGTGCAGTTCGCAGAGAGTCTGAATAGTAGTGGTTGCTGCTGCGATCTTTAGCGGATCATCGGTATGCAGAGAAAGCAGGTCGTACTCGATCTGACAAGCTTGGGGTAGAGGTTGGGGGTGTTGCTTGCTCCATGCCTCTTCGATACGAACAAAGAGGCTCTCCACTTCCAAAGAGAGACGCTCTATTTGGGGGATTTTTGGGGTGTTGGGTGCTTGGATCCCTTCATGGAGCGTGTAGAGATGCAGTAGTATTTCGTCGATCGTACGGTAACTCTCGATGATCTCCCTCCACTCATGTGTGCTAAAGCCCCTCTCGCTTGCCGCATTTTGGGTTTTGCCTACGGTCGCTTGTAGCTGCTGCTCTTCTTGAAGGAGGGTGTTGTATGTCTCCTGTTGTTCTTTCGTACTCTCTTTTTGCAGGCTTTGGTAGAAGGTGTGCTGGGTTTGTGTCAGTGTTTTGGCGTGTTGGGCACTTTCGTCTTTCATGTGGACAGGCCAGAGGAAAAGACCGACGAAGGTGTAGACAGCAATGCCGAAGATGGTCATAAAGGTCTTGTCTATGCCGTAGAGAAAGACATTGTCCACCTCACCGTTCTGAAAGAGAGTCATGATGGTGATGCCGCTTAATACGAAAATGGTGGTATCTCCCTGATAGGCACGGGCGAAGTAGAGTATGATGGTGACAATGACGGAGGCAAAGAACAGATAGAGCATCCTCTCCTGTGGGAAGAGGGCGATCAGGCCCATGCCGATGATCGCACCGATCACCGTGCCGATAACGCGAAGCAGCCCTTTTGTCATCGAGTCACCCAGCGATCCTATTGCAGCAATGAGCATGATCGTCGTAGCTGCGGTGGTAGCTTGGTTCCATCCCTGTGAGAAGGGGATAAGAAATGCCAAAGCGATACTCAGTGCCGCTTTGACGGCGAACTTGAACTTCTCCACCTAGTCGCCTTTGGGGTTGGAATGAAGCCGTTTCTCTCTCTCGCGCTCCTCTTGAATGGCGGCAAGTCGCAAGGAGATGAGACTTGATACGATGATCGCCATATAGAAGACCCCGATGATCGATTCCATGTAGACGAAGAACTCGGCAATGTGGTCATGGGGGAGTATGTCACCGTAGCCCAGTGTCGTGAGTGTGACGAAACTGTAGTAGGCGATACGGGAGAATCCCTCTTGCCAGTTTGTCACCTCCAGTCCGGTAAAGGCGTTGGGGTCGAAGAAGAGAATGATAAGGTAGATCATCGTCCAGATAAGTCCAAGCAGAATGTAGAGCGTCAAAGAGCCGATAAGTTTGTTCGCATCAATATCCCCTTCAAACAACACCTGCTTGAATGCCGTTGTGAAACTACCGATGAAGAAGATAAGCAGGGTACTAAGCAGTAGCAGTACCGATATGGTGCCGCTAAAAAAGTGTTCGATGAGCGTTAGAATGAAAAAGGAGGGGATGAGCACATAGAGGACATGTTTCCATGTACTGCCGTGCTTGAGGGTTCGGATATTGGCTCCAAGCATCAGTAGCGTAATAAGCGTAAAGGCGCTCTTGCTGAAGATACCGGAGAACTCCGCTACGATGGCGGAGGTGAACAAAAAGAGTATCAGCGCGGCAAAAAGGTAGGCAAAGTTGTTGTGTCTGTCGAGTTTTTTCATTGCTTAGCTTTTGATGCCTCTTTCTCTTGTCCCTCTGATATCCAGAGTTCAAAGAGTTTGTAGGTCAAAGAGAAGATGACCGCACCGATAAAGAGCCCCACCATCCCCATGAGCATCATTCCTCCGATAGCCCCGATGAGAATGATTAGCATCGGAATATCCACCCCACGCCCCATAAGTATAGGTTTGAGCACACCGTCACTGGCACCCACTAACAGCATGTAGACCGTAAAGATCACCTCGGGCGTTCCGCTTCCTTGGGCAAAGACCCATGCGATGACCGGCCCGATAATAATGAGCGCGGGCAGCTGAATGATAGTCAGGAACATAATGGCAAATGCCCAGAGCGCCGCAAGAGGGATCTGCATGAGCAGCATCCCGATAAATGCGAACGAGGCTTGGATGAGCGCGACCCCGATAACACCGGTTGTGACACTGCGAATGGTCAATGCCGAGAGGTGTGCCCACTCATCACCTTTGTCACCGAGCAGACGGCGCATGATACGTTTGTAGAATGCCACCGCACCCTCGGCAGCACTCAGGAAGAAAGCGGCGATGATCAATGCGCCGATGAATATAAAGATCGTACCCAGTCCGCTTCCCAGTGCTGAAAAAACGGACTCAGCGGTATGTTTGATCTGCGTTTTAAAAGGTGCGAGTGTCTGAGCGAGGTTCTGTGAGGCAGACTTCCAAAGCGCATAGCTCTTCTTGCCGATAAGCGGCCATTCCCTGACATTCTCCGTTGGCGGCGGAATGGTGATATTGCCGTCCTTCATCATCACTGCCAACTCCTGTCCTGTTTGTATCATGGTATCGGAGAGCATATAGGTCGGAACGATCAGTGCGGCTATCATCGTTGCGGTCAGTGCGATGATGATCCGTTTGGGGTGTCCGAAGCGTGCTTGCAGCCTCACTACCAGCGGATGAAGCGAAACGGCGATGATGATCGCCCAGACAACAATGCCGATGAAAGGTTTGGCAATGAGGTAGGAGATGTAAAGCACCAAAAAGAGTAAACCGAGCTTTACGGCGATCTCGATGGCGATATCCACTTTCTCCTGTTTGTTCAAACGGTCGGGCATAAGGGTCCTTTTTCAGATTGAATGGAGTGATTATAACGTATTTTGATATAGATAGATATGATAAACATAAAGATAAATGTTTTTTTAGGATAATTAATCTATTTGACTCGGAGCTTGGGATATAATGATAGTATATGTCAAAACAGAAGGAGTTTATCAATTATGGAACAGTTAAAGTATGTTGGTGCAAAGCCGAAAGTCTCACAGCACGGTGTCGGTTTCGACCAGTCAAAACCCGATAGCTATACCTTCTTGAGCGCAGCGGCAGAGTTGCTAGAGAGCCTCGATTTCAATCCTGAAGAGGGGAAAGCGGTCTACTTGCACGAAGTATCTGCCAGAGAGTATGATGCGAAGAAGCTGGTCGAACTGCTTGAAACCTATTGTGATGATGTCGATGCGATCTTCGATGAGGGGCAAGCGCATACCAATGATTTGATCAACGACTACAGAGTAAAAGTGGAGGCCAATACGAACCTGAGTATTGATGAGAAGCGTGCATGGCTTGGCAACATTGACATTATGCGTAATTACTACCTTCAGTATACCACCAATGAGCGTGCCTATCAGTGTCTGCTTCATGTATTGGCGGATAAGATCCACCAAAACCATATCGAGCTGATCCGCGTACCTCTCGGACGTAATTACGGATTGGTGCTCAGTCATCTTGTTCAGGTACTACAAGACCATAAACCACCGTACGATGCAACGATGACGATCGAAGAGGATCACGGTATCGGTTATGCCGTACTCGATATGAACCGTCCTCAGCCTATAGATGTATAAGGTGGGTAGCTGAAGATGAGAGAGAATGGTTTTGTCGATCGTGTCTGGAACTTTTTAGGAGAGTTCACCGAACTCTTTTTGGTACTGCTTTTTATCGGGTTGATCGCACTGTTCATTTACGACCGCTATGTGCAACGTAAGCATCAGCTGCTTATCAACTATCCGATCATCGGCCGTTTCCGTTACTTCTTCGAAGCGTTGCGTGAACCCCTAAGACAATACTTCGCAGAAGAGACATTCTATGAATCCCGTGATAAGGTTGAGTGGGTCTATAAAGCGGCAAAAGATGTACCCAACTACCAATCCTTTTCCGTAGCACAGCCCTTTTCGGGTTCTCGTTTTGTGATCAAGCATTCGACCAATGTCAAGAATGAAGATGAGGTCTCTGATGATCTCTCCGTAACCTTCGGTTCACAGTGTGCATACCCTTTTGTGGCAAAAACGCCTATTATCCGTTCTGCTATGAGTGACGGGGCGTTAAGCCCGGAAGCGGTACGTGCTTTCTCTTTGGGAGCGAAACTTTCAGGGTTTACGGTCAATACCGGTGAAGGGAGTCTGACTTCCAATCATCTCTATACGCTTGAACCGGATGTAAAACAGGATAAATACCTTGAAGTGGTCAAGAGTACGCCGTTGGCAGAATTCACATTCAATGTGATCGACAAGATCTTCAACCGTACCTATGCGCTTAAAGCCTACAGAAAGATACTGCTTAACAGTAAAACCAGCAATACCTATCTCTATGATAAAAAGAGCCATGTACTTTTCCGCATCAACTGGAATGCTCCGCTGGATGCTTTTCCCAAAGAGGTACCTGAGTCACTGCCTGATATTGTGTTCCAGATGAGTTCGGGACTGTACGGTGTGCGTGATGAGGAAGGGAATTTTGATGAGGAACGCTATGCGAAAGTGATGCGTTTTTGCCGTATGACGGAGATCAAGATCGCACAAGGTGCGAAGCAGACGGGAGGGAAACTCTCCGGGAAGAAGGTCTCTGCCGATATTGCCTACTATCGCGGTGTGGAAGAGGGGAAAGATCTCTTCTCTCCAAACCGTTTTCCCTATGCGGATACCCCTGATCATCTGCTTGACTTTGTGGGAAGATTGCAAAAGATCTCGAAAAAGCCTGTAGGAATGAAAATTGTTGTTTCCGATGCCAATGTAGTTGACGAGATGGTCGCAGCGGCTGCAAAACGCAAAGAAGAAGGCAAACCGCTGCCTGATTTTATCTCCGTGGACAGTGGAGAAGGCGGAAGTGCTACTGCACCGCTGGAGATGATGGAGTCGGTCGGTCTTACGACGAACAATGCGCTCTATATTCTGGATGCGACCCTAAGAAAGTACGGGCTTAGAGATGAGATCAAAGTGATCGCCAGCGGTAAGCTTCTGACACCGGATGATGTGATCATCACCATGTCTATGGGTGCGGATGCAGTGGGAATCGCCAGAGGGTTCATGATGAGCGGCGGGTGCATCAGAGCGCGTATGTGTTCGGGGTTCGGTTCGCATCAGTGTCCGGTAGGTATGGCGACACAGGATCCGAAACTGCGTGCCTCATACCTTGTGGGTAAAAAAGGGCATGAGATCGCCAACTACCACAAGAACCTCATTAAGGGGATGAAAACCCTTCTTGCGATCATGGGAAAAAGCCATATTAGCGAGCTAAACCGTAAAAACCTTACCTACAAGAATGAAACAGGCGAGATATTCTTTGATGTCGATACCTACTTTAAGAAAAAACTGCACCTCTAAACGAGGGTTGAAGGAGGGGGAATGAAGCATGAACACATCGTCTGCTGCCATGCGTGCGATGAGCTCTGTTGTGTCAGGGAGCCTCAGCGTAACGGACGTTTTCTCTGTCCACGTTGCGGTACGCTGCTCTTTCGTCACCGTACGGGTATGATTGAAAAGATGTACGCCTATGCCTTGGCATCGCTTATACTCTTCGGACTGGTCAACTATTTTCCTTTTCTCTCTTTTGAAGTGGCGGGTAATCTCTCTCAAGCGAATTTTCTAACCAGTACAGTCTATCTTTTCAAGGAGCATGAGTGGATCTTGGCGGTTGCGGTACTCATGACCATACTGGTCGTTCCACTGATGCGTATTATGCTTTTTTTGCTTCTTTTTGCACCGCTTTATTACGGGAAAGTACCTTTTTATGCAAAGACGGTGCTAAAAGTGCTTGAACACGCCTCACCGTGGGGAATGCTCGATGTATTCTTGGTCGGTGTGCTGGTCTCTATGGTCAAGCTTGTCAAGATGGGGACGATTGTTCCGGGTACGTCGATGTGGGCGTTTGTGGTGCTGGTATTTGTGATGACATCGATGCAGGTTAGTTACAATCCGCATATGGTGTGGGAAATTATTGAAGAGGAAGAATCCAAAAGGAGTGCTTTATGAGAGCCATCGATCATGGTGTCACGGCATGCGATACCTGTCATGCACTGGTCAAACTGCCGCACAAGCGTACCGATGTGGTCGCGCACTGTCCACGATGCGGAGAGGAAGTTTATGCGCGTATTCCTAACAGCATACAGCAGACATGGGCGCTGGTGATTGCAAGTATCGTCTTCTACATTCCTGCCAATCTACTGCCGATGATGCATGTGCATACCTTCGCCGGTACGCAGTCGGATACCATCTTAAGCGGGGTGCTCTACTTTCTGGAGACTGGAAGCTACCTGATCGCAGCAGTGATATTC
>Ga0256837_1000441_pt1 | contig 35171 bp, 34 predicted proteins | sample 4562384metaG_FD_185976 | JGI IMG/M metagenome (GOLD analysis project Ga0256837, IMG submission 185976) | Hydrothermal vent microbial communities from Guaymas Basin, Mexico - 4561-384 | ecosystem: Environmental > Aquatic > Marine > Hydrothermal vents | place: Mexico: Guaymas Basin | collected... | reverse complement strand
AGAGTTCTCACTAAATACAGAAGAATCTATTTCTAGTGTCGGAGTAAAAGTATCAGTTGTAGATTTATAGGCTGCACTAGCTCCCGCTCCATATGTTATAAAATCAAGAGGAAGTCCTAAAATAGCTCTAACATGTAGTGCAAATTGAGTTTGTGATTGAGTGATCATAGTAACCATTCCAGTATCGTGTGGTCGTGGACTTACTTCACTAAAGTAAACTTCATCACCTTTTATAAATAGTTCAACACCAAAAAGTCCTCTACCTCCTAATCCATCAGTGATCTTTTTTGCTATCTCTATTGACCTCTCTTTTGCAATATCAGACATCTCCATTGGTTGCCATGAAAATACATAATCTCCATCTTTTTGAATATGACCAATAGGTTCACAAAATGTTGTACCTGTATCATTTCTAACAGTTAATATAGTTATCTCATAATCAAAATTTATAAACTCTTCAACTATAAGTTCACTAGCATCACCTCTAGCTTCTTTTGCTAATTCCCAAGAATTTTCTAAATCATCGTCACTTTTAGCTATACTTTGACCATGACCACTACTACTCATAACTGGTTTGATAACACATGGAAAACCTATCTTAGAAGCTGCATTTTCCATCTCATCAAAAGTTGATATAAATTCATATTTAGATGCAGACAATCCTAGCTCTTCACAAGCAAAAACTCTAATGTTTTTTCTATTCATTGTTTTATTTACAGCTTCAGCATTTGGAATTACATGAAAACCTTCTTTTTCAGCTTCAAAAAGTGCAGATATACTAATAGCTTCTATCTCTGGTAAAATAAAATCTGGCTTTTCTTTTCTAATTACATCTAAAACTTCATTTTGATTTTTCATATCTATTACGTATGATTTGTTAGCTACTAAATGTGCAGGTGCATTTGCATAACTATCCACAGCTACCGTTTCTACCCCTAGTCTTTGTGCTTCAATAATAACTTCTTTTCCTAATTCTCCACTACCTAATAGTAGTATTTTTGTACTATTTGCTTTTAAAGGTGCTGTAAATTTCATTTTATTTATCCTAATTGTTTTAATATCTGTATTTTATTATATCTATGGTTAAGATTTTATTTAGTATAATAATTGAAATTAATAATAAAAGGAAATTAAATATGGGAATGCCTAGTGGATTTGAACTATTTATAATAATTGCAGTAGTAGTACTATTGTTTGGAGGTAAAAAAATACCTGAGTTAGCTAAAGGGTTAGGTAAAGGTATAAAAGACTTTAAATCAGCTATTAAAGAAGATGAACCAACAAATATGACTACAAATGATAAGAAGATTGAAGAGGAAAAAACAACAGCTTCATCAACAACATCTGAAAATAAAACATCAGTTTAATAAAAGGGTATTAGTTAGTGCAAAATCTTGTAAAAGAATATATTGAAAATATTTTAGAAAAACAAATTGTTTTAGAAAAACCAAAAGATATATCTCTTGGTCATTTTGCAACTCCCGTTGCATTTTCTATGGCTAAGGAGTTGAGAAAAAATCCTATGATGATAGCTCAAGAGTTAGCAGAAAAATTTACTAATAGTGATATGTTTGAAAGTGTTACCGCAGTAAAAGGTTTTGTTAATTTTAAATTATCAAATGATTTTTTATCATTACAGATTGATAATGCACTAGCTTTACAAGAAGATTTTGCAAAAGGTGATACAAAAAATGAATCGATTCTTTTAGAATTTGTAAGTGCAAATCCTACTGGTCCTTTACATATTGGTCATGCAAGAGGTGCTGTATTTGGTGATGCATTATTAAAAGTTGGTAAATATTTAGGTTATGATATTGTAAGTGAATATTATGTAAATGATGCAGGGGCTCAGATGGGTCTTTTAGGACTTTCAGTTTACCTTGCTGGTAGAGAATCTATTTTGAAAGTACCTGTAGAATATCCTGAAAAATATTATAGAGGTGATTATCTTTTTGATATTGCAAAACTTTGTGAAGAAAAGTTTGGTAAAGAGATTTTTGAAGATGATACTAGAAATGATCAATTAGCATCTTTTGCGAAAGATAAAGTATTAGCTTTAATCAAAAGTGATATGTCTGATTTAGGTGTGGAGTTCGATGGATATATAAGTGAAAAATCTTTATATGGATCATGGGATGAAACAAAAAAAGTTCTTGAATCAACAGGTAGTATTTATAATAAAGATGGAAAAGACTTTATAAGATCTACTGATCATGGAGATGATAGTGATAGAGTTGTTGTAAGAGAAAATGGAATCCCTACATATCTAGCAGGTGATATTATTTATCATAAACATAAATATGATAGAGGCTATGATAAATATATAAATATTTGGGGTGCTGATCATCATGGATATATAAAAAGAGTAAAAGCAGCTATTGAATTTCTTGGAAATGATTCTTCAAAATTAGAGATTATTTTATCTCAAATGGTAGCTCTTCTTCAAGGTGGAAAACCATATAAAATGAGTAAGCGAGCTGGTACTGTTATCTTGATGTCTGATATTGTGGATGAGATTGGTGCTGATTCATTAAGATTTATATTTTTAACTAAAAAATCTGATACACATTTAGAGTTTGATATAGATTTATTAAAAAACAATGACTCTTCAAATCCTGTATTTTATATTAACTATGCTCATGCAAGAATAAATCAACTATTTAAAAAAGCTGAATTAAGTGTTGACGATGTAAAAACAGAATCAATAGATGGAATAAATCAAGATGCTAAAGACTTGATGTATGAATCATTATTATTAAGTACAATTTTAAATGAAGCTTTTGATAAGAGAGATATGCAAAAAATTACAGATTATCTACACGGACTAAGTGCATCTGTTCATAAGTTTTACAATGAACATAGAATTATTGGACTTGACGAGCAAAACCAATACTTAAAAATACTTAGTATGGTAGCATTGGCTATTAGAACTGGACTTGGTGTTTTAGGAATAAAAGCAAAGGAAGTTATGTAAAATGAAGTGGATAGCAATAATAGGAATAGTTGTAATTGGATATATGGTTATAAATGGTAATATGGGTGGTTCAAATAAAGCCACACAAAATTATGCAGAAGTTATGAGAGGTAAATAGATATGAAATGGGCAATAATTATTTTTGTAGGTGTTATAGCTTATATGATTTATACTGGAAATATGGGTGGAGCGAAAGATGCAACAGGTAATTATGTAGATAAAAGACATAATCAGCAAAGTTCTGGTGTTGAAGCTAGACCTAATCTAATACATCAATTAATAGAATACAATAAAAACAAATAGTGTAAACTATTTGTTTAGTAACTCTTTTTTATAGATCTCTTCATTAAACGATACTAAAACATTACTCCCATATTCTAAAATAGGGCGTTTTAACAACATATTTTCTTTACAAAGCCATTTTAGTTTATCTTTATCATCAAGATTTAGCTCTTTTAGCTTTAAGTCTCTGTACTTTGTTCCACGGTTATTAAATAAAATATTTATATCAATTTTGGAGTTAAAATATTTAACTTTTTCTTCATCAATAGGATCAGCTCTAAAGTCTATAAATGTAAATTCTAATTGATTATCTTTACAAAATTTTATAGCACGTCTCACTGTACTGCAAGTTTTAATTCCATAAATATTTATCATATTATTCAATAATTGTTGGAACTATAAATGAGTTTTCTTCTACTTTTGGTGCATTATTCATGATAGCTTCAGTTAGTCCATCTTCTTTAAATGATTTATCTTCTCTTAGTGGTTGACCACCAGAAATAGTAGTAAATGTAGCTTCTACACTACTTACATCAATCTCATTTAAGTTTTCAACAAAACCTACAATATCAGCTAACTCTTTACCTAATACCTCTTTTTTATCATCATCAATTTTAAGAGATGATAATTTTGCTAATTTATCAATTGTTGTATTATCTATTGTCATTTTTATCCTTTTTCTTTGTATAGATCTAATATAATGGAGAATTGTGCACCATTATATGTTTTATTGTTATATTCAAATGTTACATTTTTAACATTTAAATTACCTTTCATACTATCTACAATTATTTGTTGAGTCATGTATAGTCCTAGTCCAGTACCTTGTGATTGGTGTTTGGTAGTAAAATAAGGTTCAAATATCTTTTCAATAATATTTTTAGGTATCCCATTTGCTGTATCTTTAATAGTAATGATAGCTTTATTATTTTCTTTATGTGATTCTATAAATATTATTCTATCTTCTGCATTTGAAATATTTTCTTTTAAAGCATCTTTTGCATTATTAAAAATATTAATAATTGATTGTTGTAGTTCATTATCATAGTTATTTACTATAATATTATCTGTAAACTTAGTTTGTACATTAAGGTTATGATTGTTTATTGATGAATTTACAATAGCAAGAGAGCTTTCTATTGATTTATTAATATCAAATTTAGTTAGTTTTTTTTCACATTTTATAAAATCTCTAAAGTCATCAATTGTATCAGATAAATATTGTGCATTTTTAATTATAGCATTTGTATAGTCTATAAAATCTTCTTTTTCAAGTGCATTCATCTGATAAGTTAACTGCATACCACTTGCAGATGTTGAGATCGCACTTAGTGGTTGTCTCCATTGATGTGCGATATTTCCAATCATATCACCTAATGCAGCTTGTTTTGATTGTTGAAATAATTCTCTTTCTTGTTTCGCATTTTTTTCAACTTCAATTTTTATTCTATCTTCTAAAGTTTTATTTATCTCTTCTAGCTCAGTTGTTTGTTCTTTTAAAATAATAGTTGTTTTTTGTAATTTATTAGTTTTTTCATAAATCTCATTTTCTAATGAATCTTTATGTCTAACCTCTCTAAACAGAACAAAGAAAAATCCAAGCACTATAAAAAAAGCAATGATAAATTTATTTTTAATTTCATCTTCTAAAGATCTTAAATTATCACTATTTCTGTAAACAACAAAATATCCAATATGATTCTTTTTAATATCAGTAACAGGTAAAAATGTAATTATTTTATTAAAACCATTGATTTTTGTAGTAATACTAAATATTTTATTTCGTTTCAACATAGGTTCTATTTTATTTTTTAATCCATTTTTATATAATTTATCAAGATTTTTTAAATTTTTAAAAATCTTTGGGTCAATAGATTGTTTTAAGGTCATATAATGATCGGACTCTATGCTTTGAAAATAGTTTTTAGATGATACTTTAAATACCTCTTGTTGTACTAATTCTTTATTTATAATAAAATTTGTTCTTACTCCATATAGTTCTTTAAGTGATTTTGAAAATGCAGCAACGCTAAAAGATGTTTTTTCACTTCCTATATGTTTTTTATTTTTATTACTAAATAGTGGATAAACAAATCTAAATCCAGGAACTACTCTTCCCATCTCTAGACCTTTTATTGGTTTTTGTGTTTCATTTACATATTTTATACTGTATCTAAAGTTTGTTAAATCATCACCAAATTTCTTTGGTTTATGCATTCTTAAAAATGATATATTATCTTTTGTATGAAAATGAATTTGTTTAAAGTCTAAACTTTTTAAGAATTTATATTTAGAACTTAGCTGTTTATATAGTTTATCTCTATCTCCATTTTCAATACTTTCTATTAGATTTGGTTTATTTATATATCCATTAAATACAGTATTTGCAAGGTTTTCAAAGGTTTTTAATATTGCATTATATTGTATTTGTATAGTTTTAACTTCTTGTTTTTTGAGGTTTTCTATTTTGTTATTTACATATTTATTTATGCCATACCAAGTTATTGATTGTACAATTAAAAATGCTAAAAATAAGTATAAATATTTGATGTTTTTCATACTTGATTTTAACATAATTTTTCTAAATTTATTTCACTTTATATATTTCATAATTTATTATAAATAAATCTTTTAATATCTTTGTTTTAGATTGTTTATTAATAGTTTCTATTAAATCTTCTTTAAATAAAACAAACCCACCAACAGTTTGTATCTCTTCTGTACTCCAATTTGATATTACTTTTAAAATAATATTTTTTATTGTTACATTATCAATTATTTGGTTTTTCAATAACTCCAAACTAATATCTAACTTTACCTCATATATATGCTTTTTATCTCCTATTGATTCAATTTGATTTTTAATATGTAAAGTTATAATATTTTGTTTTTTTATACTATTAAAATTTATATCATCTTTATATATTTTTTTATAAAGAATATCATCAACTATGTATTTTAACAATACGGTAGCTCGTTTATACTTTTTATCTTGAAAATAAATATCTGCTAAAGAGTAAATATCATAGAAGTTGTTAAGTGTACTAGTTGTTATTTTATTATTTATAAGTATTGATTTATTATCTTCTATTGTGAAACTTATAAGATCAAGTGAATTATCAAATGTATAATTATAATTAAACACTATACTTTGAGGATTTTTTTTAATATCTTCCATAGAATAGGCTAGTAAGTTTTTAATAATTTTATCTTTTATTTTAGATATATTATGATTGTTTAGAGATAAAACTTTTAGATTTATTTTATGTGGCTTACCTTTTCTATCTGAGAAAATTGCATTGATATTAAGTATTTTATTATGAATTGGTTTTATTTTATAATTTTTATTTAATATAATAGAACTATCTATAATATTTCTGTAGTAAGTAGCAGATTTCTTATAGTTTTGTTTATAGCTCATAGCTAATGATACAAGATAGTAACGATATATTTTATCTTTTTGCATTACATCTTGCATATATTTATTTGATAGTTTACTTTGTGGAATTTGTTGATACAATTCCATGTTTCCTAGATAAAATTTTGCTTTTATTTTATCTGTTTGGGTGACTTTTTTATCGTTTATACAAGTTTTTAGAAAAATAGAAGAGTTTATAAACTCTTCATCATAATACTTTTTTATTCCATCATTGCAAATAGTATTAGCCATTATAATTAATGGTAAAACTAAACTTAAAATAATATATTTAACTTTCATACACCTTATCCTTTATTTATATATTATACTTTTTATTTAGTTAAAATCTCTTGCTTGTAATCTCTAAAGCCATTATAAAGTTTATAGTTAGTTCTACTTGGATCATATTTATAAAATGGTAAATAATATGGATAAAAAAATCTTGAGATAAAAGTGTATTCTTTTATTGTAAATTTTGTTAAACCTTTTACTATATTTTTATCATCAGATAATCTTAAAAGATACTCATAAGTAGGTACTATATGTCCTAGATAATTACTCTTTGGCTTTTTATATAAAGAATCTATAACTATATTTCTACCATCTATTTTATAAATATGTAAGTATCTTGTTCCTTTTAGAAAAGTTTTTACAGCTCTTTTGGATTTTAATGATGCTTTAAAATATATAGGATTTGAGGTGTCTTTTAGTTTATTTATACTTTGTATATTAAATCTCAAACTTATTTTTTGTAAAATAAACTAAATTTACTACTTTTTTTATATCACTGATTGCTCGTTTTCCACTAAATTCTTTTTCTTTCTCTAATAAATCTAATGTATAGTCATAATGCTTTTGTATATCCTCTATCTTTTTTTGTTTTAAAATTAAAGCAAAACCTGCAAGGGCTATTTTTAAATCTTTCTTTGATCTAACTATTCCCCAGAGATATGTATCCATATAAGATATATTTTTTGGAAAAATTCTATAATTTATATATGCCAAATTTCTACCCATTTTTAAGTAGTCCTTATCTTTATATAACTTATCTATCATAAAATATGCTTGATAGTTATGAAGTGGAGCAAATAGTATCAGAAATTCTTTAAACTCTTTTTTCCCTTTTAAAACATATTTTTTAAAAAGTGTATGCGGTACTAAATCAAACATTTTTTTACTATATCTTTTTTTATCATTATATTTCATATCATCATATGTTGGATATAAATCACTAAGCTCTTTTAGTTCCATCTTTTTAGTATTAAATATATCTATAGTTTCTTGTGATAATTTTGCATTTAAGGTACTAAAAAATAGTACTAGAATAAGTATATATTTGGTAAATATTGTGTTGTATCTCATTTTTCCTCTTTAGATATTGGAGTAGTTAATTATATCTATATTATCTAAAATAGATATAACTAATTGTATAATCAATATAATTAAATATATACTTATATAGGATAGAAAAAATGATTTTAATGATAGATAACTATGATAGTTTTACTTACAATATTGTTCAGTATTGTTTAGAACTAGGTGCTGATTTAAAAGTGATAAGAAATGATGAATTAACAGTTCAAGAGATAAAAGATTTAAATCCACAAAAAATAATAATCTCTCCCGGACCAGCTACTCCAAATGATGCAGGAGTTTGTTTAGATGTTATAAAAAGTTTTTCAGATACTACTCCTATATTGGGAATTTGTCTTGGTCATCAAAGTATTGCACAAGTATTTGGGGGTGAAGTTATAAGAGCTCCTAAAATGATGCATGGAAAAACTTCTAAAATAAAAGTTTTATGTGAAGATAAGTTATTTGATAATTTACCTAGAGAGATGATAGAAACGAGATATCATTCACTTACAGTAAATAAAGATAATTTACCAACTAATATTATTGTTACATCAGAGAGTTTAGATGATGATGAGATAATGTCCTTAAAGATTAAAGATAAAGATATCTATGGAGTACAATTTCATCCTGAATCAGTTATGAGTGAATATGGACATGAAATCATTGATAATTTTTTAAAACTATAGAGTCAAATGAATTTAAATAGATACAATATAACTTTTATAGGGTTAATCCTTTTTCACTTTACTATTTTATTATTGATTAGTGATAGTTTTAGTATCTCATATCAAGAAGCACTTATATATTATGGAGATAATACAAGAAATATATTGACATATATTACACGTTTCTTTTCTGCAATTTTTGGACAAAATGATTTTGCCCTTAGATTACCTTTTATCCTTTTTTACATAGGTAGCTCTATCCTTTTTTATCTTCTAACTGATGATTATTTTAAATCAAAATGGGATAGGCTTATTGCTCTTTCTATCTTTATGATACTGCCTGGGGTAAATAGTGCAGCACTGTTAGTAAATGAATCAATTATTGTTATCTTTTGTACTTTACTGTATCTTTATTTATATAAAATAAGTAATAAAGAGCATTATATTTTATTGGTATTATTCTTATTTATTGATAACTCTTTTGCTATTTTATTTTTAGCATTATTCTTTTACTCATTAAAGAAAAAAGATAATATTTTATTATTTGTATCTTTAGTATTGTTTGGAATATCTATGTCAATGTATGGTTTTGATGTAGGGGGAAGACCAAGAGGATATCTTCTTGATACATTTGGAGTATATGCAACAATATTTTCACCATTATTATTTTTGTATTTCTTTTATTCATTATATCGGGTAGGCTTAAAGTATGAAAAAGATATGTATTGGTATATATCCATATCATCACTTGGATTATCTTTAATATTTTCATTAAGACAAAAGATAGATATAGAGGATTTTGCACCATTTGTAGTGATTGCTATTCCTATTATGGTAAAACTTTTTATGCATAGTTTAAGAATAAGATTGCCAGAGTTTAGAAAGTTTCACTATAGTATTGCATCTATTAGTTTATTTTTATTGGTTATAAACTTTACACTATTTTCTGTAAATAAATATCTATACTTATTTTTGGATAACCCAAAGAAACATTTTGCATATGATTTTCATATTGTAAAAGATTTAGCCAAAAAGTTAAAAGATTTAGGTATAAACAATATATCTACAAATGATGAAGAATTGGCATTAAGATTAAAATTTTATGGTATAGGTCATGGTAAAAAATACTATCTAGTAGAAACAAAAAGTGATATTACTCATCAAGATATATCGATAAGTTACAATGAAAAAGTTGTTGCAAAGTTTTTTTTAGTATCTTTGGATAATATATCATTATGAAAATATTATTAGCACCAGCAGAAACAAAAAAAGTAGGTGGAGAATCTACACCCTATTGTAAAGATAACTTTTATTTTAAAGATATATTTACTACAAGAGATACTGTAGTTGAAAATTATGTTGAGTTTATTAGTAACTCTTCACTTGCTGAGTTATCTAAATGGTTTGGATTAAAGAATTTAGAAGAGTGTAAAAGATATTCTCAATCAATATTAGATAAACCTACAATGAAAGCTATTCAAAGATATACAGGTGTTGCGTTTGATGCTATAGATTATAATCAATTAGAAGAGGATGCAAAACAATATTGTGATAATAATATTGTTCTATTTTCAAATCTTTTTGGAGTCTTAAGAGCAGATGATTTAATCCCAGATTATAAGTATAAGCAGGGTTCATCTTTACCAAATATTGATACAGTAAAACTATATAAAGAAAATATAAAAGAGTATTTAGATAGTTATTTGGGGTATGAGGTTATTGATCTAAGAGCTGCTTATTATGATAAGTTTTATAAACCTACTATGCCTACAATCACTTATAAATTTTTAAAAGATGGAAAAGTGGTTAGTCATTGGGCTAAACATTATAGAGGATTAGTTGTAAAAGAGTTAGCTATAGCAAATATAAATAGTTTTGCTGAGCTTATGAGTTTAGAGATTCAAAATCTTAGATTGAAAGAGATTCAAGAAAAGAAAAATATCAAAACTCTGGTTATGGATATAATATAACTATTTAATAGTTATATTATCTATTTTAGTATGATTCAACAGGTGCTTTAAATCCATCAAGAAAATCATCTAAAGTATACTTTTCTCTATATTCAGATGTCATAATATGAATTAAAATATCACCTAAATCTACAATTGTCCAATCACCATTATCTTCTTCAGTTCTTACAAACTCTTCACCTAGTGGTTTTAAATCATCTTTAAGATGACTTAAAAGTGCAATAGCATGTTTACTATTTAGAGCCGTTGCAACGATAACCCTATCAGTAATATAACCTTTTCCTGTAAGAGTATATGATTCTATATTTTCTGCTTTCTTACTATCTAATATATCTATGATTCTTTTTATTCTTGTTTCCATAATTTTTCTACCTTTTGTTCTATTTTTTTTGGAATATATTTTAAATCTAAATTTCCGCGAAGTGTGGTTGAGCTTATATTTATATCTAGCTTTATATTTATTGTTTGTATTATATCATTTTTTTCTTCATATCCATCACGAGAAATCACAATAAATGTTACAAGTTGGTTAAGTTTATCAAAATCTTTCCATAAATGTATCGATTTTATATTGTCTGCACCTATAATTAGATAGATATTTTTTGGTTTATACTTTTTAATTATATGATTTACAGTTTCTATTGAGGGTGTAGCTTTATTCTGTGATACTTCAAAATCGGAAACTTCAATTTTGTTATTGTTACTAAATAACTCTTTAGTTAATGCTAATCTCTGAAGTGAAGTTAGGTGTGATGTTATTTTAAATGGATTTAAAAAAGTTGGTACGACAATTAGTTTATCAATATCAACACTATCTAATACTGCATAAACTATTTTTTCGTGTCCAACATGTGGGGGATCAAAACTTCCTCCAAATAATGCTATGTTCATTATTTTAGTTTGTTTTGTTCTAATTCCCAGTATTCCATATCAAAACTATCTTTTATAGAGATACTTTGATATCCACCTAACATATCTGCTTTTAAAACAGCCCTCATAGTATGTGAAATAATATCATTTATGATATTTACCTCTTTCTCGTTTTTACCAAAATATACCAATCCAAAGTTTTTTACTACTATATAATTTGGTGCTTTATTTAGACATATTTCATCAGTTTTAAACTCTTCAAAATATTTTTTATAGTCATCCATATATCTGTTTAAAGTATTCTCTATATCAGTATTTTCAAGTACCATAGGTATTCTTTTTGTTCTTATAATATGTTCAGGAGTTAGAACCCCTCTACATACTGTAGTTTGTAAGTTTCTACTACTAGCATAGTGTAGTGCTAAAGGAGATTGATCTACTTTTATAGTTACATCATAACCTTTTGCATTATTTATGATTGTTTGTAGTTGTGATATATCAAGTGATGCTCTTGGTATATATTTTTCTATAGTTAATGGTGCTTTTTGGTCTAAAAACTTTTCAGATAAAGTGACTGCCTCTATCATCTTATCATATGACTTTTTTGCATCATCATCAAATGTAAAAATTCCGTGGTTATGTAAAATAATACCTTCATATTTATTCCAATCGATATCTTTTACCATCTCATATATTTTATGTGCCAAAATAAATCCTGGCATAATATATGGTACTATTAAATAGTTTGGATATAACTTTTGAATATGTTTTTGACCATTTAAACTATTTGAAATAGTTACAACAGCATCAGCATGTGTATGATCAACATATTTAAAAGGGATGATAGCATGAAGTATAGCTTCTACAGATGGATTTGGAGCAGTTTTATCTATCATAGCTTCTCTTTGAGCTTCTACCATTTGGGTATCACTTAGCTCTTCAAGTTTTGCCATATCGATAAGAAAACCAAGTTCAACAGGTGCAAAGCCTTGTGCTTTTATATCTACAAGATCCCATCCGCTACCTTTTACATAAAGTATATCTTCATCATTTACTTTTGATTTTACAGAGGTATTTCCTCCACCATGAAGTACAAGCTCATCACTTCTACCTAATAAGTTTGATGTATAAACTCTAAAGTCTAAATCCGTTTTAAAATCTTTAGTATCTTCACTATTGTATAAGTTTTTCATATATTTATCCTATAATGTTTCTGTAATAATTAATATCAAAAATACTATTCCTAAATAGCCATTGATAGTAAAAAATGCTTTATCAATTTTTGAGAAATCCCTATTTACAATAATATGCTCATATGTTAGCATAACAGCACTAACAATAATTGCAATATATGCAAACAACCCAAGATTTGCCTGTACTACAAATAATAGCCAGAATATTATTGTAAAACTATGCATAACTTTAGAGAAAAGCATAGTTTTTTTAGCTCCATATTTTGATGGAATAGAATGTAGCCCTAATTTTTTATCAACTTCAATATCTTGAAGTGAGTAAAGTAAATCAAATCCAGCAACCCAAAACAGTACACCAATAGCTAAAAATATTGACCATAAAGTTATAGTTTCGCTAACCGCTACAACTCCCGCAATTGGTGCAAGACCTAAAGATACCCCAAGGATAATGTGAGCAAGTGCTGAAAATCTTTTAAAATAAGAGTAGCTACCAACAATAAGTAAAATAGGTAAACTAAGGTATAAAGCAAGAGTATTTACAAAATAGGCAACTACTATAAACCCAAATCCATTAGCCAAAGTGAATATAAGTATTTGATTTGGATTGATTCTACCATCTACGCTTGGACGATTTATTGTTCTTGGATTTAAAGCATCAATATCTCTATCAAGATATCTATTAAAACCCATTGCAAAATTTCTAGCTGTAAGAGCAGCTAATGTTCCAAGAAGAAGTAAACTCCAACCAAACCATCCCGAAGCTGCAACAATCATTGCTATAAATATAAAAGGTAATGAAAAAATAGAATGCTTAAACATTACTAATTCATTAAAATCATTTAAAAGTTTTAACATAAGTTTTATTTTTTTCCTGAACTTACAAAAGAAATAAATTTAAATTCAAACCTATCTTCATTGATTTGAGTAAAACTATATTCAACTTTTATACATCTTTTAGCTATCTCATAAAAACCTATTCCCCCTCCTTTAGCATGAGTGTTTTTACCACTTTTTCTTAACTCTCTATATCTTTTTCTTATACCATCTCTATCTAGTGATTGTATTTCAAAAAGTTTTGGTTCTATTTTTTGCTTATCTGATAGTGTTACTATATTTAATGTTGTTATAGAATATGTAGCATCTGAGTTTTGTTGTAGTTGAATATAACCAAAAGGTGATACATCTGTATTTTCAATCTCTTTTGCTTTTCCATAGTTTAAAATATTTTGGTATTGTTCTACAAAATTTGTTGAGATATTGCTCATTAGACCCATGTTTTCAATTTTATCTTCAATGATCTCCATATATTTATTTGCAGATTCTTGAGTAAATTCCCCTTCATATTCTATAATAGTTTTAGGCTTATTATCTATTTGAAAACCAGATACTACAATATCTTCATCAATATCAGTTAGATGGTCTTTAAATTGATTTGAAGTGGTTTGAAATGGTGACTCAAAATCATATATATCTATACACTTTTCAATATAGTGATGTGTTGATATATAAAACTCTAAATAATCTTTAATTTCAATTGTATGTTCAGTATATTGATACTCTTTATCTACACCAATAGTTTGCATATCTGGTTTTATTATATGAAATGATTTATCTTGAAAATAGTGTAAAGGTAAATTTGCACTAGAGTATTTTATAATATTTTTATTTTTATTATAATATACGATTGCTCCATCAAAGCCTGGTTGTGAATTTTCAATATTAGTGTTTAGGTAGTTAAGTAACCATGCACTATTTATATCTTCTTGATTGTCATATTTTAGTTGAGTTATTGCTTGTTTTATAATAGCATTTATAAGCATAGTTGTAAATACTGCTTTAATACCACTTTTTTTACAATCCATAATTACATAGATATATTCATTTTCTCTTATTTTTTCTAATAGATAAAACTGAGAATTAATAATATCTTTTTGTATATCTAAAACAAAATGATTTGTAAATACCTTGTTAATCTCTTTAGAGCTTGGTACAATAGAAGCTTGGATTAATGATCCATACTCCAATGATTCTTTTCTTATTTGATTTACTTGATCATACTCTTTTTTTGTTTTATCAAGATTTTGAGTTGTTGATTCAACTTTTTGCTCTAATTGTTTTCTTAAATCAATAAGTTCTTGATAAGTTTTAACAGCAGATGTAATAGCAATATTTGTTTTTAAAGACATAAGTCCAATTTCATCTTTATTGTTATTTTTAAGTTTTGTAACATTTACTGTTTCATCATCTAAAAATTTAAAAAATTGATTTAAACCATATTGAAAATCATTTAGGGGATCTATGATAATTCGTTCCATAAATTTTATCATCAATATAATTAGTATTATCAATAAAATTGCAGATGTAATTAAAATATTAATGATTCTTCTATTCATCTCTTCTTGTGCAATCTTTCTCTCCGAAGCTATTCTTGCATCAAGATAATCTGTATATGCCCCAGTACCTATTACCCAACCCCATGGTTTAAATTTTTGTACTATAGATAACTTATGGCTATATTTTTTAGTAGCAGGTGTATAAAAACTATATTCAATAAATGCTTTATCGGAATTAAGTTTTTTTAGTTTTTCTGTCCCTAACTGAACAGAAGGTACTTTGGGAGTATTTGTAAATATTTTATTATCGTAAGATGGTTTAATGGGATGCATTAACATTTTATTATCCATATCATTTATCCAAAAGTAACCATTTTCCCCATATCTCATATTTTTTATAGCATGAAGAGCTTCTTTTTGTAAAGTTTCAGTAGTATCAGAAACATAAGCTCCTGTTCCTATTACCCATCCATATGGTTTAAATAGTTTTATATAAGAAACTTTTTGTTGTGGTACAGTTGAGTTAGGCTTTGGCCACATATAGTTTACAAAACCTTCCCCCTTCTCTTTTGCTATAGAAGAAAACTCTTTAAATATATATTTACCAGATTTATCTTGAAAATTATAAAGATTTTTACCATTTAAATTTTTCTTTATTGGATGATTTATCATAATCGCATCTAAGTTATTTATCCAGAAGTATCCATTATGTCCATAATTGCTATGACTAACAATCTGTATTATTCTTTTCTTTAGTTCTTGTTGAGATAAGTTGTCTTTTTCTTTAGAATAAAGATCCTCAATAATATTAAAAACTTGTTGAGTTTCATTTATTAATCTACTTTCCACCTCTTCTTTAATCTTTTGTTTAGAAGCTCTTTTATAATATGAAAGGATAACTTTATTGGCCATCTCAGAATAATTTACAAGTTCCTCTTTTTTTGCAATATATGCATCTTTTTTTAATTGGCTTAGATATTTTTCTAAATCTTTTTCATAAGAGCTTATTGCAGTATATGTAAAAAAAACTATAGATGCAAGAATTGAACTGATAACAATCAGCATCAACTTTGTTTTGATTTTTAAATTTGTCATTTAAGTACTTCTGACCTTTGTTATAAGATAATTAACTTTGTTAAGTATGATTTTACTATAATTATCTAAAATAAAAGATAAAATTATATAATTATCTAAAATAAAAGGTCAAATATTTGTATAAAGAAATTGCTATAGTTGCACCAACAGCATCTGGGAAAACTGCTTTATCAATTAATTTAGCACATAAAACTAACTCAATTATACTATCATTAGATAGTCTATCTGTCTATAAAGAGATTGATATTGCATCTGCAAAACCATCTTTAAAAGAGAGAGAAGGGATAGTTCATTTTGGAATAGATAAAATATTTCCAAATGAGATATTTGATGTTGTAGAGTTTATAGATGAGTATAAAAAAGCTAGAGAGTATGCAATTCAAAATAGTAAAAATCTAATAATTGTAGGTGGTACTAGTTTTTATTTAAAATCAATGATTGATGGGTTGTCACCTTGTCCAAAATTAACAGATAGTACAAAAAAAATAGTAAAGCAAAAAATGTTAGATTTGCCAAAAGTTTATGCTGATTTAGTTTTAAAAGATAATTTATATATGAATAATATTTCATCAAATGATAAGTATAGAATTGAAAAAGCATTAGAGATATATATTCAAACAGGACTTATACCATCAGTATATTTTGAGCAAAACAAACCAGTTCCAATAATTAAGGATATTAATATATTTGAGATTGATACTGATGTAAATGAACTACGTAAAAGAATTAAATTAAGAACTAATTTGATGATAAAAGATGGAATTATAGATGAAGTTATTTTACTTGAGAAAAAATATTCAAGAAAACCAAATTGTATGAATTCAATAGGAATTAATGAAACATTAGATTATCTTGATGGAAAAATTGATAAGAAACAATTAGAGGAACAAATTTTTGTACATACTGCACAATTAGCAAAAAGACAAAGAACATTCAATAAATCACAATTTATTGGTATAAATAAAGAAAACTTAAAAAAAATAGAAAAAAAAATATTAACTATGGTATAATTATTTAAATAATATATTGTATTAAAGTCTTGTGAGGGTTAGAAATGACGAAAGAACAACTTGAATTAAGAGTAGAAGAATTATCAAAGAGATATTATCATGATGAATTGACAGGTTTACCAAATAGGGTTAAACTGTTAGAGGATATAAAAAATGAAAAGCCAGAAGGCTTACTTCTTATTGATATAAAAGGTTTCTCTACAATAAATGATTTTTATGGAATGAAAATTGGTGATAAAGTGCTTATCGCAATTACAAGTTTTTTAGAAACATTAATAAAAAATGGAAATAGATTTTATAAAATATCAGCTGACCAATTTATATATTTAGAGACTCAAAAAGAGATTGTTGATCATGAATTTAACGAAGAAAAAGTTAGAAAAATGATGACAACAATTGAAAATACACCAATAAGAGTTGAAGTATCAGATAATAGTGATATTGATATAAATATCTATGTGAGTGTTATTTTATTAAATAATATTGAAGAGGATAATATCTTAGAGTTAGCAGACATGACACTTCACTATGCAAAAGATACAAGACAAGCTTTTTTACAATACAGTCCAGAATTAAAATTAACAGAAAAATTTGAAAAAGATTTAGCTGGAGTAAATATGGTAAAAAGTGCATTAGAAGAAGATAGACTAATAGCTTATTATCAGCCAATAATTAAATCTTATGGAAATTCCTATGAGTGTTTAGTTCGAATCCAAGATGGAGATAGAGTGATCTCTCCATTCTTTTTTTTAGATGCTGTTACAAAAACTAAATATTATTCACAATTGACACAAAGAATGATTGAAAAATCATTTCAATTCTTTTCAAAACATGATGTTACATTTTCTATAAATTTGTCATTTGATGATATTGTAGATACTGAATTAGTAAACTTTCTACAAAAGAAAATGGTTGAATATAAAGTAGAAAAACAATTAATTTTAGAAATTTTAGAGAGTGAAAATATTGTTGACTTCACTTTGATTAGAAATTTTATACATGCGATGCAAGCACAGGGTGTTCAAATTGCAATCGATGACTTTGGTAGTGGATATTCAAATTTTACATATCTTTTAGAGTTCAAACCAGATTATATTAAAATTGATGGTAGTCTAATAAAAGATATTGCAACAGTTGAAGAGTCATATATCTTAGTACGAACAATTACAAATCTTGCACATGAATTAGGTATTAAAGTAGTTGCAGAGTATATTGAAAATGAAGCGATTTATAATAAAGCAAAAAGATTATATATAGATGGTTATCAAGGATACTTTTTAGGAGCTCCAAACTCTTCAATGGAATTATTACCTATGTAATAATTCTTAACTATCTTTATATCTAATACACTTAAAAACCTGTTTCTTATCGTTACACCAAAATATAGCAAATATCTACTAAAATCACCTAAAACCTATTATCATAAGTTAATATTTAATTATAATTAGATATTATTTGTACAATTATAGTCAATTATTTTTAAAATATTTTGATAAAAAAGGGGAAAAAATGGAACATATGGATTTTGCACATCCTTATTTCGGTGCATTTATAATGTTTATATTAACATTTGGTGCATTTGCAGCAACTACAATGTTGTCGAGATTTGTTGGTGGTAAACTAGCAAGAAGAGATACTGAAAAACTTAAGTGTACACTTTATGAGTGTGGACCTGAGGTTACAAAACAACCAAATACAATATCAGTGCAATTTTATTTAATGGCGCTTTTATTTATACTTTTTGATGTGGAGATTATCTTTATGTTTCCATGGGCAGTTGATTTTAAAGTATTAGGTTGGTTCGGTTTTATTGAGATGATATTATTTATTGTTTTATTAGCAATCGGATTTGTATATGCATGGAAAAAAGGAGCGCTTGAATGGCACAGCATAAAGTAAATTATTTAGCTGATGGTGGTACACCAGTTGTTTTAACAACAGTTGATAAAATAGTAAATTTTGGACGAAGTAATTCTCTTTGGCCAATGACTTATGGATTAGCTTGTTGTGCTATTGAGATGATGGCAGCAGGTGGATCTAGATTTGACTTCGATAGATTTGGTACGATTTTTAGAGCAAGTCCTAGACAATCAGATGTTATAGTTGTTGCTGGAACATTGACAAAAAAACATGCAGAATTCATGAGAAGATTATATGATCAAATGCCTGATCCTAAATGGGTTATCTCAATGGGAAGTTGTGCAAATACTGGTGGTATGTTTAACACATATGCAACAGTTCAAGGTGTTGATAGAGTTATCCCTGTAGATATTTATTTACCAGGTTGTGCCCCACGACCTGAAACATTACAATATGCATTGATGATGTTACAACAAAAAATAAGAAGAGAGCCTGCGGGTATGGCTCAAAGAGCAAAGAGGTTAATATAATATGAGAGCATATAAACCAAAAGATAATGTACAAAAGAAATCTTACTATAATGATAGATTTTATATAACACCAACATTAGCAAAATCATCTATTTATAATGATTCTACATTAGCTCAAGATGTATCAAGTTTATCAAATATTGTTGAAGTTCTTGAATCATATATTGAAGCAGATCATTTAGTAATTATTGTAAATGCTGTTGATAATGTAAAAACAATTAAGCATCTTAAAGAGATAAGAGCTTATGACTTTATGATGGAGTTGACAGCAGTTGATTATATAGCTGCTAAAGGTGGATTTGAAATTGTTTATGAGATGTTATCAACATCTAAACATAAAAGAATTAGAGTAAAAGCATTTTTAAAACAAGGTCTTGCAATAGAAACTATTGAGCCTTTATTTAGAATGGCAGATTGGTCTGAGCGTGAGATGTATGATATGTATGGTGTTATTGTAAATAATCATCCAAACTTAAAAAGAATTTTAATGCCAGATGATTGGAATGATCATCCATTACTTAAATCTTATCCTTTAGAGGGTGATGAAGCTGCATCATGGTATGAAGTTGATAAAATTTTTGGTGTAGAAGCTAGAGAGATAGTAGGACCAGAACTTAGAGATGCTGCTTGTGTTGATAGATATGATACTCAAAGATTTGCAAGACTTGGACATGAAGTTACTAAAGGTACAGATATATCTGAACATGAACCTGATACTCCAATTAGATATCAAGAAGAGGGTGGTGTTCAATTATTTGGTAAAAAATTAGTTACACCATTTGATGAGATAGAGTCAGTTACATTGAAAGAGAGAAGATAATTATGCAAGTAAAAAATAGATTAAAACCTTTCTTTGAGAATATTACTTTCGAAAGAGAAGATAACACTATGGTGGTTAACTTTGGACCACAACATCCATCTGCTCATGGTCAGTTAAGATTGATGTTAGAACTACAAGGTGAAGAGGTAGTTAAAGCTTATCCAGATGTTGGATACCTTCATAGAGGTATTGAAAAAATGGGTGAAAATATGATATATAATGAATTTTTACCTACAACAGATAGAATGGATTATATAGCTTCATCATCAAATAATTATGGATATGCTCTAGCAGTTGAAAAACTAATTGGTGTAGAAGCTCCTAGACGTGCAGAAGTTATTAGAACTATGCTTTTAGAGTTAAATAGACTTATATCACATCTTTTTTGGTTAGCAACTCATGCCTTAGATGTAGGGGCTATGTCAATCTTTCTTTATGCATTTAGAGAAAGAGAATTTGCAATGGATTTAATGGAAGACTATTGTGGAGCAAGACTTACTCATAGTGCTATTAGAATTGGTGGTGTTCCTCTTGATCTACCAGAAAGATGGTGTAGTGATTTAGTTAATTTTATTGATATTTTAGAAACACAAATTCCAATTTATGAGGGACTTTTAACAGAAAATAGAATCTGGAGAATGAGACTTGAAAATGTTGGAATGATATCACCTAAACTTGCAAGAGAGTGGGGAGTAAGTGGAATTGCACTAAGAGGAAGTGGTGTTAAATGGGATTTAAGAAAAGAGATGCCTTATGGATTATATCCTGAACTAGATTTTGATATTCCTGTTGCAAATACTTGTGATAGCTATGGAAGATACAAATGTTATATGGCAGAGATGTATGAATCTACAAAAATTTTAAGACAACTTATCCCTATGTATAGAGAATCTGATACTCAACTTATGGCTCATAGTCCAGAATATATCTCTTCTTCAAAAGAGGAGATGATGACACAAAATTATTCTTTAATGCAACATTTTGTTCTTGTAACTCAAGGGATGAGACCACCAGTAGGTGAAGTTTATGTAGCTACAGAGTCACCAAAAGGTGAATTAGGTTTTTATATAGTATCAGATGGATCACCATATCCATATAAATTAAAGTGTAGAGCTCCAAGTTTTTGGCATACTGGTTTATTAGCAGATGTATTACCTGGAACACAGTTGGCAGATGTTGTTACAATTATTGGTAACCTAAATATTGTATTTGGGGAGATTGACAGATAATGAAAAGATATGATCTAAGAGAATTAAAAGCTGACTTTATGCCTAGAATGGTTGAGTTGATGAATAAAGATGTAAAAGATGGAGAAAATGGAATTTTCCTTTTTGAAATTGGTGATTTTTCTACAGTTCAAGCAACAGCTGATATGGTAAAAGAAAATAGTTGGACTTTGATGAATTCATTGAAGTTCAATGAAGTAGATTGGACAATTGTTGTAAAAAAAGAAGCACCAATATTAGAAACTGTTGAATCAAACGAAACAGAAGAAAGCAAATAGGCTTTTGAGGATAAATTTTGAGTAAAGTATATTTTTCAAATTGGCAAGGTGAGATTGTAGATAACCGAGGTAAAGCTCAAGATGAGTGGGCTGAGGCATCTTCAAAATTTCCTGTTAATTATAATAAAGAGTTAGCAACAAAAGCATTTGTAGGTTGGGATGGTTTCGCACTATTTCAAGAAGATGTTGATGTTGTGAAACTTGCTATGAATTATGCTAGACAATATCAAGAGTATAGTGAAGCTTGTGGAAAATGTACACCTGGAAGATGGGGTGGACAGATCCTTTATGATATGCTAGATAAGATAGCAAGAGGAGAGGGACAGTATAGTGACTTAGAACATATTAAAGAGGTTAGTTCAACTATGACTACAACTTCTAAATGTGAGATAGGAAAAACAGTACCAGTTCCAATTTTAGGTATGATAGAATCTTTTGAAGATCAATTTATTGCTCTTATAAAAGATCAAAAAAGATCACCTTGGTATGATATTGATGATGATAAATATATTGCAAATGTAACAGCACCCTGTACTGACATGTGTCCTTCACATGTTGATATCCCTGGATATATTGAGGGTGTAAGAGAGTTGGATTTTGAGAACTCTTTAAAAGCTACAAGGCAAACTATGCCTTTATCTCATGTTTGTGGAAGAGTTTGTCCTCATCCATGTGAAGATGCATGTAGAAGAACAAATCTTGATGAATCAATATCTATTATGGAACTGAAAAGAATGGGTGCAGATTATGAAACTGATCATGAACTTGAGTGGTTCCATCCTACGAAACCAAAGAAGCCAAGAAATGATGGTAAAAAAGTAGCAATTATAGGGGCTGGTCCTGCTGGTCTTACTGCTGCTTATTATCTTGGGCTTGAAGGTATTAGTGTAACTATTTTTGAAGAGTTACCAGTACTTGGTGGTGAGGTAGCTGTTGGTGTTCCAGAATACAGAATGCCAATAGATAAATACAATAAAGATATTCAGTTAGTTGAAGATCTAGCTTGTGTAGAGATTATTAGAAATCATAGAGTAGATGCAAATAGATTAAAAGAGATAACAGAAGAGTTTGATGCTACAATGTTAGGTTTTGGTGCAAGATTATCTAAAGCTGTTAGATGTAAAAATGAGCGACCAGAGATGGATGGTTATTGGGGTGCTATTGATATGCTTGATAAAGTTAATTTATGGCATAAATATGGGATCGGTTCACCTGCATCAAATGAGTTAAAAGATAAAACTATAGTTTGTGTTGGTGGTGGTTTTACATCTATGGATGTTGTAAGATGTTCAATTCGAGAGGGTGCAAAGCGTGTAATTATGCTTTATCGTAGAGATGAAAAAACAATTATTAGAAATACTACCTTAGAAGAATATACAGAAGCAGTTGAAGAGGGTGTAGAGTTTATTTTTTATAGTGCTATTGAAGAGTTATTTGATGAAGATAATCAACTTAAATCTATGCTTGTAAATCAATATGAATTAGTACCATGTCCTGATGGTGGAAGAGCTCAGCTTGTTAAAAGAGAGGGTGAAGATATTACAATAGAATGTGATTATCTTATACCAGCTGTTTCTCAAGCTTGTGATTTACAAATTTTACCAAAAGAGTGGGAACTTGAGATGACATCTTGGGGAACATTACAAACAAATGGTAAAGATTATATGACATCAAGAAAAGGATTATTTGCTGCAGGTGATTGTGAATATGGTCCTATGACTATTGTTAATGCAACAGGTCAAGCAAAAAGAGCTGCATCTGTAATATCTAGATATATTTATACTGGAGAGATTACACTAACGGATGATGAGATTATGGAAGATCATATGAATCGTCTAAAAGTTTATAATAAAAAAGAGAAGATAACTAACTGGATGCCTGGACTTCCACGAGAACATAGTGAAAAGTTAGCAACAGAAGTTAGAAAAGATAACAATCAAGAGGTAAATCTAGGATTTACTGCCGAAGAAGCACAAGCTGAAGCGGAAAGATGTATGAGATGTTATTATCTAGGGATGGTGGCAGTATGAGTGAAAGAATAATTCATAGAGGTAAAGAACTTACTGTAACTATTGATGGTAAATCTTGTAATGGAACTTATGGTCAAACAATTTTAGAGATAGCTAGGCAAAATGATATTTATATTCCAACAATGTGTTACTTAACTAAAGTATCACCAATAACTGCATGTCGAATGTGTGTTGTTAATGTTGAGGGTGTTGATGGGACTGTTTTATCTTGTCAAGAAAAAGCTGTAAATGGTGCTGTTATTCAAACTGATAATTCAGAGCTACATAGACATAGACAAAATATAATGAAAATGTATGATGTAAATCATCCTTTACAATGTGGTGTTTGTGATAAAAGTGGAGAATGTGATCTTCAGAATAAAACATTAGAATTTGGTGTATCTTCGCAAGAATTTGCAGCAAAAGATCTAAATAGAAAGAAAAAGAAATGGGGTATCTTAGGATATGATCCATCTCTATGTATAATGTGTGAAAAATGTGTACACACATGTAATGAAGTGATAGGTGCAGCGGCACTTTATATCAAACCAGGTGGATATAAATCAACTATTGATATGAAGTTTTCAAGATGTGAACAATGTGGAGATTGTATCTCTGTTTGTCCTGTTGGAGCTCTAGTATCAAATGAGTTTAAATATACTGCTAATGCTTGGGAAGCAGATAAAGTACCAGCATCTTGTGCTCATTGTTCAAGTGGTTGTGCATTAGAATATAATGTAAAACATGTAGGTTCATCTGATCCATTTGCTAAAAAAATAACAAGAGTTACAAATGAATTTGAATTTGGTGCTTTATGTGGTGCTGGTAGATTTGGATTTGGATTTGAAAATAAATCTCAAGGGAAAGATGATGCTGCATTTAGTAAAGCTATTGAAGCAGTTAAATCTTCTGATACTATAAAGTTTAATTCTTATATTACAAATGAAGAGGCAAAACTTTTACAAACATTAAAAGAAACTATAGGTATAAAACTTGTAAATGAAGATGCTTATAATTATCAAAATTTTATGAATAATTATTCTTCAATCACAGGAAAAACTTTATATTCAGGTTCTAATGCCTCTATTGCTTTAAGTGATGCTATTATAATGATAGGAAGTAGAATTAGTAGAGATAATCCAGGAGTTAAATATTCTGTAAATATTGCTACTAAGAAACAAAGAGCAGAATTTGTTTATATGCATCCAATTGATGATATAGCTTTACAAAATAAGTATACACAATTTATAAAATATGAAGCAAGTAGTGAAGAGGGTGTTTTAGCTTTATTGGCATCTTATCTAATTAAAGATATCCCTGCTGATATGAAAAGATATTTTGATGATTTAGATATCGGTTATTTAAGTGGCGAAACATCAGTTGGAGAAGAAGAGTTAGAGTTAATTGTAAAAAGACTTATTAGAAGAAAAAATAAAACTTTAGTTATAGGTGAAGATTTATATGCTCATCCAGATGCTTCAAATATTGCTAAACTTGTAGGAATGATTGACAAGTATACTGATTTTGAAGTAGTTTTAATTCCAAGTCAGACAAATACTTTAGGTGTGAGCTTAATTTGTGACTTAGATGAAGAATGTGGTTCTAAAGTTGTAGGTTACAATGAATTTGGTGATTTTATAATTAGTGAAGATGGTACAGGTGATCTTCAAGTTCCTGCATTAAATCAACAAGAAGGAACTTTTACTTCAATTGATAAAAAAGTGATAAATACAAATGTTGCACTTAGCTTTGATGGTTACTGTTTAAATGATATTGTAAATCAATTTCTAGAAGTTAAGATTGATAATACTATTGATTATACATCAGAGCTTCCAATTGATAAAGGTTTTAAATCAATTTGTTTTGATGATATGTATAATGGCTATAATAAATATGGTACTGATTTAAGAGGATATACTCTTGAGTCAAGAGATACTTTAGAAAATATAACTATAGATGATATATCTGATATAAATACTTACAATGGTACAGTTATATATAGATGTGAACCACTACATCAGTTTAATACTAATACTGCAAAATCACTACTACTTCAAACTAATTCTAGCTTAAGAGGTAGTGCATCATTTGCAATAGCAGCTAAGATAAAGGATGGTGATACTATTGATATTACATATAATGGTAACACAACAAGAAAAACATTTAAAAATGATCCAACAATAAAAGGTACAATTGCACTTTATCCAACATTTAATGATGGGATAAATTCTGATTTGATACCTCAAGGATACAGATTTAAACAAGTACAAATTAAAAAGGTAGAAGTATAATGGCAAATATGATAAATATAACTATTGACGGCAAATCTTGTCCAGCCAAAGAGGGGGAATTTATTTTAAATGTAGCTAGAGCAAATGATATATTTGTTCCAGCTATTTGTTACCAAACAAAATGTTCACCAACTTTAGCTTGTAGATTGTGTTTAGTAGAGGCTGATGGCAAGCAAGTATATGCTTGTAATGCAAAATCAAAAGATGGTATGAATGTAACAGTAAATACTCCTAATATTGAAACAGAACGAAGAGCTATTATGGAAGTTTATGATGTAAACCATCCATTACAGTGTGGAGTTTGTGATAAATCTGGAGAGTGTGAACTTCAAAATTATACACTTTATATGAATGTTGATAAGCAAAATTATGCAGTTAAAGATGTAAACAGACCAACAGCAGATTGGGGTGTAATGAAATATGACCCAGGTTTATGTATTGTTTGTGAAAAATGTGTAACTGTATGTAAAGATATGATAGGTTCAGCAGCATTAAGTACTGTAAAAAGAGGTGCAGATGCTTTAGATAAAGATTATAAAGCAAATATGCCAAAAGATGCGTATGCTATGTGGAATAAACTAAATAAAAATCTTATTGGTTTTGATGAAGATAGTTGTATCGATTGTGGTGAGTGTATTGAAGTTTGTCCTGTTGGTGCATTAGTTAGTTCTGACTTCCAATATAAATCAAATGCTTGGGAACTTATGAAAGTACCTGCATCAAATCCATACTCTTCAGATTGTACTTTACTTTATTATGAAGTTAAACACAATAGTATTGAAAAGAATACAGAGGATAAGATATATAGAGTTACAAATGAATCACACTATAGTTCACTAAGTGGGGCTGCTAGATTTGCTTTTGATTTCTCAAATAATGCTACTAAAGATGAAGTAGAGTTTGGAAAAGCAGTAGATGCTGTTAAAAATGCTGATACAATTTTATTTAACTCATTTATTACAAATGAAGAGGTTAAGATTCTTCAAAATATAAAAGAGAAAACAGGTGCTAAACTTGTAAATAATGATGCTCTTAGATTTAAAAACTTTATGAAAAGTTATTCTGAAGTTTCTGGAAATAGTTTTTATAATGGAACACTTGAAGATATTCATAATAGTAACTTTTTAGTATCAGTAGGTTCTTATTTAAAATCAGATGCTCCATCTGCTAAATATGCTTTTAATAATGCAATTACTATGAATAAAGGTGCAGGATTATATTTCCATAGTATGGGTGATAAGCATATTGAAGGTTTTGGAAAAAAAGGTAAGAATATTGAGACTATTGCAAATAAACCATTTACAGAAGATGCAATTTTGTACTTTATATTAGATCAATTTGGAAAAGATTTACCTTTAGAAGTTGAAGAGTTTTTATCTTCACAAAGAGAAAATAGAGTTAAAACTGTTACAGAGATGATAAAAGAAAAAGTAGTTGAAACAGTTGTTGATGAAGAAACTGGTGAAGAAAAAACAACTACAAAAATGGTTCCTAAAAAAGTAAGTAAAGAGGTAGAATATACATATACTAAACTTCTTGATTTAATAGGGTCTGATGAGTCATTATTAGAAACAATAGAAACAATGTTGGCTAAGAAAGATACATATAGTTTAATTATAGGTGAAGATTGTATTACTCATCCTAACTCTTCAAATATTGCTAAACTAGCTGCATTAGTTGAAAAATATACTGAATTTAAAGTTATAGTTCCTCCAACTCAAACAAATACTTTAGGAGTAAGCTTACTTTGTGACTTAGATTCTGAAGTATCTGGGAAAACTGTTGGTTATAATGTTAATGCAGATTATCAATTAAGTGCTTTAGGTGATGGTCATCTTGATATGCCAGTGTTAAATCAGCAAGAGGGTACTTTTGTAAATATTGATAAGAAAGTTATCCCAACAAATGCAGCAATATTATATAATGGTTATGAATTAAATGATATTGCAAATGAGATTTTAGATATTAAAAAAGAGAACACTATTGACTATACAGCAGAAATATTTGACAATATAGAGTTTGATAAACTTGAAAATAGATATGGAAATGATATGGTTGAGTATAGAGGTTACTCTTTATCTCAAGATAGTGTTGATATTAGAAATATTAATGTAGTATGTGGATCAAATTCTTTGGAAATTAAAGAAAATGAGTATATTATTTACAATGCCAATCCAATAAATCAATTCAATGAGTTTACTGCAGTGGCAAATCAACTAAAAGATGATATAGTTGCACTATATATTTCAGATAGTTTAAAATCAGCTTTAGAAGTTGAAGTTGGTGACAAAATTAATATAAGTTCAAATAATAGTGAACTTACTTTAGAAATAAGAGTAGATGTTAATCTTGTAGGTGATATTTCATATATTCCAACATTTGACAAAACTATTGATACAAAAAGTTTATTTGATACTACTAGATTTAGTATTGCAAATTTAAAAAAGGTGTAGGTTATGGATAACGATATTATAATGACAATTGTCAAAGTAGTAGTTATATTGACAGTGTTTTCAGCACTAGCAGGTTTTACTACTTATATAGAAAGAAAGATTCTTGCATTTATGCAAAGAAGACCAGGTCCTCTTCATGTTGGACCTTATGGTGTTTTACAGATTCTTTGTGATGGTGCAAAACTTTTTACGAAAGAGGATTTTATTCCACAAAATGCAAATAGATTTATCTTTATGGTAGCTCCTATTATTACAGCAGCAACAGCATTTATTGCTATGACTGCTGTTCCATTTATTCCAGGTGTTATTGTATCTGATGTAAATGTTGGTGTATTATTTGTTATGGGTGTTATGGCTACTGGACTTTATGGTCCTCTTTTAGGTGGTATGGCACAAGCAAATAAATGGGGTTTATTAGGTGGAGCTAGAACTGCTATTCAACTTTTATCTTATGAAGTTGTAACTGGTTTATCTATGTTAGCACCTTTAATGTTAGTTGGAAGTTTATCATTAATTGATATAAATAACTACCAAGCAGGTGGAATTTTTAATTGGTTGATTTTTACACAACCTTTAGCATTCTTTTTATTTTTAATTGCAGGATATGCAGAAACAAATAGAACACCATTTGACCTTTTAGAGCATGAAGCAGAGGTTGTTGCAGGTTATGCAACAGAATATTCTGGTATGAGATGGGGTATGTTCTTTATTGGAGAGTATGCAAATCTTTTTACAATTTCATTTGTAACAGTACTAATGTTTTTAGGTGGATTTAATGATTTATGGTTCATTCCAGGTGCCTTAGCAATTATATTAAAAGTTGCATTTTTAATTTTCTTATTTTTATGGACAAGAGCATCTTGGCCACATGTAAGACCTGATCAACTTATGTGGTTATGTTGGAAAATTTTAATGCCGTTAGCTTTACTAAATATCTTAGTAACTGCAATAGTTATATTATAGAAGGGGGCAAAGCATGAGTTTTAAAGATTTAAAAGATAGAAATGTAGGTAGCCAAGAATATATCATGATGGATATTGAAGAATATCCAGTACAAGGTTGGGATAAATTTAAGCAAATACTAGATCGTGGATTTAGTATGGAGCTTTTTAAAGGTCTTGGTATTACATTTAAAATTATGAAAGGTGTTTTACTGAATAATGAAACACATAATGTTCAATATCCAATAGAAAAGCTACCAATTAGCCCAAGATATAGAGCAGTACATAAACTACTTGTTTTACTTGAAAGTGGAAATAATAGATGTATTGGTTGTGGTCTTTGTGAAAAGATTTGTATAGCCAATTGTATACGACTGGATACAAAAATTGATGAAAAATCAAGAAAAGAGGTTGTAGAGTATACTATTAACCTTGGAAGATGTATTTTTTGTGGTTATTGTGCTGAAGTTTGTCCAGAGTTGGCAATTGTTCATGGACAAAGATATGAAAATGCAAGTGAACAAAGAGAACATTTTGTTTTAAAAGATGATTTGATGACACCTTTTGCTGAATTACAAAATCAGTTAGAGTATCAAGGTTTTGGTGCAATTTCACCAGATGCTGATGATAAAATCAAAAAAACACCACTTGCGTATTAAGGATAGTATATGTTTGAAGTAGTAGCTTTTTATTTATTTGCTTTTTTAACAATAGCAATGTTTAGTATAACAGTGATAACAAAAAATGCACTGTATGCTTTAAGTTCTTTGGCGGCTGGTATGATATTTATATCGGCATTTTTCTTTATGCTAGGAGCAGAGTTCCTAGGTGCAGTACAAATTGTAGTTTATACAGGTGCTGTAATGGCTCTTTATGCATTTGGTATGATGTTCTTTGATTCGATTAATGATATTAAAGAGAATCCAACTAATGCAAGATTGACATTTGTTATGACTGGTATTATAGCACTTATTGTTGTAGCGATTTTTATGGCTCCAGTAATTGGTGCAAATGCAACAGCACATTATCCTATTCATGAGGCATATGGAAATACTCAAGATATTGGGTTGGTTTTATTTACTAAATATTTAGTTCCTTTTGAGGTTGCTGCAGTTATGTTACTTGTAGCAATGATTGGCGGGATTGTTTTAGCTGGTAAAAAAATGGATATATCTGTAACAGAAACAAGTGAGCATGATTTAGATAATCATAAAACAGATTCTGAGATAGTAAAGGATATTAAATGAGTGGAATAGAGATTACATTAAATGATTATTTAGCACTTAGTACAATTATTTTTATGATTGGTATGTATGGTGCTATGAGAAGAACAAATTTATTGATGTTATTTTTCTCTACAGAGATAATGTTAAATGCAGTAAATATTGGTATGGCAGCTATCTCTAAGTTTCATGGAGATTTAACTGGACAAATGTTTGCATTCTTTATTATTGCAATTGCAGCAAGTGAAGTAGCTATAGGTCTTGGTTTATTAATATTATGGTTTAAACGTCATAATACAATTGATCTTGACTCATTAAAAAGTATGAAGGGATAAGAATGGAAAATTATTTATATATAGCACTTTTTGCTCCACTAGTTGGATCACTGATTGCTGCGTTATTTGGTAATACTCCTAAAAAACTATTTGTAGGTATTCTTACATCAGGGTTATTAGGTGTTTCTTTAATAGCATCAGTAAATTTATTAGCACATGTATTTACAACAGGTGAAGCAATTCATGTAAATATGATGGATTGGATTGTTATTGGAAATGTTAGCATCCCTTTTGGTTTTGTTGTTGATCAAGTAAGTGTTACTATGATGGTTGTTGTTACAATGGTATCAACAATGGTACATATTCACTCAATTGGATATATGGATCATGATACAGGATTTAATAGATTTTTCTCTTATCTTTCTGCATTTGTATTCTCAATGATGATTTTAGTTATGTCTGATAACTTTGCTGGATTATTTATTGGCTGGGAAGGGGTTGGACTATGTTCATGGCTTCTAATTGGTTTTTGGTATCATAAAGAGGATGTTAAAAAATCTAATGATATTTATGAATCTCCATATTCAACATTATCACCATACTCTTCTGTATCTCCTGGATATGCTGCAAATGAAGCATTTATTATGAATAGAGTTGCCGATTTAGGTATGCTAATTGGTATTTTCTTAATTTTTTGGAACTTGGGAACTTTACAATATGATGCAGTATTTGCACATATTGGTAGTCTTGATACAGGAACAGTAGTAGCGATTGCTACATTCTTATTTATTGGTGCTATGGGTAAATCAGCTCAATTTCCTTTTAATACATGGCTTGCAAATGCGATGGAAGGTCCTACACCTGTTTCTGCTTTAATTCATGCGGCAACAATGGTAACTGCAGGAGTTTATTTGATTGTAAGAGCAAATGAGATTTTTACAGTTGTACCTGAGGTTGGATATTTTATAGCATCACTTGGTGCTTTTGTTGCAATATTTGCAGCTACTCAAGCTTTAGTTGCTACTAATATGAAAAAAATTATTGCATACTCAACTTTATCTCAACTTGGATATATGTTTGTAGCAGCTGGTCTTGGTGCATATTGGATAGCACTATTTCATCTTGCAACTCATGCTTTCTTTAAATCAGTTCTATTTTTAGGTGCTGGTAATGTTATGCATGCTACAAATGATGAGATAAATATTAAAAAAATGGGTGGGCTTAAGGCTCATATGCCATACACAGCATTTATTATGACTGTAGCATCATTAGCATTAGCAGGGTTCCCATTCTTAGCAGGTTTCTATTCTAAAGAGTTGATTTTAGCTTCTGCATTTAGTGAACATGCTTATATCTTATGGGCAACTTTATGGGTAACTGCTGGTTTAACTGCATTTTATTCATTTAGACTTGTAATGTATGTATTTTATGGAAAAGAAAATTATGATCATTCAAAAGTACATCCTCATGAAACATATCCATTTGTGATTGCTGCTATGACACCGTTAGCTATTTTAGCTATTAGTGCAGGTTGGTTTGAGCATGAATTTGTTCACATGGTAACACATATTTTACCTGAATATCATCCACATTTAGAAGGTTCAACAAATCTTATTCTAATGATAATTACTATTGGTATATCATTAAGTGGTATCGCTTTTGCTTACTTTAAGTTCAAGAAAAGTGGTGGGTATTTTAGTGAATCTATGAAAAATAATTTTATTTACAAATTATTAGCAAATCAATATTATTTCCCTCATATGATTGAGGCAGTGATTTTAAAACCATATTTAGCAATTTCTAAATTTAGTTGGAAAGAGATAGATATGAAACTTATTGATGCAATAGTTGATGGAATAGCAAATGGATTTTATGCAGGTGGTGAAAGTGGAACTGCTATGCAATCAGGAAGTTTATCTAAGTCATTAAAATGGATGGGAATCGGTATATTGATTCTATTAATTTTAGTTGTTGCCTTTGGTAATTTGAAGTAAGGAAGGGAAATAGATGGAACACATTTTATCAATTTTAATATTTTTTCCAGCGTTTGCAGCTGCTATAGGGTTTATGGTAGATAAAGAAGCAATAAGAACGTATGGAATTACAGTTACAGCAATTGAGTTTTTTCTTTCTTGCTTTTTATGGTTTAGTTTCGATAATAGTATTGCAGGTATGCAGTTTAGTGAATTTGTACCTATTATATCTCAGTATGGTATCTCATATAATTTAGGGATAGATGGTATTTCGTTATTTTTAGTTTTAATGACAACATTTATGACAATGATCTCTCTTATTGGATTAACAGAAAAAAGAGATCTTAAAAATTTAATAATTACAGTTTTATTTTTAGAGATGACAATGGTTGGTGTATTTCTAGCACTTGATGCAATTGTTTTTTATGTATTCTGGGAGTTATCACTTGTACCTATGTTATATATCATTGGAGCATGGGGTGGAAAAAGAAGAATTTATGCAGCTGTTAAATTCTTCTTATATACTTTTACAGGTTCACTAGTTATGCTTGTTGGTATGTTATATTTAGGTTATGTTTATTTTCAAGCTACAGGAAACTGGAGCTTTAGTTTACTTGACTGGAATATGTTAATGCTACCATTTGATATGCAAATGTGGTTATTTGTAGCATTCTTTTTAGGTTTTGCTATTAAGGTACCAATGGTTCCATTTCATACATGGCTTCCATATGCACATGGTCAAGCACCAACAATTGGTTCAGTTATACTTGCAGCAGTTCTTCTTAAAATGGGTACATATGGTTTTATAAGATTTTCATTACCATTGTTTCCAGATGCTGCAGTTGCTATGATGATACCAATGGGTGTATTAGCTATTATTGCAATTATCTATACTGCAATGGTAGCTTATGCTCAAGAAGATATAAAGCAGGTTATTGCTTATAGTTCAGTTTCTCATATGGGTGTAATTATTCTTGGAATTTTTGCATTGAATGTTGAAGGTATTGGTGGAAGTTTATTTTTAATGATTTCACATGGTATTGTTTCAGGTGCATTATTTATGTTAGTTGGTGTTATTTATGACAGACGTGGAACTAAAATGATGAGTGAATTTGGTGGATTAGCAAAAGTTATGCCAATGTATGCAGTGGTATTTGGTATTATGCTTATGGCATCTGTTGGTCTTCCTCTTACAATTGGTTTTGTTGGTGAGTTTTTAAGTCTACTTGGATTCTTTGCAGTATCACCATTTTTAACAGCAATGGCAGGGTTAACAATAATCCTTGGTGCTGTTTATATGTTAGTACTTTACAAAAAAACATTTTTTGGACCAATAACAAATCCAATTAATAATAAATTACAAGATATTAAAGGTAGAGAAGTTGTTGCTTTAGTTCCTTTAGTTATGTTAGTAGTTTATTTAGGAGTTTATCCTAAGCCAATATTAGAGCCGGTTGATAAATCAGTTAAACAATTAGTACAAGTTATGTACTTAAAATCAGTAACACCTGAAGCAAAAGCAAAAATTGCATCAGTTAATACTATAGGGGAGGTGAAGTAATGATACCACCAATTAATATAGATATGGCAGCATTAAACCTGCCAAGTTTAGTACCAATGTTAATTACAATTGTTGGTGCATTAGCTATTCTTTGTATAGATTTAGCAACTAAAAATTTACATAAGTCTTTATATGTTATGTTAACTATTTTGATTTTACTTATAGATTTAGGTGCAGTACTTGGTTATAATGGCGCAACAAGAGGTTTCTTTGATGTTATGTTAATGGATGGTATTGCTATACTATCTCAAATTATCATTCTTGTTGGATCTTCATTGTTTATTATACTTGCATTGTCGCAACAAAGATTTCATGAATATAGATATCCAGAATATTTTGCATTATTTTTATTTATGGTTGCAGGTTTCCAATTTATGGTTGCATCTGATAATTTAATTTTAATTTTTGTTGGACTTGAAACTGCATCAATGGCACTGTATACTTTAATAGCAATGCACAATAGAGATAAATCTACAGAAGCAGCTATTAAATACTTTACGATGGGTGCTATGGCAGCTGGTTTCTTTGCATTTGGTTCTATGATATTTTATGGACTTACTGGAAG